>Ga0247730_1000007_pt1 | contig 307287 bp, 250 predicted proteins | sample UWRJL073202C2_FD_180959 | JGI IMG/M metagenome (GOLD analysis project Ga0247730, IMG submission 180959) | Plant litter microbial communities from Arlington Agricultural Research Station in Wisconsin, United States - UWRJ-L073-202C-2 | ecosystem: Environmental > Terrestrial > Plant litter >... | reverse complement strand
GGAGATCAATGTCAGACGACAAACCAATAATTTTATTCAAAGCAGTTAAGGAACTTAACGTAGGGATAGCTACGGCCGTTGAGTTTTTAGAAAAGAAAGGCTTTTCTGTTGAGAATAAACCCACTACTAAACTCTCCCGAGATATGTATAATGCATTATTGAAGGAGTTTCAGGGAGATAAAATCGTAAAGGAAGAAGCCAATCAGATCGTTATTGGTAAAATTCGTCGTGATGAGCCTGAAGTAACTGAGAAAGTTGCAGAGGCACCTAGAAAAAATGTAGAATTTGAAAACGAAGGAATCTTAATTAAGAACCTTCATTCCTATACTCCTCCGCCTGTTGAGAAACAAAAGGAAGAAGTTCCTGCTCCTCCAAAAGAGGTAGTAGCAGAAAAGGAACCTGAAAAGGTTGACGACGGAACATTAAAAGGTGTTAAGATCGTAGGTAAAATAAACCTTGACGATTTAAACTCAAAAACCCGTCCTGTTAAAAAAGAAGAGCTTCCAGCTCCTGAAGTTGTTAAAGCAGAGGCACCGGTAGCACCGGCTGTTGTTGCGGAAACTCCTGCACCAGTTGTTCCAGAAGTGCCTAAAGTAGTTCAGGAAGAAGTGAAGCCTGTAATCATACCTGTAGAAAAACCAGCTGAAGCTGTTGTGGCTGAAACGCCTAAACCTGCAGAAGAAATTAAAGTAGAAGAAAAACCTAAACCTGTGGAATCACCAGTTGTCAAAGCAGAACCGGTTAAAGATGTAGTAGCACCAAAAGCTGATAAGCCTGACGAAGTCGAGGTAATTAAAGCGCGCTCGGTGAAACTTTCCGGACCAAACATTATTGGTAAAATTGTCTTGCCGACAACGCCTGAGCGTAAATCGCAGCCTGTTGCTTCATCTGGAGACAGTAATGATGCAAAAAGAAAGCGTAAACGTAAGAAAACTCCTGGTGGGCCCGGTCAAAATCAGCCAGCTGGCGGAAATCAATCTCCAGCGGGACAGCAAACTGCTGGTAATCCAGCTACTCCTGCAAGACCTGCCGGAGCGCCGACTTTTACCAACAGACCTGATTTTAGGAATAACACAAATAATACAGCCAACAGGCCAAACTTTAGAAACAGTAAACCAGGAACATCTGGCGGACCGAAAGAAGAGCCTACGGAAAAAGAAATACAAGATCAGATTAAAGCTACACTTGCACGTTTAAGCGGTGCTGGTAAATCTGGTAAATTCGCTCAGCGTGCAAAACTTCGTCGTGGTAAACGTGACGATGTAGCGTTATCTGCTGAGGAAGCTGCAATGGAATTAGAATCGCAATCCAAAGTATTGAAAGTAACAGAATTTGTTACAGCGAATGAACTGGCAAGTATGATGGATGTACCGGTTACCAAAATTATTGGTACCTGTATGAGTCTGGGTATGTTCGTTTCGATCAATCAGCGTTTGGATGCAGAGACTTTAACTATTGTTGCAGATGAATTTGGTTATGAAATTCAATTTGTTAAACCTGATGATGAAGGTGACAGTATTATCGAAGAAGCAGATGCTCCGGAAGATTTAGTATCCAGAGCACCAGTTGTTACGATCATGGGTCACGTCGATCACGGTAAAACATCATTACTGGATTATATTAGGAAAGCAAACGTTGTAGCTGGTGAGGCCGGTGGTATTACGCAGCACATTGGAGCTTATATGGTAACTACGCCAACAGGTAAAAAAGTTACCTTCTTAGATACTCCAGGTCACGAGGCCTTTACAGCAATGCGTGCACGTGGTGCGAAAGTTGCAGATATTGCGATTATCGTAGTTGCGGCAGACGATGCCGTGATGCCTCAGACTAAAGAAGCAATCAGCCACGCACAAGCAGCTGGCGTTCCTTTAGTGTTTGCATTCACAAAAATTGACAAACCAGGAGCAAACTCTGATAAGATTCGTGAGCAATTATCAATCATGAATATCTTGGTAGAAGATTGGGGTGGTAAATTTCAGTCACAAGAGATTTCTGGTAAAAGCGGCTTAAACGTTGATTTATTATTAGATAAAGTATTATTAGAAGCTGAATTGTTAGAATTAACAGCAAATCCTAATAAACGTGCTACAGGTAGTGTAATTGAAGCTACATTAGATAAAGGCCGAGGTATTGTTACAACAGTATTAGTACAGGCTGGAACACTAAAGGTAGGGGATCCAATCTTAGCAGGTAGTTATAGCGGTCGTGTTAAAGCATTGTTTAACGAACGTGGTCAGAAAGTAGATCAGGCAGGCCCATCAGTACCAGTACAGGTATTAGGTATGCAAGGTGCACCAACTGCAGGTGATAAATTCAATGCAGTAGAAAACGAATCTGAGGCCAGAGAGATTGCGAACAAACGTTTACAATTAATGCGTGAGCAGGGCTTAAGAACTCAGAAACATATTACATTAGATGAGATCGGTCGTCGTTTAGCAATCGGTAACTTTAAAGAGCTTAACCTGATTGTTAAAGGTGACGTGGATGGTTCAATTGAAGCTCTTGCGGATTCATTACTGAAATTATCTACGGAAGAGATACAGATCAATATCATTAGTAAAGCGGTAGGTCAGATTTCAGAATCTGATGTATTGTTAGCTTCTGCTTCTGATGCGATCATCATCGGTTTCCAGGTTCGTCCTTCTTCAGGTGCAAGAAAACTTGCTGAAGCTGAGCAAATCGATATCCGTTTATATTCTATTATCTATGATGCGATCAATGAGATCAAAGCTGCGATGGAAGGTATGTTGGCTCCAGAATTCCAGGAGAAAATTACAGCTAACGTGGAAATCAGAGATACCTTTAAAATTACTAAAGTTGGTACTATTGCAGGTTGTATGGTGCTTGATGGAACGATTACACGTAACAGTAAGATCCGTATCGTTAGAGATGGGGTTGTTGTTTACACAGGTGAGCTTGCTTCGTTAAAACGTTATAAAGATGATGTTAAAGAAGTAGCCAGAGGTTATGAGTGTGGTTTGAACATTCAAAACTTTAACAACATCGAAGTAGGTGACATTGTTGAAGCCTACGAACAAGTAGAAGTTAAGAGAAAATTATAATTCTCTGGTTTTATATACTAAAAAGGGTGATATCATTAATGATATCACCCTTTTTGCTTTTAGGCAAACAGTAAAATTAGCGCTGAATAACTTTTCTATATACCTCTTTCGTTTCTTGTATAGATTTTTCTAACGGAAATTTAAGCAGTTGCAAATTGCCTTTTGTATTTAGCGTATCTTTTTGTTGTTTATTTTGTATCGAATTTAACATAGTATGTGCTATATCTTCGATAGAAAGAGGATCGAAATATACGGCAGCATCGCCGGCTATTTCATGAAAGCAATCAGAATCACTTAAAAGAACCATACAATTATTTTCAAAAGCTTCCAGGATAGGAAAACCGAAACCTTCCAGCAAGGAAGGATTGATGTAAAATAATGCATGCTGGTATAAAGCGCTCAGCTCCTCATCAGTAGCACGGATGTATATAATCTTATCTAAGAGATTTGTCCTAATTAAAAACTCGCTCTCTACGCTATTAAACGGGGAGCCTGTACAAACGAGTCTGATATCTTTATTCAGGCGGCTTACTTCTTTAAAAGCAGCTATCATCCGATAGAAATTCTTATAACCGAACCTATCTCCAATATATAAGATATAAGGCATTTCAATTAAACTGGCAGCTTGTTTTTTTTGTTGTCCGATGGTTTTGACACCATGATATACCACTGTTATTTTTTCGTCCGGGATAGGAAAAAACTGTTGTAAATCACGTTTTGTGGTTTCTGAAATAGCAATAATATGATCTGCCTTAGTAATAGTAAGTCTTTTAAATCTGGCAAATTCATCGTGAGGTGCAAAAAATTCCGGATATATTTCATGAATCATGTCATGTACTGTAAGTACAAATGGTTTTTTTAAATCCCCCAGAAAATAGGGGTCATAATAAGTAGGATGAAAAATATCGAAATTGTTTCCGGCAATTTTTTGACTGGAATACTTTCTATTATATTTAAGTTGCTTTTTTTGTCTTTTTAGACGGTAATTTATGAAAGGATTTTTGGAGAAGTTATCATCCTTCAGATAATAGTTATTTGTTTTCAAGACGCTGATTTCATTATTATAATCTACATCCTTTTGCAAATCGTGATATATATTGGCAAAATATCTCGAAATCCCGCCAAAAGTTTGCATATCAAATATTTGGTGGTCCATTAATACATTTATCATGGGTCAAAATTATTAAAAAAATGTCACAAAAACAGGCTGATTTAAGCTTTAAGTCTAAAGTAAGTATGTTTGTGTTAAAAAGTGATACCTTAGTGGTTAATATGAATAAAGGTGGGTATTCGACTTCGGGTGTAAGTTCAATTAAAGAAGCAGGTGTTCCATTAATATCTATAATTACGGTTGTACGCAACGGGGAGGAATATATGCAATCTTGCATCGATACTGTTAAAGCACAATCGTATCCGAACATTGAACATATTATATTAGATGGACATAGTACAGACGGGACAGTAGAAATATTAAGAGCAAATACCGATCAGGTCGCATTTTGGTTAAGTGAGCACGATAATGGTATTTATGATGCCATGAATAAAGCAATTAAACACTGTTCTGGTCAGTGGTACATGTTCTTGGGGGTGGATGATTTACTTTTAGACGGTTTTTCTGATTTGGCCTGTCATCTTTCTGATGAAACAACTGCCTACTATGGATGTGTAATCTACCGTGGGGTGCCTCAGTTAGATGGCCCTGTAGATAGGTTTAAGCTCGTAAGATCAAATATTTGTCACCAGGCGTTGTTGTACCCTAGAATTATCTTTGATACCCATCAATACGATGTGAATTATAATATTGCCGCAGATAACGTATTGCTATTGAAGCTTTGGAAAGAACAGCTAATTAAGTTCGAATATCACGAAACGGTTATCTCTATATTTAATCATAATGGAATATCCGGCAATGACTGGGATAGATTGTTTTTTAAAAATAGGAGTAAACTAATTCTTGAAAATTTAGGACCAGCCCCTTATTTATATCATTTGTATCTTTTATTTGTAGAAAAAGCAAATAAGAAAATTAACAAACGTGTAAATAAGGTTCGGAAATTGCTTTCAAAAATTTAAGCTCCACTTTTTTTAGCGTCCCTTTATACTCTTCCATGTTCTGGAAAAGACATTTTTCTTTTTTCCTGGAGCAACGTAGCTTTCTTTCTCTTGTGTGAAAATGTCAGCGGCAACCTCTGGTAATATGAAGTGGGGATGTATTAATGAAGTAATTTCCTCGTTCAATAAAGCAGAGTAAAAGTGGGCCTCATCAAAAGTATGCGTTGCTTGTACGCCAAAACCTATATTGCTAATTAAATTTGAATTAGGAATAACGGACAATCCGTTATTGATCAGGTTTGAATAAGCATACTGATAATCCCAAGTGTCAATTTCACCATTGTAAGTCTTTTCTAATGCATTTAACCAGCCTTCTTTAAACGGGAGGTGACTTGGGCAATTGCTGATATAGTCTTGTTCTTTAAATGCGGGGAAGCTAGTTAAATTAACATCGTAAGAATCCCATACTCTTCTCCAACCAGCCCAACCCCAAACATGGGTAAGATTTGAAAAATAATAACTTGCTTCACCCCTTTTTTGACCGAGTTGCAAATTAGACCCACCTATGTGGGTGATACGGGTATCGTGACGGTAATGGGCTAATAAGATAGAGCAAAAGGCAAAGAAGCTTTCTGAAGGCAGGCAGTCATCCTCTAGAATTATTCCTTCTTCTTCCTGTTGGAAAAACCAGGAAATACCATCGCTCATTGCTACTTTGCAACCTTTATTGTGCTCAGAAAAATTGGTGTAGACTTTACAATCCCAATCGATTTTATCTAAGATCTTCCTGGTTTGCTCACAACTGTTTTTCTCTTCTGGTGTGCGTGGCCCATCGGCCGAAATATATAATTTTTTTGGTTTTGCCTTTCGTATGGCTCCAAAAACTTTTGCTGTTGTATCAGGTCTGTTAAATATTAAAAATAAAACTGGCGTCTCTTTATTATAAACAATAGTATCCATCTCTATATTAATTACTTGGTAAAAGCTTGCATATTAATCAGTCTGCTATACATCCCACCATTGTTGAGCAGCTCAGTATGGCTGCCTTCCTCTATAATTTCTCCGTGGTCAATTACTACAATTTTATCAGCATGCTGTATCGTACTCAATCTGTGTGCGATAATAATTGATGTCCTGTTTACCATTAACCTGTTTAAAGCTTCTTGAACTAACTTTTCAGATTCTGTATCCAGTGCTGAAGTAGCTTCATCCAGAATCATGATTGGGGGATTAGCTAACACCGCTCTTGCGATACAAATACGCTGCTTTTGTCCGCCCGACAAACGATTTCCCCGGTCACCAACATAAGTCTGGTAACCGTCCTGACTTTCTTCTATAAAAGTATGTGCGTTTGCTATTTTTGCTGCTGCGATCACCTCTTCAGTGGTTGCTTCGGGGTTACCGAAAGCGATGTTATTAAATATAGTATCATTAAACAATATTGAATCCTGATTAACAGCTCCAATTTGTGCCCTTATACTTTCTATCGTTAAATCTTTATAATCGTGTCCGTCGATTTTAAGGGCACCACCTTTAGGATCATGAAAACGAGGGATTAAATCCATCATGGTGCTTTTACCACCGCCAGATGGACCAACTAAGGCTACTGTTGTGCCTTTTTCAATAGTTAACGTAATGTTCTTTAATATTTCTTTATCACCATAACTAAAAAATACATTTTCAAAAGACAGAGATTGTTTAAAATCTTTCAGCACAATAGCATTAGGGCTATTAATTACTTCCGGTTTAGTGTCAATTAGGTCGAGCACACGCTCTCCCGCTGCAATGCCGGAATGTATGCCGCTAAAAGAATCAGTGAGTGCTTTTGCAGGACGCATCACTTGAGAAAATATAGCTATGTATGCTATAAACTGTCCGGTAGAAAGTGCACCTGGCTGATTGATAATAATCAGGTTACCACCATACCACACAATAAATGAAACCATAACTATGCTCAAGAATTCTGAAACAGGTGAGCCAAGCTGCTGCCGTCTTGTCATCTTTCTATTCAGATTGGAATAGATCACATTTTCCCTATGGAATTTCTCTTTTGTCCTCTCTGAAGCATTAAAAGCTTTAATAATTTTAATCCCGCCTAGCGCTTCGTCTAAAAAGCCAATCATTTTAGCAAATGATTCATGAGCTTCTTTAGCTTGCTGTTTGATTCTTTTTACAATCTTACTGATTATAAAAGCCGACACAGGGATAACCAACAATGAAAACATCGTAAGCTTTACAGAAATTGATAATAGCATCAATACATAAGCAATAAGCGTTAGCGGCTCCTTAAATACAACTTGTAAAGTATTGGTTACAGTATATTGTACAACCTGTACATCTGAAGAAACTTTAGACATAATATCTCCTTTACGCTCATTATTGAAATAACCGACATGGAGGTTCATTACATTTTCAAATACTTTTTTACGCATATTCAATAACGTATGAACCCTTAGATCTTCCATGATCCGCTGAGAAAAATATTTGAATATATTTGAAAGCAATACAGAAACAACGATAACGATACAAATATAGGTTAGGGTGGTTTGCTGTCCGTTGGTGATGATAGATTGGTTTACAAAATTTTTAAACTGGCCTGTGATATTAAACGCTGAAGCAGCCGTGTCTGCGATGTTGGCTTTTTGCGGCTCTTTTGTAATTAGTGTTTCAAATAAGGGGGCTAATAATGTAAGATTTAGTACACTGAATATTACAGAAAGTAAAGTTGCGATAACATAAGGAATAGCGAACTTCTCGATGGGTTTTGCAAAAGATAATAATCTGAAATAGATTTTCATTCGAAATATTAATATTTAAAAAAAAATAAAGGTACGTATATTTCCCATGTTACGATTAAAAGAACTTGCTTGCCGGGTTTCTGGATTCCTTGAATTTTCTGAAGAGGTACTTGAAATAAGCAATGTAACCTAAATATTTGCGTACTAACCGAGGTTTGTCTGTTCTAAATTGATCATCATTCGCTGTTGCAGAAAAGCCTTCCATATGATAATAGGCAACATCAATATCCAAGTAATTTTTTTTAAAAGATTGATCGCCCCAGCATTGCATATTTAATAGATAGTCTGCAAAAACCGGATAATTTAAATCAAAATGGTATTTCTTTAAAGCATTTAAGGGGTAGAGTATAGCTTGATGACATAGGTTCATTTTGGCAAGCTTGTTAGCAGAAAATTTCCCTCCGAGCTGATGGGATTCGTTTTTGCAGTTGCCATAATAAATAGCTTTTGGATTAATTAATTCAGGAAAGATATGACAAAACGTAGGTAAAAGCCGGTCATCTGCACCTAAGAATAAAACCCATTTCCCATCTGCATAGCCTATCCCTTTATTCATTGCGTCATATATGCCTTGATCTGGTTCTGATATGATTGTAACGCTCATGCCATTAAACTCATTAACGATGGCTAATGTTTTATCGGTACTTTTTCCATCAATAACTATTAACTCGTAAGGTTCAAAAACATTTTTGACAATGGATTCAAGGCAGCCCCTTATATGCAACTCTGCATTGTAAGTAGCGATAATTATAGATAGAATTAAGTTCTGGCTCTTTTCTTTTTGGGCCTTTATCATATTCAAAGATAGGAAATGACAGGATGATTTAAACTATGTATATTTGCCGCTTATGTACACAACCAATGCCATAGATATTGTAATTCCCTCCTTTAGGCTGGATGAACACATACTTCTGGGTATCTTTAATGTTGATCGTCCACGGGATTTCAAGATCAATTTTTATTTAATTGCTGACAATCCTAATTTAACTGTACCGGCCTCTATTATTGATCTGGCTATAAGCGGGCAGGTAAACTTAATCGTAAATGAGATAAATATAGGATTTTCTGAGACACGAAATAAGGGGATAAGATTAGGAAATAGCAAATGGCTATTGTTATTGGATGATGACATCGTTCCTGAAAAAAGTTTAGTAACGGCTTATGCTGAAGCGATCAAAACACATCCCCAGGCCATTGGATTTGCGGGTGTCACAAATTTTCCCGAACCATTTAACCGGATTACTACTGCTATGGAAATGAACGGTATGACCGGACATTTTAAATTGGCAGATAAAGAGGGGGAACTGATGTGGGTGCCTACTGCAAATGTAATGCTGAACAGGGACAAAATGGATACTGCACTATTTAATGAAAGCTTAAAAAAGGGTGGAGAAGATATCGAGTTCCTGGTACGGAATGTTGCTTTATTTAAAGAGAAATATCTTGCTGTTCCACGTGCCCGGGTAACACATCCTTGGTGGGACGGTGGTACTTTACAAACAGGCCGTCTATTTAGATATGGGGCAGGTGCGGCACAGATAGCACCTTTGCCTGCTATCAAAAATTATACTTATCACGATTTTACCAACACTACGGAATCTTTATTACTGCTCCTTATCAGTTCCCCAATACTAATATTAGCTTATTCGTGGCAATTACCAGCAGCATTTATGCTGATTATCCTTACTGCAGAATTTTTAACTAATTTGATTAAAGGCTATTATCTAAGCAGGAAGGTTTCTCTCTTTTTGGCGGTTAATCTGCTTTGGTTAAAGAACTGTTATGAGTTCGGTTATTTGATTGAAAATCTTTCAAAAGGAAGAATCTGTGGTTTTGCCGAAAGAATTGATATGGGCTTTTCAAAAAAGCACCCTAGTTGGTTCAGGTTAAATAAATGGAAAATCATCAAGATGTTGCTGATCCTGATTGGCTTAATCTTAATTAAAGTGCTCTAATACCACTTTTGCAGACTATAGTTCCGTCGCTGACCGCTTTTAAGTACTTTTTATAATTGAGATCCTCATTATCTCTTGCATTTATTTGATGATAGAGGTGGAAACAGATGGCCTTTAATTTTAATTGCCTTTGCTTGATACCCAGGTTGGTTAAACGGGCGGCGAGTTCAATATCTTCGTGCCCCCACCCTTCAAGGTCGTTGTTATAGCCATTTACGGCAATAAAATCCTTTTTCCAGAAAGAAAAGTTGCAGCCGCGCAGATTGTTTGATCTGTAGTGGTCTCCTCGGAATAAAAATGCCAGTAACGGAAAATACGTTGCGTTTATTTTGCTGCCGACACCGCTACTTAAGGGATTAATATGGATATCTTTAGTCTTTAGGATTTTTGCCGTACGTTCAGTTGTCAGCATAGACCGGCTTCCTTTAATATAATATCCCTCCAGTGCATCAGTTAAATGATCTGCAATAAATTTTTGATGAAGGATAATATCTCCGTCGATCTGAATGATATAATCTCCTGTTGCTGCTGCTATGGCCTTATTCATAATAATAGTTTTTCTAAAACCATTATCTTCATGCCAATAATGTTTAATTGGGACAGCTGTCTTTTGCTTAAAAGATTCAATCACCGCTTTTGTAGCTTCACCAGAACCATCATCAGCGATAAGGATTTCGTTTGGGACTTTAGTCTGGTTTAAAATACTTTTTAGTACAAGTTCTAGTGCCTCAGGCCAGTTATACGTTGATATAACCAACGAAGTAGAATTTATTAGCATCAGTTAAACATATTGATTTATTCCATTTTTAATAACTGTCTTTTTCTTCGTAATCGCATCTTTAAAGAGCTTGACATTTTCTTCTAAAAACGTTTTTGGGTTCTCTTTATGATAAATATGAAAAGCTACTGCGCCTAATTTAATAAAACGTTTTTTAATACCTGTATTTAGCAGACGTGTGATAAACTCTTTATCTTCTGGTCCCCAACCATTAAAATCTTCATTATAACCGTTTACCCGGATGGCATCTTTTCGCCAGTAAGCCATATTCGCACCATGTATTTCATAGCGTTCATCACCTTTATTCTTATAATTATCTTCGAAGTAACTCCATAAGAAGGGGATTCTTAAAGCACTAAAAAAATTGGTTATTCCTTTACTAAATGCATTGATTTTAGAATGATGCTCTTTTAGCATTGTATTTGAAGTCTCTTCATTAATATAAATCCGGCTTGCCCTTACAAAAGATCCGGATTTGGCAAACTTAATATGGTCTGCTATAAAACGGGGGTGGATAATAATATCACCATCAATCTGAATAATATACTCACTCGTTGAGCTGGCTATAGCCATATTACGGATTTTAGCTAGCCTAAATCCTTTGTCTTCATGCCAAATATGTTTAATAGGAAGATTAAGGCGCAAATTTAATGTCTCAATCAATTGTTTAGTGTCTTCCCTCGATCCGTCATCCGCGATAATAACCTCGTTTGGTATGATCGTTTGTTCTGCCACACTGCACAATACTAATTCAAGAGCCTGAGGCCAGTTATAAGTAGATATTATTAAAGAAACGGATTGCGGTTTGTCCTGCATTCAAATACAACTCAATTATTTACTGATGAAATTAATGGCAAAATTACAGGAATTTATTATTTAATTATTTTGTAATTTTTATATTCCCCGATTCTCCATCCGATCACCTGTTCAACGCGGTGAAGAAATAATCTTCTGGGTGACAGTGCTATTTTTGTAGGATCGTGTTTAAAAACCCAATCTTGTGCGGCTATAGTTTTTGCCATCGTTGCTGGATGAGGCTTGGTGAAATCTGCCAGAATATCTGCTACCGTACCGAAATCAAAAGTTTTGTAAGCAGCAAATTGTTCTTCTGTTTTTTCTTTTGGCTGGTAATAATTGACAAAACGCTTTACTTTCCCAAGCAAAAGATCGGGATTTCTGCAATAGGAGTAATGGAAAATCTTTGCATTTAATAACTTGACGTGAAGCTTTCTGCTATTTAGCTGGTTAATATAATCATCATGTGTAGGGTAGCTTCTAAAACCCTGAGAATCATTGTAAGAATAAAAGGTTGGATCATTTCTAATAATCCTGATTTCCCGCCGGTGCCATTTCCTCGTGGTACCGATATGTTTGTAATCTCCAATAAAATGAAGGAAGTCAAATAAAAAGCCTTCCACTTTTTTATTTTCAAAATTATCTTTCATCGCCTGATAGATCATTGGCAGATCATCTTCGTGAAAAACCTCATCCGATTGAATATGAAAAGCCCAATCCCCCGTTACTGCCTTAAGTCCAATATTTGCCTGTTGCGCAAAAACTTTCCCTCCTTTTATCAGTTCATCATCCCATATGGTATCTATGATTTTGATCTTATCAGAACCTATCGCTTCAATGGCCTCTCTTGTGCCATCGTCGGATTTACCAACCACTGCAATAAATTCGTCGCATATCGGTAAAATGGATTTGATGGATTCGATTACAGGATAGCCATATTTAAAGCTATTGCGCATATAGGTAAAACCACTTACTTTCATCGTTGATTATATTTTTGAGGGTGGATATCAAAATAATTATTTTGCCGGAAAATATATATTCTGGTTATTTGCAACAAAGATATATTTATCAATGTCAATCAAAACCATAAGACGTTTTTTATCTGATATAAAAGAAGGTGATTATTTATCACTTGCAAGGGTTTTGACATTAGTTGAAAACGAGTTGGAGGGAGCTGCTGAATTATTAATGACTCTTGATATTGACCACCGTATACCGGTAATCGGAATAACCGGACCACCGGGAGCAGGTAAAAGTACGCTTGTAAACGCTCTTGTTGGTAACTTAATTGCAGCGCAAAAGAAAGTGGCAATATTGGCGGTTGACCCTACTTCGCCTTTTAATCTTGGCTCTTTACTAGGCGATCGGGTACGCATGTCTGCACATTTTAACAACCCGTCTGTCTTTATCAGATCTATTGCTACACGTGGTTCTGTAGGTGGTTTGTCGGCAAAAATCATAGAAATGGTAGATGTATTAAGAAGTGCTGCCTTCGATTACATCATTGTAGAAACAGTAGGTGTTGGACAATCAGAGATTGAAATTGCAGGTTTAGCAGATCTTACCTTAGTTGTATTAGTACCAGAGAGCGGAGATGAGATCCAGCACATCAAATCTGGTCTCATGGAGATTGGAGATGCCTTTGTTGTGAATAAAGCAGATCGGGAGGGGGCTGGCTCATTCGCAAACCAGTTAAGGAAAATGCTGCATCAGCGTACGCATACTATCCCAGTTTTTGAAACTATTGCCGATCGGCAAACTGGTATAGATACATTGACAGACTGGATCTATGCTGCAAAACAAGGTGATAACAAAAGAAAACTTTTTTTATATACAGAAAAAGCTTTTAAATTAATACAGAACTATCGTATGCGCAATATTTCAAAAATAGAACTGGAGAAAAGAATGGCTGAAACGTATCTGAACAAAGATTTTAGTCTATATAAATTTATTAATGACTATAAATGATTGAATCAGTCTGGTTTAAGTACAGGTGTAGTGAGCTGTTTTTTTTTCCAATGGTCACCAGCTCTATATAAAAAGAACTTTCCCAGCTTATACTTGACTTTTAAATGGCCATTATAATCGGTGCCCAAGAGTTGATAAGCAATAAGCGGGTCATTTTTAAGGGAACTATTTATTGCTGCTGTGTAAACCGTGGGCCCTGTCATCTGATGGACATCATGGGGGTATTTATTATAGCGGATATTTTCCATCACCAGCTCCAGCGTTTTTTTTAGGAAAGGATGGCCCGGGCTATAAATTAATGCCCATTGTGCAAATAAAGACTGATCGCCCTCCCGGGTGATGATAGCTATGTCATCTGGTTGGATAAAATCATCAAGCCTCCCGTTGATACCGCTGTCGATATCTACGTATATGCCTCCTTTTTTATAGAGAACAGCATAACGAAAGAAATCTGCTTTTGCAGCCCCAATATTTAGTTTTTTATAAAGTGAGAAAACTTCTTCGTCAAATTCGTTAAGTAGAAATGTTTCAATTCGGGCATCATCGTAAAACTCATACGCATATTCAGGGTTTTTTTTTCTGAACCTCGAAATATGCCACCTTGTTATAAAAGGAAGTGCGGACGATTTAAATGTCTGGTGGATGATTTTAGGTATGGCCATGACTATATGTCTGATTTTGTATATTTATTCTCTCCTAAATCCTTAAATAATTAATTGTCTGTCTTAAAAAAAGGACTTCTTAATCTAATGGTTTAGGACAATATGTGTATAATAGCAGGGTGGTCGCGTCCATATCAATAGCAGATAGATAAAAAAGATCATTGTTTTGTTTAAAAGGCAACGTTTGATCTTCACTATTCAACCCGCCTTCGTATATGTTAAATGCGGCTAATGACCTGTCCTTAAGTGGTTTTGAGAATTTATTTCTATTTTCAATAAAGAATCCACTTTCTAATGACTGGTATTTCATATCATTCTTGACTATACATACAAATAAAGTCAAATATATCCATTTCTAAAAATATGTTAAATTTGGAACGGAGTTTGTATACCTGTTGTGAGAATTAAAAATTTGTCTAATTTTGCTACACAAAAAAATTACACAGTTTACAATTTGTTTAACCTTAAAAAAGAAAAATTATGAATTATTCTACTTTGAAGAAGGGGCTAGCAGTTTCTTTTGTCGCAGTAATCGGAGCTACAACTCTTGCTTCTGCACAAGATTCTACAGCAACTTCATCTTCAGCCAAAGTTTTTGGTGGAAGAGGCCAGTACAGAACCTGGTCAATTGGTGTTAATGGTGGTGTTTTATCTCCTTTCGTTGCGATTGGCGGATCTAATGACTTCACAAACGCTGACGTTAATTTAGGTTACGGTGTTTCCCTTAAGAAACAATTAGGACACGCTTTCGCTTTAGAAGGTAACATTTTCCGCGGAAAAGTTTCTGGAACAAACAAAGATGCTACTAACGGTTCACAATTTGGTGTTAGAGAATTCGAAACTCAAATTGGTTACGCTGCTGACATCAGAGGTGTTGTTAACGTTGCTACTGTAGATTTCTTACGTCGTGAGAACTCAGTTAACTTCTTCCTGACTGCTGGTTACGGATTAATTGCTTATGCTCCTAAAGTTACTTCTGCTACAGGAGTTGTTACTGACTGGAAAGATCAAGCAGGTGATGACGGTGATAAAACTTACATCAAAGAAGCTTATATCCCAGTTGGTGCTGGTGTGAAATTTAAAGTTTCTGACCGTGTTGCTTTTAACTTAGGTTACACAATGCACTTTATTGATAGCGATAACTTCGATGGAACTTATGCTAAAGGAACTTCTAAAGATAAATTCTCTTACGGATACGCTGGATTAGAATTCTCATTAGGTTCTAAATCTAAACCAGATTTACAATGGGTTAACCCATTAGCTTTGATGTATGATGAATTGAAAGATCCTTCATTACGTCAAGAAGTTGAAGCATTGAAAACTCGTGTTACCAATGTTGAAAAATCTGTTGAAGATTTGAAAAAAGATACTGATGGTGATGGTGTTTCTGATCAATTTGACAAATGCCCAGGTACGCCTGCTGGTACTGCAGTTGATGGTTCAGGATGTCCGCTTCCAGCTCCAGTAGCTGCTGCTCCAGATGCTAACGTAACAGGTTTCGAAACTATCCAATTTGAATTCAACTCTTCAGTTTTAAAAACTGAATCATACCCTACTTTAGATAAATTATCTTCAGTGTTACGTGAAAACGGTGGTAAAGCATCTGTAAAAGGATACGCTTCAAGCGAAGGTACTGCTGCATATAACTTGAAATTATCTAAAGATAGAGCAAACTCTGTAAAAACTTACTTAGTTAACTCTGGAGTTAACGCTAGTCAAGTTACTACAAAAGGTTTAGGTGAAGCAAATCCAATCGCTTCTAACGATACTGAAGAAGGTCGTATCCAAAACCGTCGTGTTGAAACTTCAAGAAACTAATATTTCTTAAACAACATAAATAAAAAGGGCTCTGATTTATCAGAGCCCTTTTTATTTATGTTGTTTTTTTTGAAAGCTATTATGCTAAATGGATATAACCGAATGACGCTTTATTTTATACATTTGTGCTATGTACTTTTTCAGAAAAAAAGATCCTAACAGACCAACGAGTATAGACATTAAAATCATGCATGTGATAAATGCGCTCGCTATTTCAATTTTTCTGATTGGAATAATCCTAAAACTTACTCACGTTATTTAAATGAAGACAATAATCAACACTACCGATGCACCAGCTCCAATTGGACCTTACAACCAGGCTGTATTAGCGAATGGATTTTTATATGTTTCCGGACAAGTTGCAATTAATCCGGTAACAGGAGAAATGATCCAGACTTCTATTAAAGAAGAAACAGAACAGGTAATGCGTAACCTGAATGCTGTATTGTTAGAAGCAGATTTTGGATTTGCCCATATTCTTAAAACAACGATCTTTTTGTCAGATATGAGCTTATTTGCTGAAGTAAATGAAATTTACGGATCATATTTTGAATCTGAATTTCCTGCGCGTGAAACAGTAGCCGTTAAAGGATTGCCTAAAGGTGCGAATGTAGAAATATCGGTTATCGCTTATAAAGGATAACTTGGGAAAGTCTACTGTACGGTATTTCTTAGCTGCGCTGGCATCATTTGCAATATGGGGATTCTTTTCCATCCCCTTGCGTAACATAAAAGCCTTCCCTTCTACGGAAATCCTTTATTACCGTGTTTTTACTTCTTTGATCTTTATCTGGATTGCTATTCTGCTTTTTAGAAAGAAGCAGTTGAAAGAAGATATCAATGTGGTAAAACTAATGCCTAAAAGTGCAAGGAGTACGTTGGTGCTCCAATTACTAGCTTCTACCGTATTCCTGACACTTAATTGGTATAGCTTTATTTTTGCGATTAATAATGTGAGCCTCACCTCGGCTGCATTTGCCTATATGGTTTGTCCGCTATTAACTGCTTTTGGTGGATTTATAATCCTCAAAGAAGAGCTTTCCAGATTAAAATTAATTTCTCTTTTTATAGCACTTGTTAGTATCGTTTGCCTGGCTACGGGCTCCTTGGTTGATGTGTTATGGTCGGTTTTTATTGCAGTTTTCTTTGCGGGTTATCTATTGATCCAGCGAAAGATGCAGGGGCTAGACAAACTAAACGTTCTTGCAGTACAAATTGCAATGGCGGTGATTATTATGTTACCCTTTTATTTCTTTCAATACCACGGCTTACCCCAAAGCCAGTCTTTCTGGATACATATTGTTATTATTGCCATCATTTTTACCATAATACCCTTATTTCTCAATCTTTATGCATTGATCGGAATGCCATCTTCTACATTGGGTGTGATGATTTATATTAATCCTATCATTTCATTTGCTGTAGCAATCCTTTATTTCGATGAGGTAATCAATGTGTATCAGTTATATGCGTATCTGCTATTATTATTTTCTGTTTTTTTGTTTAATTGGAAAGTGATAAAGGATATCTTTACGTTAAAGAAACCTGCATAAGATTACATCTTAAAAAAAAGTAATTAATAACCTTTTGCAAGTTTCATCGCTGATAAAAAGTAATATATACTGGATGAAAACTACCAATAACTGATATTTTGTTCGCTTCTGATTTAGATACTACTATAGAATTTCTTAAAGGAGTAGGGCCCAAGCGTGCCGAAATTTTACAAAAGGAGCTTGGTATATACACTTATGCCCATTTATTGAACACGTATCCCTTCCGGTATATTGACAGGACCAGGTTTTATAAAATTAGCGAACTCAATCCTGATTTGCCGTATGTGCAGATTCTGGGAAGGATTACCGGTAAGGAAACTATTGGCGAGAAACATAAAAAGCGGATCGTGGCACGTCTGACCGATGAAACGGGTACAATAGAGCTGGTTTGGTTTCAAAGTCTTAAGTGGGTGGAAGAAAACGTGATCCGGGGTAAAGTTTACATTGCATTTGGCAAGCCGGCAGTCTTCAATGGCTCCTATACTATTTCTCACCCTGAACTGGAAAATTATCCGCGTCCGGCCACAGTGACAGGTAATCTTACATTACAGCCGGTTTATAACTCAACAGAAAAGCTAAAGAAGTTTTCACTGGATAGCAAAGGTATACAAAAGCTGCAAGCGCTGGTTATAGCACAATGCTTGCCCGAAATCAAAGAAACCATCCCTGCCTATATTCTGGATAAGTACCGGATGATTAACCGTCGTGAAGCTTTATTAAATATTCATTTTCCTAAAGACAGTACTACCTTGCAGCATGCCCAGCGCAGGTTAAAGTTCGAAGAATTGTTTTTTATCCAGTTGCAATTACTGAGTAACAAACAGTTTAGGGAAATGAAATTTAAAGGGCATCTCTTCAGTACGGTTGGGGAGAAAGTAAATACTTTCTACAAGGATATTTTACCATTTGAACTTACTGGTGCACAGAAAAGAGTAATTAAAGAAATCCGTATAGATACGCAACGTGGCATTCAAATGAACCGGCTGGTGCAAGGGGATGTTGGAAGTGGAAAAACAGTAGTTGCTTTAATGAGTATGCTGCTGGCAAATGATAATGGTTACCAGGCCTGCATGATGGCGCCAACAGAAATTCTCGCGCGCCAACATTACCATTCTATTGCCTCTCTGCTGGCAGGAAAACTGATTAAGGTCGACATACTTACGGGGAACAGCACAAAGAAGCAACGTACGTTGTTGCATCAGCAACTGGAATCTGGAGAAATTGATATACTGATCGGCACACACGCACTGATCGAAGATAAAGTGAAGTTTAAAAACCTGGGTCTAGTGGTGATTGATGAGCAGCACCGCTTCGGTGTAGAACAAAGGGCAAAACTCTGGCGCAAGAATATTATTCCACCGCATATATTGGTGATGACCGCTACACCTATCCCCAGAACGCTTGCAATGACGTTGTATGGGGATTTAGATGTTTCCATGATAGATGAGCTGCCTGCTGGTAGAAAACCTATAGAAACAAAGCATTTATACGAAAGCCAGCGGCTGCGTATGTTCGGGTTTATGAAGACAGAAATTGCTAAAGGGCGGCAGGTATATGTAGTTTATCCACTGATCAAAGAAAGTGAAAAATTAGATCTGCTGCATTTGGAAGCGGGGATCGAGCAAATGCGCTATCAGTTTCCCTTACCAGACTACCAAATTAGTATTGTGCATGGCCAAATGCCTAACGCTGATAAGCAATTTGAAATGCAGCGGTTTATTGAGGGCAAAACGCAAATTATGGTCGCAACGACAGTAATTGAGGTCGGGGTAAACGTACCTAATGCTTCTGTGATGATTATTGAAAATGCAGAACGATTTGGCTTGTCTCAGCTCCATCAGTTACGCGGGCGCGTCGGGAGGGGTGCTGAACAGTCTTACTGTATTCTAATGTCCGGACTTAAATTAAGCAAGGAGGGGCGTCGTCGGTTAGAAACTATGGTGCTGACAAATAATGGATTTGAGATCTCGGAAATCGATTTGGAGCTGCGCGGCCCTGGTGATCTTTCAGGAACAATGCAAAGCGGGGTGCTCGATCTTAAGCTAGCAGATCTAGTGAAAGATCAGCAGATACTTGCTGAGGCAAGAAATACTGTAATCGAAATCTTCCAGGAAGACCCTATGCTTTCTTTACCTGAGAATGCTTTACTGAAGCGCTTCGTAGATAAAAAAAGCAGAGGGATCGCCTTAGATAAAATATCTTAATTTCTATTAATCTTCATCACTTCCAGGCATAGAGCCTGTGCCTGTATAAGCTCCTTTTCTGATTACGGGGACACCAAGATGTCTGTAAAGTTCATCCAGATGCATTAAGCTTCCATTAGTTAAGTTTCCAAGGAAAATAATTACAATATTTTTTTGAATATCACGCACATAAATATGTCGGAAACCATGCCACCAGCCCGTGTGGTAAACTACTTTACGGCCATTCTCTCCATCGAACATCCGCCATCCGTAACCATAGTTAAAGTGACCGTTGATGGCTTTGTTATGCCCTGTATAAGCAGAGTCTAAACTTGCTTTTTTTAACAAGCGACCTTTTTTTAATGCGTTATCGTATAAAACAAGATCATGGACTGTACTGTATATCCCTTTGTCGCCAACAGGTCCGTCTAAAAAGTTTTGTACTACAGAATATCTCCAGGTACGATCGTGCCCAACTACATCTACTGGTATTTTCGGATAGACAGTGGTAGAATAGACATGCGTATGTTTCATCCCCGAAGGTTTAAATACATGCTCCATCATATAATCAGCATACGTTTTTCCTGTAACCTTTTCAATTATTGCTGCCAGCACCATGAAGTTGGAATTGTTATAATGAAATCTTGTATCTGGCGCTGCATAACGTGCAGGTTTATGTTCAGCAATCAGGTTCATTACATCCGTGTTGCTCATTGGCTTTCTTTTTTCTTTCCAGATACCATCGGTAAAGTAAACATAGTTCATCATTCCGCTCCGGTGTGTAAGCAGTAATTTAACAGTTATGCCCTCGTATGGAAAATTTGGATAGAACTTCTTCACATTATCTGTGAGTTTGATCTTCCCGGCTTCTATGAGTTGTAAGACTGCAACACCGGTAAACGTTTTAGTAATGGAAGCCAGTTCAAATTCTGAATTGATTTTAAGACTATCGCGGTGTAAATAATCTGCCCAGCCAATTGCTTTTTCATACAGGATTTTCCCGTCTTTTGCGACAAGCATATTTCCGTTAAAACCATATTTTTTATGCAGGTTTTGTACGAAGCCAGCAATCCATTTATCCCCTTTAGCGGGATTATAGACCAGTAGAAGGCTATCAGCTTTGTCATCATTTACTGTCCGGACTTTTGGATCGGCGGTTTTTTTTTCAGCGTGGGAACAGGCATTAAATAGAAAAGTGGCCAGAAAAGCCACGGGTAGAATAGTACGATAGGTCATGTATTGGTATTTCTTTTTTGAAGCCCGAAAAATAAACAATAATAACCCTTTAAACGCAAAAGAGTTTTAAACATTATGATAATGGTTACATTCTATTATCAGATAAACCTTATTTTTGGTGCAGGCTGTGTAAGATTATAGCTGATAAAGCAATAGGACATATTATACAAGCTGGTTAACCGTTAAAAACAGTATAAAAAAATATAGAACAAAATGAATTTTAGAACCGAACACGATACAATGGGCGAAGTGCAGGTCCCTGCAGATAAATATTGGGGTGCGCAAACTGAACGTTCACGTAATAATTTTAAAATTGGTCCGGAAGCTTCTATGCCTAAGGAAATTATCCATGCTTTTGGCTATTTGAAAAAAGCGGCAGCTTTAGCTAACCAGGAACTGGGTGTTCTTGCGGCTGATAAAGCAGAATGGATTGCTAAAGCTTGTGATGAAGTGATCGCTGGTCAGTTAGATGACCAGTTTCCATTGGTAATCTGGCAAACAGGTTCTGGTACGCAAAGTAATATGAATGCAAATGAAGTGATTGCATATCGTGCGCACGTAATTAATGGCGGAGGCTTGGGTGATGAGAAAAAAATCCTTCACCCTAATGATGATGTAAATAAATCGCAATCTTCAAACGATACTTATCCTACTGCAATGCACATTGCAGCATATAAACAAGCTGTAGAGATTACTATTCCGGGATTGGAAAAACTGCAGCAGACATTGCAGAACAAAGCAGAAGAATTTAGTGCTATTGTGAAAACAGGAAGAACCCATTTTATGGATGCGACTCCGTTAACACTTGGCCAGGAGTTCTCTGGTTATGCACAGCAGATTACAAATAGTCTGAGAGCTATAAAAAATGCATTAGTGATGATCACTGAACTTGCTTTAGGTGGAACCGCTGTAGGTACAGGGTTAAATACACCAAAAGGATATGATGTTTTAGTTGCAAAAAAGATTGCTGAACTGACGGGCCTTCCTTTTGTAACGGCACCTAATAAATTTGAAGCGTTAGCTGCACACGATGCAATGGTAGAATTATCTGGCGCTTACAAACGTACTGCTGTTGCTTTAATGAAAATTGCGAACGATGTAAGAATGTTAAGTTCAGGGCCGCGTTCTGGAATTGGAGAAATCATCATTCCTGATAATGAACCGGGATCTTCTATTATGCCAGGAAAAGTAAACCCTACTCAGCCAGAGGCGCTGACGATGGTTTGTGCACAGGTAATGGGAAATGATGTTACTGTTGGTATTGGTGGTAGTAACGGTCATTTTGAATTAAATGTATTTAAGCCTGTTATTGCCGCTAATGTATTACAGTCAGGTCGTCTGCTTGGTGATGCGTGTGTATCATTCAACGATAATTGTGCAGTAGGAATTTTACCGAACCTGCCAGAAATTAAAAAGCACCTGGAGAACTCTTTAATGTTGGTAACAGCTTTAAATCCGCATATTGGTTATGAAAATGCAGCTAAAATTGCTAAAAAGGCCCATAAAGAAAATAAAACTCTTCGCGAAACTGCGGTAGAATTGGGATTGGTAACCAGTGAGCAGTTTGATGAATGGGTGAGACCGGAAGATATGGTAGGTAGCTTAAAATAGCATGAATAAATACCAGTATCTAATTATCTTATTATGTTTAGCGGCGTTTCTCAGTTGTGAGAGACGCCCGAATGTTCAGGGTAATGGACAAGTGTTTTTACAGGGGGTGTGGAACCAGGATAGCATTGCCAACTCAGATAAGCTGATGAACTATACAAGTCACAAGATCAAATTTACCTGTGATTCTTTTTATGTGGATATGACCACACATTCTAAAGTAAACTATTATGAGGACCCTTGCTATAACAATGGGGTTTGGAAAGAATACGCAAAAGGGGTATATGAGGTTAGAAAAGATAGCTTGTTCTTATTAGGTACCTATACTAAAGACAATTATAAACAGAAGGTTTCCGGATGTTATACCGTAGGTATTTACCGTAAAAACTTTATTGTTAAATCGGCGGATGCGACGCACCTTTCATTACAGGGATTGAGTGATCTGAGGGATGTTAACCTCGTCCTGAAACAAAAAATCACCTGCGTACCTCAAGAATTATAAAAATGATTTCAATACATAAAATTAAAAAGGCTTGCCTTACCGTTGCAGTTATCGCCTGTCTGCCGATTTATGCGGGGGCATGGGGCTTAACAGGTCATCGGGTAGTAGGCCAGGTAGCTGATTCCTACTTAACCTCAAGAGCGCGTAAAGCAGTAAAGGCAATATTGGGCAATGAAGATTTGGCAATGGCCAGCAATTGGCCAGATTTTATCAAATCTGATACAGCCTATAATTACCTGAGTAGCTGGCATTATGTGAACTTGCCTGAGGGATTGGATCAGAACGGGGTATTTCAGTTTCTGGATAACAGCAAGGATGCCAATGTTTACAATAAACTACCTGAGATGATTGCTATCCTGAAGAATAAGCAGAGTACTGCAGATCAGAAAAAAATGGCGATGCGGTTACTGATACATCTTGTGGGTGATTTGCACCAGCCGATGCATACGGCTAGAAAGGATGATCTTGGTGGCAATAAAGTTAATGTTACCTGGTTTGGGCAGAGATCAAATCTGCACCGTGTATGGGATGAAGGCTTAGTAGAGTATCAGCAGCTGAGTTATACAGAATATGCTAAAGCAATTAATCATCCTACAAAAGACCAATTTGAAAAATGGAGCCATGATTCACTTAAACAAGCTGTTTATGAGTCTTATCTGGACTGCAATAAGATATACGCGCAGACAAAGCCAGATGATAAATTAAGCTACCGCTACAATTTTGATTTTATTGACACTGTTAACGCATCCTTGCTAAAAGGCGGGATCCGTCTTGCAGAGATTATCAACGAAATATACGCGTAAAATGAAGATACTGATGGTTTGTCTGGGTAATATCTGCCGTTCTCCTTTAGCTGAAGGTATTGTACGTCATTTGATACTTGAAGAAGGACTGGATTGGGAAGTTGCTTCTGCAGGAACGGGAAACTGGCATGTGGGCCAGCCTGCAGATAAACGGGGAATAGCTGTCGCTAAAAGCTATGGATATGATATCTCCAAACAAAGGGCACAGCATTTTAATCAGCACATGTTCGATTATTATGATCATATTTTGGTGATGGATAAGGCTAATCTCCGGGATGTTTTAAAGCTGGCTTCCAATGACGAGCAACGTGAAAAAGTACGTTTGTTTTTAAAGGAAGAGCTGGAGGTAACAGATCCCTATTTCGATGATAAGCTATTTGATCCTGTTTTTAAGACGGTAGAAGAAAGGGCCAGACAGTTAATAGAGGAACTAAAGAGACAATAAAAGTTCAATTAAAAAAGATAAAAACATTTTTTTAAACGGTCTGTTGTTTTACCACATCAAATCTTAGAAAAATGGAAAATATTGCAGTAAACCCGGAAACGTTAAACGATCTTATTCAAATTAATAACGATAGAGTAGCTGGTTATGAAAAAGCTATCGAAGAACTTAAACCAGAAGACAGTGACCTGAAATCATTATTTGTCAGGATGATAGGTGAAAGCCATAGACATAAACTAGCATTGGCAACAGCAGTTCAGGGAACAGGAACTGAATTGGAAACAGGAACTACAACTTCTGGAAAAATCTACCGTGCCTGGATGGATGTTAAGGCAGTTTTTACTGGTCACGACCGTAAAACAATCTTAAACAACTGTGAAGCTGGTGAAGATGCAGCACAGAAAGCTTATAAAATGGCTCTTGAAGAAGAGGGATTGTCAGCAGATACAAGATCACTGATCACAGAGCAAAAAGCAGAATTGCGTGTATCCCATGATGAGATCAAAGCTTTAAGAGATCAGCAAGTATAATTAGATCGTCTATAGTAGAAATACCCAATACAGGTTGATATAAATAAAAATGCCGCTACAAAATTAATTGTAGCGGCATTTTTTATCATCAGCTTTAGCGTTTTTAAATTCCAAATTCCTTATCGAGGTATTCAGATACTTTTTCAATAGCATTGTCGATAGTATTACTAAGAATCGTAATAAAAGATCCTGATTTCGCTGTAGCTACTAAATACTGCAAGCACTCAGCGCCGTTATTGTTGATAATGATCTCCATTGTAGGGTTTACTTCATGGATACCAGTAATCAGCAGGTCGATGAGTTCTTGCTGCTGACGGCCACGAAGGTATTTCTCCTGGCAAATAATGATCTTATCAAACATTTGACCTGCAATACGGGCGGTTTCTAAAATATCTTCATCACGTCTGTCGCCCGTTCCTGAGATTACACCAATATGTTCCGTTGCCTCTACCGTTTTCAGATAAGACTTAATTCCATTAAACCCGTCCGGATTGTGGGCAAAGTCGACTAATATTTTAAACTCTTTAAATTTGAAAATATTCATTCTTCCTGGCGTCTGTGCTGCAGAAGGAATAAAAGTTTCCAGAGACATCCTGATGTCTTCAATTTTATATCCCCAAAGGAATGTCGCTAATGTAGCGGCCAATACGTTCTGGATCATGAAATCTACACTACCGCCAAAAGTCAATGGGATATGGGTCACTTTATCTACTCTGATTTTCCAATCACCTTTTTTGATGGTAATATAACCGTTCTCGTAGATCGCTGCGGTACCGCCTTTTTTGCAATGGTCTACTATCACAGGATTGTTTTCGTCCATACTGAAATAGGCGATTTTACAATCTGCTTCATTAGCTATTTTAACGCAGTATTTATTATCAGCATTCAACACAGCCCATCCGTCTCTTTTTACTGCTCCAATCACAACACCTTTCACCCTGGCTAAGTCAGACAGGTTATGAATATCAGAAATACCTAAGTGGTCTTCCTGGATATTGGTAATAATACCAATATCGCAACGGTTAAACCCAAGTCCGGCTCTTAATATTCCACCCCTCGCTGTTTCCAGCACAGCAAACTCTACTGTAGGATCTCTTAGAATAAACTCTGTACTTACCGGGCCAGTAGTATCACCTTTCATCAGTAGCGTATTCTGTACATAGATACCATCAGATGTAGTATAACCTACCCTTGTACCGTTACTTTTAACTATATGTGCAATTAACCTGGTGGTTGTTGTTTTACCATTTGTACCTGTTACAGCAATAATTGGTATTCTTGCTGATTTCCCAGGGGGATACAACATATCAATTACCGGCGCGGCAACATTTCTTGGTAGCCCTTCGCTAGGTGCAAGGTGCATTCTAAAACCAGGTGCAGCGTTTACTTCTAATACCACGCCACCGTTCTCTGTTAGCGGTTGTGTTAAGTTTTGCGCCATTACATCAATACCGCAGATATCTAGTCCAATAATCCTGGAAATCCTTTCACTGATAAAAATATTTTGAGGATGGACAAGGTCGGTTACATCAATAGATGTTCCGCCTGTACTTAGGTTTGCAGTTGACTTTAAATAAACAAGTTCTCCATTAGGGACAACTGTTTCCAAGTCATAATCCTTTTTAGCCAATAAGTCCAGCGTATCCCTGTCCACAATAATCTCTGTTAACACATTTTCATGTCCGTAACCGCGGCGTGGATCTTCATTTTCCTTATCAATTAACTGCTGAACAGTGCTAACGCCATTCCCTGTAACATGAGCTGGAACACGTAAAGCAGCAGCAACCATTTTATTGTCAATTACCAGGATCCTGAAATCATAACCTGTGATAAAGCTTTCAATGATAATCCTTCTGGAATATTGTTTGGCATATTCAAAAGCAAGTTTTGCAGCCTCTGCAGTTTTAACATTTATTGAAGCACCTTTACCATGATTACCATCAAGAGGCTTAAATACCAATGGAAATCCTACACTTTTAATTGCGTCATCCAGATCCTCGATTTCGGAGATTGTAACACCTTTGGCTACCGGGATAGCCGAATCCTTTAAGATACGTTTGGTCTCATCCTTATTTCCTGCAATATCTACAGCGATACTGTTCGTTTTTTCGGTCATTGTAGCCCTGAAACGTACCTGGTTTTTGCCATAGCCAAGCTGGATCAAAGAGCTTTTGTTCAACCTGATCCACGGGATGTTTCTTGCAATAGCTTCATCAACAATAGAACCTGTACTAGGGCCTAAACGTTCTGATTGTCTTAATTCCCTTAAACGGTGTATGTCAAATTCCAGATCATAATCAAGATTATCAATCAACGCTTCTGCGATTCTTACACTAGCTTCTGCTGCATAGATACCAGACTTTTCTTCTAGATAACTGAATACTACATTATAAATTCCATCAGTTTTGGTCTGTCGTGTTCTTCCAAATCCGGTATCCATTCCTGCTAATGTTTGTATTTCAAGGGCAATGTGTTCAATTACATGGCCCATCCATGTCCCTTCCTGGACACGTGCAAAAAAGCCTCCGGGCTCACCCTTTGAACATCTGTGCGTAAATAAACTTGGAATCATTTTTTCAAGACGATCACCAAATCCTTCAATTGAATTTGTTGGACGTTGTTCCATGTCCTCCAGATCCAATCTCATTTGTATTAGTTTCTTTCTGTTGATCGACCAGATGTTTGGTCCCCTTAGCACTTGAATGCCGAGTATTTTCATATGTTATTTATTGTGTTTTCGTTATTGTCTATTATGTTATTGTGCTCAAGCAGGTTTTATTGGGTACTCATGCAGGCCTCTCCGGGGTTTCTTAGCTATTGTTCCAGTAAAAGAAGTATCAACTAGAAAAAGTCACCCGTTATTTATTATAATATTATTATGGTTTAATTAGCTTGTTTTTGCTTGATTATTGCAACTAATCAACTTGATGATGTACGTTTTCAGCGACTACTGATTTAAAAATTGTTCTAAAACCCTGAGGCTTGGTGAATAGGTAATTGTCTATATAAATTTCAATCGTTTCTTTTACAACTTTTTTTGCATTGTAACAGGTTCATCAATAGTATAATAAGTTATCGCTGGTTTATTTTTCCAACTTTTGTTTTTACTGTTCCTATTCTGCAAGAACACTGCCAAACAGCGGCATTAATGTATAAATATTTTTTGGAAATGGTGTAAATCAACTTCAAATATATTTTTTAGAAAAACGTGTATAAATCTAATCAAAGTAGAGCATTTTGAATGGATTAATTATCAGTTTTACGTATATTATTGATTAAATATGGTGATAATTGAAGTTTTGCGTATATATTTGAAATTATCGGAAAAGAAAATAAAGAAATGACGCCAAAAGGGAAACTGATTATTATAGGTGGGGCAATAAACACCGGAAGTTTTGCCGAAACACAATTCGGCCTTCCTCAGAATATGAATTTTTTTGAGCGGGGAATATTAAAACGTATTACTACAGAGTCTGTAAAGGATACCGGGTCACGGTTCGAAATTATTACTACAGCTTCGTTAGTTCCGGAAAAGGTTGGAGAGGAGTATATAAAAGCTTTCGCACAATTGGATGTACATGATGTAGGTGTATTGGACATCAGCAACAGGGAACAAGCAAATGATCCGGCAAATTGTGCGCGTGTCAAAGCTGCAGAAGTGCTTATTTTTACGGGCGGCGATCAGCTAAGGCTTTCTTCAATTTATGGAGGAACAGCAATTCATCAGATTTTACTGGATAAGTATCAGAATGAAGAAATCGTAATTGCTGGTACTTCTGCCGGTGCTGCAGCGAGTTCGAAAAATATGATCTACCAGGGGAGCAGTAAGGATGCCCTTTTAAAAGGCGAAGTTAAAATTACAGCTGGTTTAGGATTTATAGATGGTGTGATTGTGGATACGCATTTTGTGCAGCGCGGCCGTATCGGGCGACTGCTTTATGCTGCTGCAAGCAGTCCGGGTATCTTAGGTATCGGTCTTGGTGAGGATACTGGTTTATATATTTCTAATGGGAATACTATGGAAGCTATCGGTTCTGGTATGGTGATTTTGGTCGACGGAAGGTCGATGAGTGATACCAATCTGACTGATGTGGAGATGGGACAGCCGGTTTCGATAAAAAATATGGTTGTACATGTAATGTGTGATGGCGATGTTTATGACCTTACTGCTCATGAGTTAACTATTCACCACCCTAAAGTTATACCGATAGCCTAAATACCAAATGAAATTAATTATCCACGGTGGTTTTTTCAGTGAGTCTGCTACGAACCAGGAAATGAAAAAAGCAAAGCAAGATGCGATGGTAGAAATTGCCAGTCTTGCTCACCAATATTTAAAAACACATAATGCTTTAGAAACAGTGTCTTATACCATTAGCTTACTGGAAGACAACCTTCTTTTTAATGCAGGATTGGGCTCACAAATCCAAAGTGACGGTAAGGTGCGCCTTAGTGCATCTATAATGGATGGAAAAGCACAGAAGTTTGCTGGCGTAATTAATATTGAAAATGTAAAAAATCCAATCCAGGTTGCTTCGCAATTGCTAAATTACGAAGACAATGTTTTGAGCGGAGATGGTGCTTTAGATTTTGCCCGTAAAAATGGACATAGCTATTTTGATCCAATCACACCACAGCGGCAATCGGAATATGAAAAAAAATTAAATCAACTAAATAATAAGGGAACTGTAGGTTGTGTAGTGCTTGATGCGGATGGCAATATTGCTGCAGGCACTTCTACTGGTGGTAAGGGGTTTGAAATACCCTGTAGGGTTAGTGATTCTGCGACAGTGGCAGGAAATTTTGCGAATAAATTTGCGGGTATTTCTTGTACAGGCGTAGGAGAAGATATTGTTAGTGTGGCTTTATCTGCCCGGATAGTGACCCGGGTAACTGACGGATTTACCCTAAAAGATGCCTGTGATAAATCTTTTACGGAGCTTAAAGAAATAGATGGATTTGCCGGGGTAATAGGTATTAGCAGTAGTGGAGAAGTGTACCATACCGACTCGCACCCTTACATGGTCTGGGCCTCTTTTGATAGTAATATACAGGTGTTTAACTAAAAAAGATATATATTTAAAAAAGAATATATCTTTGTAATATGTATAAACTCTGTTTAGCGCTATTATGTCTTATTCTTTCGGATATGGCAATGGCACAAACGAATACCCTTGTTCAGCAGGAATCACTATCTAGCAGCAGTTCTATTAATATTGCCGTGTCTGGAACAGATGAAGCAGAAGGTGATGTCTTTTTTGAGGAAGCAGAACAAGATGAAAAGAATGGTGATCTAAATTCTGCCTTAACACTTTTTGGAAAGGCTGCTTTCGAGTACAATAATTCTAAAAGTTATTCGCGTTATGGTGCTTCGCTCTTAAGATTAAGTAATATTCATTATTTGCTGGAGCATTATACCGAAGCAGAGCAGGTAATTTTAAATGTTGCACTAAAAACATATTCCCGTTTTGGAAACAGACCAGGGCAGCTTGCTTCTTATAACCAGCTAGGCAGGATCTATCTTGCTGCAAATAAACTTACCCAGTCTATGTGGTTCTACACACAACAGGGTATTTTGGCCAGGCAAGTTAAAAATAACACTTCTTATATCGATTCTATCTTAGGGCTGGTGCAGGTGAAAATTAAGAAACGTGAGTACTCGCTGGCACTGAAAGACGTAAACCGTGCAGAATTATTAGCAAAGACATCAAATATCAGTCAGTTTAAAGGTCAGATTAAACAAGCAAGAACATCTATCGCCGAAAAAAAAGCACGATAAAATAAAACATCTGATTATTCCGTTTATATTAAAACAACTGTCTGCATGACCTTTAAGCGGTTCTTAAGGCGTTGTTTAAGATTAATTTTTCAAGTATTTAATTATATTTGGTAAAGATTACAGAAAAGAGACAGTATAACACTGTCTCTTTTCTGTTTATTTATGAAATTGGTATCATATTGGTTGTTACTACACAAATGGATTTTAAATTATTTAAAGAGATGTTGAAAAGAATATTATTGGTCACCTTCACCGCCGCCATATTAGCGTGTCAGGCTGCTCCACAACCATTGCCACCGCAAAAGTTGGTCGAAGGGATACCTAATATTAAGCCAGACGAGCAGCAGAGTTTAGTATGTAAGGAAATTGTGGCACTCATCGAAAACTATAATTATAAAAAGTTAGCAGTTAATGACTCTATTTCGTCATTGGTGCTGGATAAGTATATCAAAGCGCTGGATCCTTACCGGAGCTATTTTCTAGCCTCAGATATCAAAGACTTTGAACAATTCAGAACTACGCTGGACGATGCTTTCAGGGTTGGTGATCTCTCTGCTCCATTTTATATTTTCAACGTTTATTCGAAAAGATATAATGAGACACTTGATTATGCAATGGCTCATATTAAAGACAAATACGATTTCAATCAGGATGACACTTATGTTTTTGACAGAGAAAAAATGCCATGGGTAACGTCTACAACTGCTTTAAATGATGTCTGGAAAAAACGTGTTAAGTATGAGCTTATCAACTTAAATATTGCTGGCAGTAATTCTTCAAAAAATGTAGAAACCTTAACAAAGCGATATCAAAATCTGAAAACACAGTCTGCGAAATTAAATAACCAGGATGTTTTTCAAACAATTATGGATGCTTTTACGGAAACCATTGATCCGCACACCAATTATTTCAATCCGGTGAATGCAGAGAAGTTCAATGAAGATATGGCGCGTTCTTTCTTCGGTATCGGAGCTACTTTGAGAATGGAAAATGATATTTTGAAAATTGAATCTATAGTTGCTGGCGGACCTGCTTTTAAGAGTAAGCTGATAAATGCGGGCGACCGGATCATTGGTATTGCACAAGGCTCTGGTGATTTTGAGGATATCACAGGATGGAGAATAGATAATGCGGTTGCTAAGATAAAAGGGGCAAAAGGAACTAAGGTTCGTTTGAAAGTGATTCCTGTTGGAAAAGACATGTCTTCTAAGCCGGTAATTATTGAGCTGATCAGAGATAAAGTAGTAATGGAAGAGTCTTCTGCAAAAAAGGAAGTCAAAACTATACAATCAAATGGTAAGCCTTTAAAAATCGGTATTATTACTGTGCCAGGGTTTTATGCAGATTTTAAAGCTGCAAGGGCGGGGGATCCGAATTATAAAAGTACTACACGCGATGTGAAACTGTTGATCGATACTTTGAAAAATAAAGATAAGGTTGATGCTATAGTAATGGACCTGCGCTCTAACGGGGGCGGCTCTTTAGTAGAAGCAATTAACTTAACAGGTTTATTTATTGATAAAGGCCCTGTTGTACAGGTAAAGGATCTTAAAGGTGATATTGATGTACAGGAAGATCAAGATGCAGGTGCTGCATGGACTGGCCCTTTTGGGGTAATGGTAGATCGTTTAAGTGCTTCTGCATCTGAGATTTTTGCTGGTGCAATACAGGATTATGGAAGAGGAATTATTATCGGTACACAAACTTATGGTAAAGGTACGGTGCAATCTTCTCTAGACTTAAGTTCATTAGTTAATCCGTCTATACTACAACGGTTGGCTAGCCTGGTGCAAAATGGCAAAGTAAATACTTTGACTATAAAAGGAAAAGAAAATCTGGCACAGCTTGGACAAATTAACCTGACTATGGCAAAATTCTACCGTGTTAATGGCAGTAGTACACAGCATAAAGGGGTAATGCCTGATATCATTCTTCCATCCTTCTATCCGCTGGATAAAATTGGCGAAGACACCGAAGAGTCGGCCTTACCCTGGGATGAGTTGCAGAAATCTAACTTTGTTCCTGTAGCAGATCTTTCTGCAGTAAAACCAGAACTGGTTAAGCTTCATGATGAAAGGATGGCGAAATCTTTGGATTATAAAGGGTTGATAGAAGATATTGCAGAAATGCAGAAACGTGAGCAGGAAACATCAGTAACGTTAAACCAGGATAAACTTAAAGCTGAACGTGATAACCTGGAGGCGAAAGCACTTGATAAAATCAATAAGCTTAGAGTAGCAAGGGGATTATCTGTTGTAAAGAAAGGTGATAAGATTAAAAAAGATGAAAACTTTGATTTTTTTGAGGATGAAAGTATGCGCGTAATGGCCGACTTTATCCAGTTGAAGAAATAATTCAATTGATAAACCGTATTAAAAAGGCTACAGAATTTTGTGTTCTGTAGCCTTTTCTTTTTTTTAGCAGTACTATTTTTCTTTCGGTTTTGAAATTTGCATTGCCATCATCTCTTTCATGGTTTTATTCATCCCATCTGTAGAGCCATCAAGGAAAATCACGTTACCATCGCTGTTCTCTGCAAAATGTTTAATAGACTCTGTCCACATCGTAAACAGGATCACTGAAATATCAAGGTTTGCCTGCTCCATTTCCTGCGCAGCTTTCGTCATCCCATGCGCTACCTCTGCCCTGAACAACGCAATACCCTGTCCGCGTAACTGAGCCGCTTCACGCTCTGCTGCTGCCGCAATTTTAATCGCGTTACCATCAGCCTCTGCTCCCTTAGTTTTAGTAATCAATAGCGCTTGCCCTTCATTCTCCGCAGCTGCTTTAAGATTGTTTGATGCAACTACGCGGCTCATTGAGCGCATAATTTCTTCATCAAATGTGATATCATTCAACTGTAAATCCTGTAAGTGATAACCCCATGATTCCAGTACTTTGTCTATCTGCTCTTTCACATGCATCACAATTTCATTTCGCTGTGCCAAAACGTTTGCCTGCTTTTGAGTGGCCACATAAGCTCTGATAGAACCTTCAATCGTTCTGATCAGTGCCTGCATCAGATTAGTCGCATCCACAAATTTAAAAGCTACATTCTTAATGGTTTCTTCATCTTGATTCAGTACAGAATACAAGAGCATAGCTTTGAAATATACATTGGCCTGGTCTTGTGTTACTGCCTGGAAAGAAAGTTCTACAGAACGGTTTTGTATCGAAATCCTGGACTGGATAACCTCTATCAAAGGGATCTTGAAATTTAATCCCGGACTTAACTGGCGCCTGTACTTTCCGAAGATCGTAACTACTGCAATTGTGCCCTGTTTTACCGTCACAAATGAGCTGAGAGCGATCACAATGACAATAAATAAAAATATATAAATACTGTAAGCCATAAATAATAATTAAAAAGTTAAACCTTTTCAAGGTACGAAATTAAGTCGCAACCAAGTAAATGCTATAAAAAGTTACTCGGGCACAGATATTGCATACCGTCGTTGAACAAACATTTTATCTGATGAACGTAAAAAGAACTTTTGGGACAATATTAACTGTATTAGGGATTATCGGCTTAATCTACTGTGGAGTAGGCTTTGTAAACCACAGTATACAAACCAGGGAAATGGTGGTTGCTGGTATTATCGGGATCATTTTCTTCTTCTCCGGTATCGGGCTGGTTAAGAATACTAAAGACGAGGCCTAGTTATCTTTAACTTGAATACGCTGATCGGTAAAAGCGAGCCGGTGACCGGGGAAATCTATATTTGTTAGGGAAGCAATCTTTTTAAATGCGGCGTGGCTCGTGTCTACAGACAGTCGGCGGACCTTATCCTGTTTAACAGAGGTCACGTCTGCATACAGAAAGTCTCCTTTACTATTTATTTTGATATTGAAGAGCGGAGCAATTCCATTTGGGCCTTTTAGATTGAACATGCCGTATGTACAAAAATTTCCCATGCTGTAGGCGATGAATTTATTCTTATAAACCTCTACCGCACGTGCAACATGAGGGCCGTGTCCAAGTACAATGTCTGCTCCTGCATCAATCACGGCATGGGAAAATTCATATACATTGCCCCTGTTTTCTTCATAAAAGATCTCATTTGCCTTAGTTACATGTTCAAATCTGGCACCTTCTGCGCCACCATGAAAGGAAACTATTAGGATATCTACCTGTGCTTTTAAAGTGCTTACAAGTTGTTTAGCACTATCAATATTATTGATAGAGACTGTATTCTCATTTGGTGCAAATGCGCAAAATCCATATTTTAAACTATCCTTTTCAAGGATCGCATAAGGATGAGATAGGAGTCCGGCGTACTTAATATTTAATGAATCTAATAACGCTGCGGTGCGCTTTCTTCCTTTTAAGCCAAAATCACCCACATGGTTATTGGCAATACTTAATAAATTAAAACCTGCGTCCTTATAGATGGCAGCATAACGTTCTGGCATCCTGAAAGCGAAACAGCTATTCCCTATAGTGTCTTTACACTTCGTTGATTTCCCGTCATTAAGAAAACAACCTTCCAGGTTTCCAAAAACTATGTTACCTTTTAAATAGGCCGCTACATTTTTAAAGCTATTTTTGGCATCATCTGCAGGAAGGCCTGATTTTGATGGATAGGCAGAGCCCAGCATCATATCGCCAACAGCTATAATAGAAATTGTATCCTTCTTAATATTTATAGTATCGGTTGCCGTAGTCTGCTGCAAGCCGGTAATCTCCGAACTTCCTGCACAGCTTAACAAAATAAGAAGCACAGGAATAGGCAGGAATGCAAACCCGAAGAAATTGAACTGTTTTTTTTTATCAGCCTTCATATAAAAGGTTTTACAATTTACAAATCATAAAAAAAGCCCTTCCAACGAAAATGTTTAGAAGGACTCTGTATTTCTATTTAAAGGATCTTATTCTTCGATCAGGTCTTTTTTAGCCGACTCTAAGATGCGTCCGCCTTTATAAAAGAAACGTGAATAATAAGGATCGTTCAGGTTGCTGATTACTACTCCTCGTGAGGAAGAAGCATGTGCAAAACGATTATCTCCTAAATAAATGCCAATATGTGTGATGCTTCTGCTTTTGATCTTGAAGAAAACTAAGTCTCCTTCTCTAAGGTCATCTTTAGGCAGTGGGTCTACCATGCTAAAGATATCGCGTGAATTTCTTAGTAATGTAGTGTTGAAAACTTTATCATAAATGGCTTTAGTGAAAGCCGAGCAATCGATTCCTTTTTTTGTGTTACCACCGAAGCGGTAAGGAGTGCCGATCCATTCATAAATGAATTTATAAAGCTTGATATTTGATGTCGCATCTACCGCTACACCCATTACCTGTGAGAAATATTGTGAGGCTAGATTGTCAGGATCTTCTGATTTATTGATTTCTTTAGTTTTAGTTTGCGCGTTTAGAGCTGTAATACTGCACAAAGCAATAAGGGTAGAAAACAAAAACTTTTTTATCATGTTACACTGTTAAGTTTGGGTAAACGGCACTTGCACTTAAACGTACACCCTTGCGGGCTTATTGTCAGGTTGTCAAAACTATATAATTTAGATATGTTATCCAAATGTAATTTCTATAAATATATATTTAATTCTAATAATCACAGGCATTTTACACTATTTCTTCGATTTATTGCAATAAAAAAGTAGATTTGCTCTCGTAAATAAAAATCAATAGCCAAAAATGAGTGCAGTAGAAATTAATAAGGATACCTATCTGAAGTGGTTTGAGTCGATGTTGCTGATGCGTAAATTCGAGGAGAAAACTGGTCAACTTTACGGACAACAAAAAATCCGTGGTTTTTGTCATCTATATATTGGTCAGGAGGCTGTTGTTGCCGGAGCAATTTCTGCTTTGCAACCTGAAGACTCAATGATCACTACCTACCGGGACCACGCTCATGCTTTGGCGAAAGGTGTAAGTGCAAATGCTATCATGGCAGAGATGTACGGCAAGGTAACTGGTTGTTCCAAAGGTAAAGGTGGTTCAATGCACATTTTCAGCAAAGAACATAACTTCTACGGTGGACACGGAATCGTGGGTGGTCAAATACCATTGGGTGCAGGTATTGCATTTGCTGAAAAATATAAAGGGACTAAAAACGTAAATGTTTGTTATATGGGTGATGGTGCTGTCCGTCAGGGTGCGTTAAACGAAACCTTTAATATGGCAATGCTTTGGAAACTTCCTGTAATTTTTGTTTGTGAGAACAATGGTTACGCTATGGGAACTTCTGTAGAGCGTACAACAAATATGTTAGACCTGTATAAAATCGGTTTAGGTTTTGATATGCCATGTGCTCCAGTTGATGGAATGGACCCTATTGCTGTTCACAATGCAATGGACGAAGCTGCGCAACGTGCCCGTAATGGTGAAGGACCAACTTTCTTAGAAATGAGAACTTACCGTTACCGTGGACATTCTATGTCTGACCCTGCTAAATATCGTACTAAAGACGAATTAGAAGAATATAAAGCTAAAGATCCTATTGAGCAGGTTAGAGAAGCAATACTTGCAGAAAAGTATGCCGACCAGGCGTGGATCGAAGAAATTGAAGCAAAAGTTAAACAGATCGTTGATGATTCTGTGAAGTTTGCTGAAGAATCTCCGTTCCCTGATGCATCAGAATTATATAATGATGTATACGTGCAACAGGACTATCCTTACCAAGATTAATTTTTGAACGCATTTCAAGATATATTATAGAATGGCTGAAGTAGTTAAAATGCCCAAAATGAGCGACACCATGACCGAAGGGGTAATGGCGAAGTGGCATAAAAAAGTTGGCGATAAAGTTAAAAGTGGTGATGTACTGGCAGAAGTGGAAACCGATAAGGCAACCATGGACCTGGAATCCTACTGGGATGGCACCATCCTTTTTATCGGTGTAGAAGAAGGTAAAGCGGTTCCTGTTGATGCAGTGATTGCTGTGATCGGGAAAGAAGGAGAAGACTACCAGGCTGCTCTTGATGCTGAAGGTGCTGGTGCACCAGCTGCAGAAGAGAAAGCTTCGGAAGAAAAACCTGCTGAAGAAAAAGAAGCCCCTAAAGCAGAAGCTAAAGGTGCAGCGTTAACAGATGCAGACCTGGAAAAAATGGGTGTAACTGTAGTACGTATGCCTTTGCTAAGCGATACAATGACTGAAGGCGTTATTGCTGAATGGCATAAAAAAGTTGGCGATAAAGTGAAAGATGATGATATCCTTGCTGATGTAGAAACCGATAAGGCAACTATGGAAGTAATGGGTTACGCAGAAGGAACTTTATTACATATTGGTGTAGAAAAAGGTGCTGCTGCCAAGGTTAATGGTATCATTGCAATTGTTGGCCCGGAAGGAACTGACATTAGCGGTATCCTTAATGCTGGTGATGCGCCTGCAAAAGCTACAGCTGATAAATCTGATGCACCTGTTAAAGAAGAAACAGCTGCTGCTGAACCGGCTGCTGCAGAAAGTACAGAAGCAGTTTCTGCTGATGGCGGACGCTTAAAGGCATCTCCACTAGCTAAAAGAATTGCTAAAGAAAAAGGAATAGACTTATCACAAGTTTCAGGAAGTGCTGACGGCGGTCGTATCATTAAGAAAGATATCGAAAACTTTAAGCCTGCTGCTGCTCCTGCTAAGGCTGCTGAATCTTCGGCACCTGCAGACAAAGCTGCACCAGTACTTGCGGCTTATATCGGTGAAGAGAAATTTACAGAGAAACCTGTTTCTCAAATGCGTAAAGTAATTGCTAAGCGTTTAAGTGAAAGCTTGTTTACTGCACCTCATTTCTACCTGACTATGGCTATTGACATGGACAATGCGATTGAAGCACGTGCAAAAATGAACGAGTTCTCTCCAGTTAAATTATCGTTTAATGACCTGGTATTAAAAGCAGTTGCAGTTGCATTAAAGCAACATCCAAATGTGAACTCTTCTTGGAGAGGTGATGTGATCCGTTATAACGAACATGTTAATATCGGTGTAGCAATCGCTGTAGAAGATGGTTTATTGGTTCCTGTTGTGCGTTTTGCAGACGGAAAATCATTATCACGTATCTCTGCTGAGGTTAAAGATTTCGCACAACGTGCAAAAGCTAAAAAACTACAGCCGTCAGATTGGGAAGGTTCTACTTTCACCGTGTCTAACTTAGGTATGTTTGGTATTGATGAATTTACGGCAATTATTAACACGCCTGATTCTTGTATCCTTGCTATCGGCGGGATCTCACAAGTACCAGTAGTTAAAAATGGTGCGGTTGTTCCAGGAAATATAATGAAGGTTACTTTAAGCTGCGATCACCGTACGGTAGATGGCGCTACAGGTTCTGCGTTCCTGCAAACATTCAAAGCTTTGATGGAAGAACCAGTAAGATTATTGGTTTAATTATCTCTAAATATTTAAAAAGCTGCTTCGGCAGCTTTTTTTATGCCTTTTAGTTTTTGTACTTTTGCAGCCATGTCGAATATTAAACCGTCTTTAGCAAAAGGAACACGTGATTTTTCACCTCAGGAAATGGTGAAACGCAACTACATTTTTGATACGATTAAAAAGGTATTTAAAAAATATGGTTACGCAGAGATACAAACTCCTGCAATGGAAAACCTGTCTACCTTAACAGGTAAATATGGCGACGAAGGCGATAAGCTGATTTTTAAGATTTTAAATTCCGGCGATTACCTTACTAAGGCAAATCCGACCTATCTTTCGGCAATGAATTCTAATGCACTGATCTCTTCAATTAGTGAAAAAGCATTGCGTTACGATCTTACGGTACCTTTTGCACGTTACGTGGTGATGCACCAAAATGATATTGCTCTTCCTTTTAAACGGTTCCAGGTGCAACCGGTATGGCGCGCCGACCGACCGCAGCGGGGTCGCTACCGGGAGTTTTATCAGTGTGATGTGGATGTAGTAGGTTCAGAAAGTTTATTGAATGAGGCGGAATTTGTATTGATCTATCAGGAAGCGCTTAGCAATCTTGGGATGACAGATTTCACAATAAAAATCAATAACCGTAAAATCCTTTCTGGGATTGCAGAGATTATTGGTAAACCTGAGCTGATCGTAGATATGACAGTAGCGATCGATAAGCTGGATAAGATCGGCTTTGAGGGAGTTACCAAAGAGTTATTAGAACGTGGCTTTACGGCAGCAGATATCGAAAAATTAGAACCTGTAATCTTATTACAGGGAAGCAATGACGAGAAACTAGCTAGTTTAAAACTCGTGCTGGCTAGTTCTGAGACTGGTCTAAAAGGTATCGGAGAAATTGAAATAGTATTTACCTATGTTGAAGGGTTGTTGAAAAATAGTTCTTTAAAATATCCTGATCTGGAATTGGATATTACACTTGCACGCGGCTTAAACTATTATACAGGTTGCATTTACGAAGTGAAAACCAATGAAGCCGCAATGGGCAGTATTGGCGGTGGCGGTAGATATGACGATCTAACAGGGATGTTCGGCTTAAAAGGCCTTACTGGGGTGGGGATCTCTTTTGGTGCCGACAGGATCTATGATGTTTTGCAGGAGCTTAATTTGTTCCCGGAATCTGCTGCGGCAGGGACTAAAGTACTGATCAGTAATTTTGATGCTGCTGCAGAATTGTATGCTTTACCTTTACTACAGCAATTAAGGGAGGCTGATTTGGCTGCTGAGCTTTATCCCTCTTCCGCTAAACTTAAGAAACAGATGAGCTATGCAGATGCTAAATCTATCCCTTACGTGATCCTGATTGGCAGCGATGAGATGGAGAGCGGTGTATTAACTTTAAAAAATATGCAATCCGGTGATCAGCAGAAGCTAACACCGGATGCAATTATCTCTTTATTGAAAGAACAATAAAATCAACCGACGGAGTTTTAGCCTTTAATTGGCTAAAACTTCATCCAGGAACAACAGAAAATGTTTCCATGATCTTTTATCGGCAAGCTCATTATACGCAGCTCCTTTAGAATTATCGTTGCCAGCTTCTGGTTCCGTAAAAGCATGAACCGCGTTCGCATAATAAACCATTTGCCAGTCGGCCTTGGCAGCTCTCATTTCCTGTTGAAAAGCAGCAACCTGTGCAGGTGGCACCGATGGGTCATCAGCACCATGCAATACCAATACTTTCGCTTTAATAGGAGTAATTGTACGTGCAGAATCCCTTCCTAAGCCACCATGAAACGAAACCACAGCTTTAATCGGAAAATCAGCTCTGGCAGCTTCTAATACGCCTGTACCACCAAAGCAATAACCGATTATTACAATCCTTGATGCATCTGCACCAGATTTAATCAATTGCTGTAAGGCAAGATTGATCCGCTGCTGATATTCTTTCACGTTCTTTTTATAATAACCAGCCTTTTCGCCCGCACTTTTATTATCAGTAGGGTAGTTGCCTTCTCCATAGATATCGGCCACAAAAGCATAATACCCTAGTTTAGATAAATTTTCAGCTACTAATTTTGAATGTTTGTCTATCCCTTTCCATGCAGGAAGGATGAGAATACCCGCTTTTTTATGGGTTTCTTGTACTGGGGAGATAGAAAAACCACTTAATTTTTGTGATCCGTCTGTATAAGAAACAGGTTTAAGTTGTGCATATGTGCTGGATACCAAAACTGTAAGAGCGATAGTCAGTAATTTCTTCATTTGAGTTTTATGTTGATAACAAAATTAGATACAATGTTTGTGCCGCTATCATTTCGCGGACATATATAAACGCAGTTTATCCGCTGCTTTTTTACGTATTTTGTTCTGCAGGAACGGCGTCCATCCGAGTAATAATCCAGTTATTCCCATCGCCTGTTTTGCCCATTGATAAAAATCGAAATCATCAGTATGACTAATGATTTTTCCGTTCTCCAGAATAAAAGAAGCTTTAACCTTGTTCACTACTTTGCGCCCCGTAGCAGAGAAAGTATAAAAAGCCTCCCAGTAAGCAGTAGCCCCATGCTCTTCTGCCTGTATATGGTCAAATTCTATCCGCATATCTTTAGCGCTTTTAATTAACATTTCCCACATACTTCTTACTTGGATAGCGTTTAAGTCTCTAAATACGGGGTCGTTGAATATGGTGTTATAGGCATAGCAATCTTGCATCCCCTTAATGTCTTTGTTTTTAAAGCAGGTGTAAAAATGATTAATCACATTCTCATTCGTATTCATGCAAATTTGTTTTAAAACTAAGATACATATTATTCGGGCATCATCTTAAAGCAATGGCAAATGCCCGAAACAAATCAAGTAAAAGGTTGTTAATTTTTATAATTAATTAGGAGCTCATGAGAACACTTTGGACAGGCGCTATTGGATTCGGACTAGTAAATATTCCGGTAAAATTATTTTCTGCAGTTCAGAATAGTCATCTGGACCTTGATATGCTGGACAGCAAAGATCATTCGAGGATCAAATTCCAGCGGATCAATGAAAACACTAAAAAAGTGGTTCCTTATGATAAAATCGTAAAAGGATATCTAATAAAAGATAAATATGTGATCCTGGATGACAAGGATTTTGAAGATGCGAGCCCAGAAAAGACCAAAATGATTGAGCTGGAGAACTTTGTAAACATCAGCGAAATCAATCCTATTTACTATGAAACCTCTTATTATACAGAGCCGGCGAAACAAGGTAAAAAAGCTTACGCCTTATTACTAAAGGCTTTGATAAAATCTAAAAAGGCAGGTGTAGCAAGGTTTGTTTTTCGTAATACAGAGAATTTATGTGTGATCCATCCTTTGGATAATGTGCTAGTTATTACTAAAATTCGTTTTCCAGAAGAGATCCGTTCTTTTGAAGATCTTGAAACGCCAGAATTAGATGCGGTAAGTAAAAAGGAACTGGATGTGGGTTTAGCATTGATTAAACAATATACATCCGACTTTAACATTGAGAGTTTTAAAGATGAATACACCAAAGAGCTGATGAAGATCATCAAGTTAAAAGCAAAAGGTAAAACCGCTACGGTTAAGAAACTCAAACCGAGGGAAGAAACAACAGACGACCTTTACAGTCAGCTGATGCAAAGTTTGGGTGGCAGAAAAGGCGCTTAATAAATTTTTCCGGCAAGAATACCTTCAATTCTATCGAGCAGGTCATCTATATCAAATGGCTTTGCGAGAAATCCGTTTGGTTTAAATTCTCCATGCTGCACATTTTGTTCTGTATATCTTGCAGATATCATCAGTACAGGAATATCTGCAGTTTTTTCATCAGACCGCAGTGTCTTTAAAAGATCTCTGCCGTCTGCATCTGGCAGCATGATATCAAGAATAATAAGGTCGGGCTTAAACTGTTCGATATGCAGCAGCATATCTGCACTTTTGTTCAATCCATTAACTTTGTAGGATTCACTTTGCAGAATTAAAGTAATCACATCCAAAATGGCGTGGTTATCTTCAATTACAAGTACATTTTTACAGGATGCAGAAAGTTTGTCCAAGGCAATAAAATTTATGTGCAAATATATCTAACTCCTCTCATTATGTTTACTTTTTTCAAAAATATTATAAACAAAAGACTTTCATATGTTTATTTTAAATTTTTAATGACAGGTGGTTTAAAATAATTAACAGATAATTCAAACCTTTTTAGTTCTGATACGTCTTATAGATAAGTTTTTGGGTTTAAGAAAAAAGGTATAGTTGTGGCGGCTATACCTTTTATTTTGGCTGATAGGTAGTGATTTGTTTTGCCATCCCTTTAAAAAGAATAAGGTGAAAAGGATACATCGAATACCAATATAATCGTCCCCACAACCCTGATGGCCTGAATGTTGCTACTTGCGACAGGAATGGTTTCCCATGGTAGTTAACAATTTTAAACTCCAGCCATGCTTCTCCGGGGACCTTCATTTCTGCATAAAGTAATAACCTTGTATTTTTCTTATCTGCAAGCAGTACGCGCCAAAAATCCAGCACATCGCCTGCTTGTAAAGAAACATTGCTGGTCCGCCCTCTCCGGGTGCCCACACCACCGAATAATTTATCCAGAAACCCCCTTAAACTCCATAGCCAGTCGAGATAATACCAGCCGCGTGTACCACCAATTCCCCAAATATTTTCAAATACCTCTTCTGCTTTTCTTTCAAAGGGCATCTTCACTTTATATTCCAATGTTCCTTTTTGAGGGACCTTTACCTGGTCCATAAAAGAAGTATCCAGATACCCCCGGTTTAAAGCATCTTTCCAGCTCGAAACAATAGAATGCTGTTCTATCTTTTCAAAGGCGAGTTTCAATGCTTTTTTATAGGTAAAACATTTCCTTGGTACTATCTCATTTATTTGAGTGTCTTTACATACTACTTCATTTTTCATACTGTCTACCAAACTTCGGGCTAGTGCATATGGAACTGAGGTAACAAGGTTAAGCCATAATGAAGAAAGCTTTGGGGTAAGTACAGGTACTGTAATAATCCAACGTTTCAGCTTACGTGATGCTGCATATTGTAGCATCATTTCTTTGTAAGTCAGAATATCCGGTCCTCCGATATCAAAAGTTTCATTAAATGCTTTTTCATTCATTAAGATGCCTGTCAAATAACCTAGCACATCACGAATAGCAATGGGTTGACAACGTGTGTTTACCCATTTAGGAGCAACCATCACCGGTAGCTTTTCTGTTAAATCGCGTATGATCTCAAAAGAGGCACTTCCAGAACCAATAATAATGGCCGCACGTAGAATGGTATAAGCTATACCAGATTTTTTAAGCTCTTTTTCTACTGCAAGCCTCGATGTTAGGTGTTTAGAGAGATCTTCATCGTTTACAATTCCTGTCAGATAGATGATTTGTCGACACGATGTATGCTGAATGGCTTTTACAAAATGCATGGCCGATTCAAATTCTTGTTCAGAGAACTCTGCACCGCCAGAAGACATGGAATGCACTAAGTAATAAGCGGCATCAATACCGTGTGGGATATTTCCTAAAGTATCCGGCTTTAACAGGTCGGCCTCAATAATTGTAACCTGTGCTTCATAATCAGATTCTGCTGTAAACCGGCGCTTATCGCGTACCATACAAACCACCTCATGTCCCTGTTCTAATAAAACAGGCAGCAATCGTGTGCCTATATAGCCATTTGCACCGGTAAGCAAGATCTTCATTTGATATGTGGTTTATAAGTGTCAGTTTTTACCACTGCCTTCAGTTCCTGTAAAATAGTATACAACCCAAAGTTCGTCCGGTTTACATAAATAAAATGCTTTACTCCCCTGGCTTGTTTAAACTCTGGCATTTTGGCAATTTTTTCTCCATAAGCATAAAGCTGTACAAAAAAATCAGGCTCGCTGAAATCGAATGTTGTGCTGGTATACGGCTTTGCAAACAGGCGGATCATCTCTAGGTAGGCTTTATAATAAAACTCGATCTGTGCCGGGGTATCACTTTTATGGATCATCTCCAGCTTGCGAAAAGCCTCGATAGTTTTTTCTTTATCATTTACTACATCCGAAGAGATCAGGGAAAAGAAAGGGTCGTAAAAATCATCTGGCATCTCTTTAATACAGCCAAAGTCTATTACACCGAGTTTTTCGTCTGGAGTAATCATAAAATTACCAGGATGCGGGTCTGCATGTACTGCTCTTAATTCGTGCTGCTGAAAATTGTAGAAATCCCATAGGGCCTGACCGATTTTGTTGCGCAGTTCCTGTGATGGATTGGTTTGTAAAAATTCTTTTAAGTGCAGCCCAGTGATCCAGTCCATCGTGATAATCCGCTTGCTGGAAAGCTCCGGGTAATAAGTAGGGAAAACCACATTATCCAGAACTTTACAGGCATTGGTAATTTCTATAGATCGCTTTACTTCCAATTCGTAATCTGTTTCTTCCAGCAGGCGTTCTTCTACTTCTTTAATATAAATGTTCAGCTCCTTTTCGCTCATTCCCAATAAACGGAAGGCAAAAGGTTTTACCAGTTTTAGATCAGAAGATATACTATCGCCCACCCCGGGATATTGAATTTTCACAGCAAGCTTTTTTCCATTTAATTCTGCCTCATGTACCTGCCCAATTGATGCAGCATTTGTAGAAACAAGGTTAAATTTGTTAAAGATCGCTTCAGGCGGTTTACCGAAATTTTTAGTAAAAGTCCTTACGATTAGCGGACCGGAAAGGGGCGGTGCATTATATTGGGATTGGGTAAACTTATCGACATACGACTTTGGCAGGATGTTTTTGTCCATACTCAGCATCTGTGCAATTTTTAATGCACTGCCTTTCAGCTCACTTAAAGATTTATAAATATCGGTAGCATTATCTTCGTTCAGTTCATCACGTCCCATTTCTGGGTTAAATAGCTTTTTAGAATAGTGCTTAATGTAGTTTCCACCAATCTGGATTCCTGTTTTAACAAATTTTGCAGAGCGTTCAACTTTAGTTACCGGAATACTGTTCTGTTCATCCATGTTTTATCTGTTCCTCATTTTTTCGGTGAATTTTCCATTTCTGGATAAGAACTTGCCATATTCAAATAAGTTGTCAAGCGGAGAGCGCTGAAACAAATCGAAAGTTACATTGATACCTTTCTCAATAGCTTCATCGGTTTTTTCAAATCCAGCACTATCATCATTGATCCAGAAATTAACAATAAAAGCAAACTGTATCCACAATGCATCTTTATATCTTTTTGTCAAAAACTTACGATCAGCCAGCTCCCCAGTTTCGAGTCCTTCGTTGATTAGTCCTTCGGCAAAATTGTCAAATATTGGTTTTACCCCCGATAATACATCTGGTGTCGCAAACCTGGCACTTTGCTTTTTAAGGCTATAAACTATAAAACTGCGCTGTCTTTTTAGCAGTTCCACATAACTATAAAAAAAAGAAAGCATCCTGTCACGCGACGAATATTGTTCCCACACTTCCTGTTGTATAATAGTGCTGATAGTTTCTGAAGTTAGCTCTACCCAAATCGTTTTTTCTATACTTTCAAAAGAAGCATAGAACTCATAGAATTCTGCTTCAGTAATTTTTAGCTTTTTAACAAAGCTGTAAACAGATTTAGGCTGTTCATCATGTGTAAGCACATAATCGATATAGCCAATCTTTATTTGCTGTGACGTTGCCATGTGTTTTAAATTAGTTACGTTGATTTCTTTAAACCAGATGTTTATGAAGCACAGTTTCTATGCCATCTTTATCCTTTTGTAACAGTTTACCTGCTTTTCAAGTCATTTAATGGCAATGTTTATTTATGATTATATGAATTATGCATATTTGATTACTTTTACTGCGCAATTGAAAAACAAACGCCTACATATTAACCAGATCCTCGCGTCATTATTGCTTTGCGTATTCGCAATAGCACTAACCCCGTGGAGTTCTCTTCATCATCATGAAGAAGAGGTCAGCCATGGTCTGGAAAATACGAAAGCATGTATGCATAAAGTGCATATTGGCACAGAACAGCATAATTGTTTAATTTGCTCGGCACATTTTACTAAAGATGTAATTGTAGCTGCTGCTCAATTCCGGGTTAGTCTGGAAAGCAAAGCTATAGTAAGAAATTTTAGCATCATCAGCAGTTCCTATGTCGCACTGATCAGTACCTCCCTCCGCGGTCCCCCTACGGTTTAATAGTTGTCAATTACTGTCTTTTTATTTAGGATTACGTTTCCCGTTATGCTCTGGAAGTATGGCTATGCGCAATAATGAATAAACTATGGCATGCTCAAAATCAAGCTTTTGTAAGCACTATTACTATTAACCGGCTTCGGCCATCCTGGTTAAAATGTCCGGGAGATACTCAGTTTTATATGAAAAAGATACATCTATCATTAGTTGTACTACTAGCTTTTTTTACTTTTAACAGCACGTTTGCGGCTGACGTTATAGAGTTTAAGGGAAAAATTATTGATGCACAGACTAAATCGCCATTGCCGGGTGCAACGATCGCTATTCCTGATTTAAACAAATCTGCATTAACAAATGCAAATGGAGAGTTTACTTTTAAAAATATACCTGCTAAAGGGCGTTTCCTTATTCAGGTAAGCTATATTGGATATGGGACGATTACAAAATATGTAGACCTTTCCAATCCTGGGCAGCAAGAATTTGCTTTACAGCCAAGCGTAATTGAAGGAAAAGAAGTCGTAATTACCGGTTCGGGATCTAGCTCTGACAAACGTAAAAACAGTACTTCCATCTCTACCGTAAGTAGGGCAGAACTGTTATATCATCCGTCTACTAACTTAATTGATGCAATTTCCCGTGTGCCGGGTGTATCTCAGATCACTACAGGGGCGGGAATCTCCAAACCAGTAATCCGGGGTTTAAGTGGTAACCGCGTAGTTACGGTTAGTGATGGAGTAAAACAACAAGGTCAGCAATGGGGCGATGAGCATGGGATCGAAATCGATCAGTATAGTGCCGACCATGTAGAGGTTTTAAAAGGCCCTGCTAGTTTAATGTATGGTTCTGATGCGTTAGGTGGGGTAATCAATATCCTGGACGGACTGCCTGCACCGGACGGCACATTAAGAGGTGAATTCTTAACCAATTACAATACAAATAACGGTTTGTCGGGAAACTCCCTGATGCTGCAAGGTAACCAAAATGGATTTGTTTATAAAGTACGCGGGTCCTATAAAAATGCTTATTCTTTTAAAACACCAACAGAATATCTTCCTAACTCCGGATTCAATGAAACTAACTTCGAAGGACAGATCGGCTTAAATAAAAGCTGGGGTTATGCACACTTAGATGCATCAAGCTTCCGTACTAACTTAGGTTTCTATGAGCCTGTAAGAAACGAAGCTGGTCAGCTAACAGATGATGATGGAAATACATTTACTGATGAGCAGAACAAAGACCGGACTTTAGCTTACCCTAAACAAGACGTCCGTCATTACAAAATCGCAATGAATAGTAACATTTTATTAGGCGATGGTAGTCTGAAAGCAACATTAGGTTATCAGCATAATCTACGCAGAGAGTTGGAGACAGCAGGTGAAGACCCAGCATTGTTCCTGAACAGCTATACCTATAGTTATGACCTTAAATATTCATTTAAAGAAGTAAATGGCTGGGCCCCGGTCTTAGGTGTTTCCGGAGAATATATCCATAGTTTAAATACTACAGGAGAAGAGCAGCTAATCCCAGACTATGATTCACAAGCCTTTGGTGCTTTTGGGTATGTTAAAAAAACATGGGATAATGATACTTTCAACGCGGGTATACGTTTCGATTATAGGAAAATGACAGGTAAGGCATTCATCGGAGATTCGGAGTTTAACGCATTTTCTAACAAATTCTCCCATGTTACTGGTGCATTAGGTTATACACACGAATTTAATGAGGCCTTGAGTTTTAAAGCTAATGCGGGATCGGCTTTCAGAGCGCCAAACATTGCAGAATTAGCTTCTAATGGGGTGCATGAAGGAGTATTCCGCTACGAAGTGGGTAATGCAAATCTAAAACCAGAGCAGAGTTACCAGTTTGATGCTTCGTTTGATTATCAGAACCAATATGTAAGTGCAAGCCTGGGTGGTTTCGCCAACTTTATAAATAACTATATCTATTACAGCACTAGCGGAGAAACAAGGTTAATTGACGACAGGGATTATCCCGTTTACAATTTTGTGCAGGATCAGGCTTTTTTGCGTGGTATTGAAGCAGCGTTAACTTTACACCCGGTTAGCTTTATCCATTTTGAGAATAGCTTCTCTTATACAAGAGCTACTAACCGTACTACAAAAGAATCGCTGCCATTTATTCCAGCAGCATCTTTACGAAACGAACTCCGCTTTGAGCCTAACATTGCCGGCATGTCACATCCTTATATTTCTGTAGGGATTGACAACTTCTGGAAACAAGGCAAAATTGATAGTTTTGAAACTGCTTCATCGGGTTATACCTTGTTAAACGCTTCAATTGGAACTACTTTGAAATTGAGCAAAAACCAGGATATTACGATTTATGCTGCTGGTAAAAACTTGCTAAACAAAGCTTATTACGATCACTTAAGCCGTTTTAAACCGGGAAGATTAAGTGATGAAGATCCTACATTAGGGATTTACAACATGGGCCGTAACATCACTTTTGGTGTTAATATCCCTTTTACACTAAAAAAATAGTTCTACACACATCATGAGCGAGCCTCGTTTCCTTCGATAGGAGCGGGGCTTTTTTGTAATAAATCTGTAGGTTTACAACTTTCAGACCCACATATTGTTTGTAGGCTAAAACCCAGTTATAGTTATGTTGAATAAAATTTTACTTCCAGCCGCTCTCCTCTTTTGTATGTCGATGCCTGCCTCTGCACAAAAAGCAGACACTTTATCTATTACCCTCGAAAATGTAAAATATGCCTATCCTGTAAAATTCTTCCCGGTCCATACAGAAGGGCAGGATGTTCGAATGGCTTATATGGATGTAGCGCCTACCCAAAATGCCAATGGCAGAACAGTGGTGTTATTTCATGGAAAAAACTTTGGCGGGTATTATTGGACAAATGTGATTAAAGGATTAACGGATAGAGGATTCAGGGTTGTGGTACCCGATCAAATCGGTTTTGGTAAATCTTCAAAACCGTTCATTCATTATAGTTTCCACCAGATGGCACGATGGAACAAAGCGCTGCTAGATACATTAGGTATCCAGAAAGCAAATATCCTTGGACATTCGATGGGCGGAATGCTGGCAACGCGCTTTGCATTAATGTATCCCGGAGCTACCGATAAATTATTATTAGAAGATCCGATCGGACTAGAAGATTACCGTCAGTTTGTTCCTTATGCAACTACGGAAGAACAATATAAAACGGAATTAAAATCTACAGCAGAAAGTATAAAAAAATACTATCAGGGTTCTTATTTCACGATGTGGAAGCCCGAATATGATGAATTAGTAAGGATCGGTGGCGGTGTTACTGGCAGTGCAGATTACCCGCGCTGGGCAAAAGTAGCCGCAATGACGTTTACAATGATCTATGAACAACCAGTAGTTCATGAATTTCAAAACTTAAGTGTACCTACTATCCTGTTTATAGGTAAGGAAGATAAAACAATTGTTGGAAAAGCATTACTTAGTCCGCAAGAACAAGCGTTACACGGACAATATAAAATACTCGGTAAACAGATTGCCACAAGGATACCTAAAGCTAAATTGATAGAATTTGACGGATGTGGACACATTCCGCATTTGGAAGTGCCCACAGAATTTATGGTTGCCCTTTTAGGGGGATTGTAGTTAACATTAATGTGGAGTGCAGGAGCTATTTATTCGCTAAATCCTGCAAAAAAGTAGAAGAAAGCACCTGGTATAAATCCGGGTGTTTTTCTTTAAACTGTCCGGGTTTCTCAAAGAAATATTCTGATACAACAGCAAAGAACTCAGCTTCATTTGTAATCGCGTAAGGGTTAATATCTGACTTGCCATGCTCAATTTTGCTGATCTCCTGGTGGATCATTTTTACCCAGGGGATGATATACTGGTGAGGCATCAGGTTTTCTGGAATACCATCTGTAGCACCATCAGATTTATCCAGCAGATGTACAAACTCATGGATAGCGGTATTCTCTTTGTCGGAACTTACAGAAAAACCTTGTCTTAAAGCAGAACGTGACAAAATCATTTGCCCATTCATATAACCCGTTCCTACCATTCCCATTATATTTCTTTCCCCGCCTTCAAATTCAAAATCTTTATTGAAGGTATCTGGATATAATAGTACACTGCTTAGATTCTGATACTTCCAATAACCGAAGCCAAAGATGGGAATAACAGCGCTGCAGGCAATCAATAGTGGGTCAATAGGATCTAATGCAATTCCCACACCTTCTATCCTCACGTCGTTTAAAAATGCTTCCAGCAACTCCTCAAACTTTTTGCGGTCTTCCTCATCCAGCTTCTGATAATAAGCCACATGGGTAGTTAGCAATTGTCTTTCAGGTTCATCAATACGCACAGCGTTGGCTTTTTTAGTTTCCTTTTTTCTGAATATCAAATATAGGGCAGTCAGGAATACAACCGCTAAGATATAATAGGGTATCATGAGTTGGATTCTAGTATTTCCAGTTGCGCCAGTATTTCAGTCTCTTTTACCGGATAGGGTTTGTCGTTTACGAGCGCCTGAAAAACTTGTTCAAAAAGGGCGATATAGCTGGATTGCTCTGATTGGATCAGCTCCTGGACCTTTTCTCCATTTTCGTCCCTCAGGGTTAATTTCCCTTCTTTACCCCGGGCCTCTACACCAAAGCCTGGTTCGCCTGGTTTTATACCTTTTAAAAGTTGCTCTTCCTGAACATCTGCCCGTTCTTTAATAAAGCTTCCATTTGTTCCATGAATTACAAAAGCTGGCTGCACATCAGTGATCAGCAAGTTGGCATGTACAAATACATTTAACCCGTCACCATAAGCAAGGTGGATAGAGAAGAAATCGTCCACTAACGTGTTTGGCCGGTTTTTTCCTATAATCTTATGAAAACTGTCTGGTTTACCGAAAATACTGATGGCCTGATCCAGTAAATGCGGGCCAAGATCGTATTGTAAGCCACTTGCTGCAACGTTTTCTTCTTTAAACGCTTTTACATTCAGTTCTAGTTTATAACGGTCATATCTAATATGTACCTCGGATAGTTTGCCTAGCTTTTCGCTTTCAATGATGTTTTTTACAGCTGTAAAATCACTGTCCCATCTGCGATTTTGGTAAACGAATATCTTTTTTCCTGCGCTTTCAGCAAGCTCAAATAGCTCTTTGGCCTCTGCGCTGGTTGCAGTGAATGGTTTTTCTATCAGGATATGTTTACCAGCATTTATTGCCTGTCGAGCGTAATCATAATGGGTAAAGTTTGGCGTGTTGATTACAACCAATTCGATTTCCGGATCTACAAGCAGCGTTTCAATATCGTCGTAACTAGTTATCCCAGGGTAGTCTTTTTCTGCATTCTTTTGGTGACGCTCTGTAACTGCATGAAGTTTAAAACCTGGATGAGCATTAAGAAAAGGGCCATGGAATACTTTGCCAGACATACCGTAGGCCATCAAGCCCGCTGAAATTATTTTATTCATCAATATTTAATTTTATAATAGTACAACCTGTATCGCCACCGTATTGTTTGTAAGTAATGCGCCTGGTACAGGATCAATTTATAATGGCTAAAATATCGAATCCTTAAATTGATGTCTTAATTCTATTGTCATAAACCTCAATTATATTGTAGCACAGCGTGCTTTAATTTTATCTTTGTAGCATGAAGCCAGCAGAAATTAATGCAAAATGGAAAATTCTACAGCAAAAAATTGCTGAGGAATTTGATTCAGATATACCCGATTTAAAGGTGATGCTATTTTTAATAGGCGTTCAGGAATTAGGCAAAGGGCCGGGAAAATACAGTAAACGCCAGAAAGAAGAACTGATGCATATCGCAACCTGTCGCTTAATGAGTGAAATGGGTTTTTATGAGCTGGAAGGATTAGATCAGGACGGATGGCCGCATTGGAAATTGGTTAAGCCTGTCCCTTCGTTCGCGATGATGGAGCAGGAGTTACTACTCAAATCCTTGACGATCTCTTATTTTGAAGACATCTATGAATAACTTTCCGGCATACTAAGCCCAGAATGGGTATACTGTTATATTAAATGCGAACAAAAAAACCGAGGTACAATAAAGTACTTCGGTTTTTTGATTAATAGGTAGATTTTATAAATTAGTTAGCTTGCGCTGCTGCTTCTTTTTTCAATTGGTCGTTAGCTACAATTACGACTTCAACCCTACGGTTGGCAGCTCTTCCTGCATCTGTCGTATTGTCAGCAATAGGCTCAGAGAAACCTTTACCAACTGTTGTTAAACGTGACGAAGGTACACCTTGTGCTACTGCATATGCTTTAACAGCTGCTGCTCTTTTTTCTGAAAGACCAAGGTTATAAGTTTCTGTTCCTTTATTATCAGTGTGACCAACAATTTTAATCTCTGTATTAGGATATTCATTTAATGAACTTGCTAATGATTTTACATTGTCTTTAGCTTGTGTTTTTAAATTAGAACTATCAAAGTCAAACAAGATACCGCTATCAAATTTTACAATGATACCTTCACCTTCACGTACCACCTCTGCATTTGGAATAGCATTCTGGATTTCAGCAGCTTGCTTGTCCATGCGTTTTCCAATAAATCCACCAGCAGTACCACCTACAGCACCACCAATGATAGCACCAACTGCAGTATTACCAGCTTTTTTACCAATAATTGCACCCAATACCCCACCTGCTGCAGCACCGATACCAGCACCTTTTTGTGTTTTTGTTAAACTATCGCAGCCTTGGAAAGCCATTGCGCTTATTGATAATGCTATACTGAACGTTGCTATTTTAAATTTTGAAGTAATCATGATAATAATTAGTTTGTTAATTAATAATGCCACTAAATCAAACCTGATGCCAATTGTGCTGAATATTGAATTTTCCTCACTAACTTTTATTCAAAATATTGAATAGGTGCACAGCTATTGTATTTAGCTAGTTACTATTGGTACCACCTGTTTGGAAACTTGGTAACAAATTGACTACAATTGTGTACAATGGTTACTTTGAAAAGTAAGCTTCCAATTCCTCTAATGTATTTTCATTTGTATACAGATCTTTAATCACTATTCCTTTTTCAAATAAAATAATCCTGTCACATACATCAGTAACATGGTTAAGGTCGTGACTGGATATCAGCGTAGTTAGCTGGGATGATTTTAGCGTCTTTATATGACTTTTAAGTCTGATCTGTGTTGTCGGGTCGAGGTTTGCAAAAGGCTCATCCAGAACAAGCAATTCCGGGTTTTGCATCAGTGCTGATACAATGCCGATCTTATTTTGGTTTCCTTTTGAAAAATCACGGATATATTTACCACTGTCTAAAATCTCGCCATTAAAAAACTCCTTATATTTTTCTAAATGATGTATTACATCTACCGTATTCATTTGATGTAAACTTCCCATAAACAGGAAATATTCTTCTGGTGTAAGGTAGTCGATCAGGAAACCTTCATCTAAAAAAGAGGCAGTATAATTTTTCCATTGATCATTGCTGGCTACATTAACACCTTTTGATAAAATTTCACCACCATCAGGCCTGATCAGGTCCAGTAGTATCCTGAATAAAGTGGTTTTCCCAGCGCCGTTATTGCCAATTACACCGACGGTTTCCCCTGCATTGATTATCAGCCGGTCAATATCTACCACTGTTCTTCCGCTGTATGTTTTATTTAATTTGCTAATTTCTATGATCATGATTGTTCTCTAAAGCCAGCGGCAATTTTATATTTTCTTTTGTTAAAAGCTGAAACCAGGGTATCCAGCCAGTAATTTCGTGTTAATAATCCTGAGATACCTAGTATAGCAATTGCTGCTAATCCCCAATATGGATTGGACAGTGCAGAAACAGGAAAATAAATCAGATAAGGAATTAATAAAACCGGTAAAGACATCAGCATTGATGAGGCGCCTACACCCTGCCAGTTAAAATTAGATCCTTTTTTCAGATCAATGTATTTGTAATTTCTGGTCGCAAAGTAAAGTACGATAACAGCGGCAATACCGGTATTATATAGATAGGCCGAAAGATGTACCAGCAGCAACTTCCAGCTCATCAATCCATACAAACTCGTAATCAATGTCAGGAGTGTCGCAGAGAGTGTCAGCATTAATAGTTTTGCTTTAAAAAAGGTACGGATATCTGTTTTATTCGCTAACAAACCATCAAATTCAGCTCCCTGCCATCCAAACATAAACTGCCCGTACAGTAATATCATATTTCCCGTCATAAATAATGCGGCGAAGAGGATTCTTCCAAATTCATCTTTTTCAAGGACATCATTTTTATAGAAAAGAAATCCGTAGAAAAGAAAAATAAGCCCTTTCGAAACCGTAGCGCGCGGACGCTTATTGCGGAGGATCAGTTTTATTTCGAGTGCTACCAATGTTCCGGCTGCTCCAAAACGGTCAAGAAATGGATAGTCTGTACTCGATTTCTTTTCAACACCAGCCTTTAGTTCTTCCATGTACAAGTTGTTTTTTAAGTACCTGGCGTTGACCATAAACATGGCGACAGCAAGTGCTATAAATACTATTCCTGTTAACGGATAGCCGGCAATTGTGTGGAATACAATGTTCGAAATAGAAGATATGGAGAAGATTTTAAAGTATTCCAATCCCGCTATAACAAATAAGGCCAGCGCACCAACAATGACAATCTTCATATTTCCTGTAGATACCCGCTTAAAGTAAAGTGCAGCATAATTAGTAAATACCGTTAACGATAAAATAGTCAGCATATACATTATACACGCAAACAGACCGTAATCGAGATTAATGTTCATAATGATGAACGGGAAAAAGATGAAGGCAGGCAGTAGGTTAAAAGGAGAAAATAAAGCAGTTATATTCAGGAAATTAACCAGTTTCTGTTTTGGAATATTCAAGTGCAGGTAGGGTACAATCGCTAAGGTGGGAAGTTCTTGTATTTGCATACGGATAAGAAATTCTATCACATAATAATAAAGAATCACTCCATTAAATACTATCATGATATCTTTATCAGGAAACTTATACTCAATAAGATCTTGCATACTGCTGCCCACAAGAATGGCAACACCAATCAGGTAAAGAACTAGAAATCCCATGATCAACTGGGCTGCAATGGTGCCGGTTTTGCTTTTGGATCTCCAGAAGCCGGTCCATTGGTGACTTAAAAATGTTAAGAGCATGATTAGTAATTGTATTTATCTTTCCAGTCTTTTTTTAATTTTTCTCTAAGCTTTTGCTCAGCAGGGTTATTTCCAGGATCATATAGTTTGGTACCGCTGATGCTATCAGGTAAAAACTCCTGCGTTGCAAAGTTTCCCTCATAGCCATGTGCATATTTATAGTCTTTTCCATAGCCAATGTTCTTCATCAGTTTTGTCGGGGCATTTCTAATATGCAGTGGAACAGGTAAGTTCCCTGTTTGCTTTACCAATTGCTGTGCTTTATTGATTGCTTCATACGAAGCATTGCTTTTTGCAGAAGAGGCCATATAAGTAACCGCTTGTGAAAGGATAATCCTCGCCTCGGGATAACCGATTACATTTACCGCCTGAAAACAGTTATTTGCCAGCAATAACGCATTCGGATTAGCATTGCCAATATCTTCTGATGCAAGGATTAGCAAACGGCGCGCAATAAATAAAGGGTCTTCACCACCTTCAATCATTCTTGCCAACCAGTATACCGCAGCATTAGGATCGCTGCCCCGGATAGATTTGATAAAAGCAGAAATGATATCATAATGTTGTTCCCCGGCTTTATCATAAAGCGCAAGGTTCTGCTGGGCATGTTCCAGTACATTTTCATTGGTAAGCTCGATGGTTTTTCCTCCGATACCATTAACTGCTATTTCTAAAACATTAAGTAACTTTCTGGCATCACCGCCAGATAAACGGATCAATGCTTCATGTTCTTTGATGGTAATCTTTTTTTCTTTAAGGACTACATCGTCTTTAATCGCCGTATGGAGCAGGCCAGACAACTCTCCTTCATCCAGTGATTTTAAGATGTACACCTGGCAGCGGGATAATAATGCAGAAATAACTTCAAAAGAAGGATTTTCTGTTGTTGCACCGATTAAAGTGACCAGCCCCCTTTCTACAGCCCCAAGCAGACTATCCTGCTGTGATTTACTAAAGCGATGGATCTCATCGATAAATAGAATAGGTAAACCTAAAAAGCTGTCTTTTAACAAAGCCGCTTTATCAATTACTTCACGTATATCTTTTACGCCAGAATTGATCGCACTTAAATTAAAAAAAGGTCGGTCTAGTGCTTGGGAGATAATATAGGCCAGGGTGGTTTTGCCAACTCCCGGCGGCCCCCAAAAGATCATAGATGGCAGCTGCCCGCTTTGTATCGCTTTACGCAACACTGCATCTTGCCCTACTAAATGTTTTTGTCCAACATATTCATCCAGATTTTGCGGACGCATGCGTTCTGCTAATGGAGGTAGGTTTTGCATAAAAGTAAAGATAAAAAAAGAGGAGCAATTTTATTGCTCCTGCTTAATATTATTCGGATTTTGGTGCGGTACCTGCAACCTTTGGTTTCTTCTTCCAGAACTTGCGCTGCGGTTTTTTCTGTTCCGTCCGCTCTGGTCTTTCGCTTGTGACAGCACCTTCCACAGGTGCTTCACCAAGATGTTCCGGCAATGGCATCCTGTCAATTTTTCTATCTATCAGCTTCTCAATATTTGCAAACTTACGTTTGTCTTTGTCATTCACTAAAGTGATGGCTGTTCCGGTAGTTGCCGCTCTTGCTGTCCGGCCGATCCGGTGGATATAATCTTCAGGATCATGAGGCACATCAAAGTTGATTACCAGTGAAATTCCTTCTACATCAATGCCACGTGATAATACATCGGTACCAATCAATACCGGAACACGTTTGTTTTTAAATTCTGATAAAATTGCTTCTCTTTCTTTCTGGCCAAGGTCAGAATGGAAGGCTTCAGCTTTAAAACCTAAACCACGAAATACTTTTCCAAGGTTCTTCACCTTTTCTTTCGTAGAAGCAAAGATTAAAATGCTTGGATATTCTACGTTTTTCATCAGTTCGGTAAGCAATTTTACCTTTTGTGAATCATGCACAATATAAGCCTGCTGGTTAATACCGGCTGCAGGTTTAGAAATCGCAATGCTAATCTGCTCAGGGTTTTGTAGTAAGCTGCCTGCCAGTTTTCTTATTTTAGGGGGCATCGTCGCAGAGAACAATACAGTTTGTCTTACTGCAGGAAGGAAACTTACAATGCGCATAATATCATCATAAAAACCCATGTCCAGCATTCTGTCTGCTTCATCAAGTACAAGATGTTGTAATTGATCCAATTTCAATAAGCCTGAAGAAAGATGTGAAATAAGCCTTCCGGGGGTTGCAATAATAATATCTACACCTTCACGCATACTGCGTTTCTGCTGTTCGTATGCGATGCCATCTCCACCACCATAAACAGTCAGTGAGCTGATGTTGGTGAAGTAGGACAGTGCTTCTACCTGCAAATCTATTTGTTGGGCAAGCTCCCTGGTAGGGGCAAGGATCAATGTATTATTATGGCGGTCTTCTGTCTGGCTGATCATATTCATGATCGGCAATAGGTAAGCTCCGGTTTTACCTGTACCTGTTTGGGCACAAGCTATTAAGTCTTTTTTTGCCAGGATAAGGGGAATTGCCTCCTGCTGTATAGGAGTTGCATTTCTGAAACCCATCGCTAATAAACCCTCTAAAAGATCAGGGTTAAAGTTAAAATCTTTGAAATCCAATATACTTATATGTTATTCGTAATCGTATTGTATAAAAGTACCTTTTATTTTTATCAGAACGTAATTTTCTTTTAATGGATATCAAGCTATCAAGATCTTGATGATCAATAAAAAGAAAATGGTAAGATCTTGATGGTTTATTCAAAGTTCTTATTGTTCTTTATTTGTTTTCATGAGCTCGCTTAAGCTCGGTTCCTTAGTTTATATTTTTTTTAAACCGGTGAGGAAGCTATCAGGAACTTAGTGATTATTTTTTTGAAAGATGTAAGTCCCTGAGGGTTTTATCAGAACGCAATTTTCTTTTAATGGATATAAAGCCATCAGGATCTTAATGATTATTTTTTCTTGTCAGCGTATCCGAATACTTGTTGTAATAAAGTAGTGGAACGTGCGCCCAGGTTGTTTCTTATAGAAAGCTCTTCTTGTGCAACCTGAATAAACATGCCGTCAATTGCTTTTTGTGCTACATAGTTCGAAAGATCTGTGTTAACCGGTTTTACTAATGGTATTTTATTATAACGTGTAGATGCATCGGTCCAGTATTTTGTAGCCCCTACTTTACTTAAACTCGTAGTAACTACAGGGCTGAATTTTTCCATCAGCTGTGATGTTGTTACCCGTTTAAAATATTCGGTAGCAGAATTTTGATTTCCTAACAAAATGTTAGTCGCATCGGTGATTGTCATTTGTTTGATCGCAGAAAGGAAAATTGGCTTAGCTTCCTTAGCGGCATCTTCAGCTGCACGGTTAAGGCTTACTACAACATTATCTGCAAGTGATCCCAAGCCGATTGCCCTTAATGTCTTCTCTACTTTCTGTGCTTCCGGCGGGAAAAGGATTTTAACAGCTGCGTTGCCTAAAAATCCATCTTTAGCAGAGAGTAGGTCTGCGCCGTGAGAAGTACCGATTTCAAGCGCTTGTTTAATCCCCAATCCGATATCTGATGTAGTAGGCTGTATAGTGGTCGTTGTAGTTGTCGTGGTTGTCTTCTTAGCGGGTGTTATTTTTTTTAAAAAGCTTTGTAGCTTTGATTGACTCTGTGCAGGAGCGCTGCAGATCATAATCGCACAGAGAGCGACAAGCAGAAATTTGATTTTGTTCATGTAGTTTTTTCTATTAGTCAATAATAAGCAAATCTCTAGCCATTAAATAGATTATTGCATTTATAAAGGGTGTAACACGTTTTGTATAGCTTTTATGCCGGTTATAGATGGACAACGTTTAGTATCCGCTATTATGAATAGGGATTTATGACCATTCCTTGGGTCGCTGGTGCAACTATTGATTTAAATGAATAATTCCGTTAAGTAGTCGAAAAATATTTTTATACTTGAAAAGAATTTTCCTCCATATATACTTTGAAATTTATAAAGAATACAGCCGGAACAAAAGACCAGGACGATCTTTTTTTGATTGCACAGTACAAACGTACGGGCAATCTGGAAGTGCTTGGAACACTTTATAACCGCTATATGCATCTTGTCTATGGTGTTTGTCTCAATTACTTTAAGGAGGAAGAGGCTAGTAAAGATGCCGTAATGCAGATTTTTGAGGAATTAGTTGTAAAACTGAGACATCATGAAGTACAGAACTTTAAGAGCTGGCTGCATGTGCTTACAAGAAACCATTGTTTAATGGTCATAAGGAAAGCCTCTAAAAATAATACTGTTCCTATTGATGACGTTTTTGTGGAAAATGCGGAATTTGTGCATCTGGATATAGAGGATACAAAAGAAAAGCAGCTTACAATTATGGAGAAATGTATGTCTGCTTTACCAGAAGAACAGCGAATTAGTGTAGACCTGTTCTATCTGCAGGAAAAGTGTTATAAAGAGGTGGCAGAAATAACTGGTTTTGAAATGCTCAAAGTAAAGAGCTATATTCAAAATGGAAAGCGGAATTTGAAAATTTGTATAGAGAAAAACAGTGGTGAATAACGATTGGTTAGATATAGAAATACTGGAAGATTATCTTGATGGAAAGCTGGATAGCAAAGCCATGCATCAAATTGAGCGGCAGGCATTAGAAGACCCTTTTGTTGCACAGGCACTAGCAGGTTTAAGTGAATCCCCAAGAAGGGTATCGCAATCCGTATCATTGCTGCAAAAACAGTTATACGAAAGGATAGCCGAGCAGCAGGTACAAAAGAAAAGAACTGTCTATACCTGGCAGCGCCTGAGCATTGCAGCAGCAGCGGCAGTAATGTTTATATCTGTAAGCATCATTTTTGTAATGCGCGTTCGACAGAACCGTGAACAGCTCGCTAAAGGACAATCTAGAGTGGTAGAAGTAAATATGGCACCGGTAATTACCCCGGCATCCAGTGTATCAGCACCTTTAGGGGGCTGGGCAGAGCTGGATAAATATATGCGTACGCATAACAGGCTTACAAACACGGGGAAGCCTGTGCGCTCAGTGGAAGTTAGCTTTATGGTAGATAAAGCTGGTCATCCAACGGCTATTAAAGTAACTAAAAGCGCAGCCAAAGATTTAGATGAAGAAGCCATACGGTTGATCAAAGATGGCCCCCGGTGGGAGCAGCCAGATATACCAGCAGGCAAGGTTACTTATACCATCGTATTTTAAACTAAAAAGTCGCCGGATCATCTGATCCGGCGACTTTTTAGTTTAAAATATATGCTGATCTAAAAGAAAATATCAATCGCTTTAAATATGATGACAGCGAGTACACCTGAAACTGGTATCGTTAGTACCCAAGCCCATAGCAGGCTTACAGTTACCCCCCATCTTACGGCAGATACCCTTTTTAATAAACCTACACCAACGATAGATCCTGTGATCGTATGCGTTGTAGAAACCGGGATGCCAAAATGTTCCGTTAACCCTAATGTTACCGCACCTGCAGTTTCTGCAGCTACACCTTCAAAGGCATTTACTTTGGTGATTTTTGAACCCATTGTTTTCACAATCTTCCATCCGCCGCTCATTGTACCTAAAGATATTGCAGCGTAACATGAAATAGGGATCCATTCTGGCATTGTGTCTCCATTTTTTAATACGTTCGAAGCGACCATTGCCACATAAATGATACCCATAACTTTTTGTGCATCATTTCCTCCATGTGTAAAACTTAACGCAGCAGAAGAAACCAGCTGAAGTCTCTTAAACCACTTTTCTGCAACAGATGGTCTTGCATTTTTTGATAAATGCAGCAGTATAATAGAGATGATTACCGAAATAAACATTCCTATTACGGGCGCAAGCACAATAAAAGCAACCACTTTTAAAATAGGTGCAAGGTTAATAGCAGACATGACGCTAACGCCCATTGTTCCTGCTTTAGCCATTCCTGCACCTGCAAAACCACCAATCAATGTGTGCGATGAACTGGAAGGGATACCATACCACCACGTAAACAAGTTCCAGACGATTGCAGCAATCAACCCCGCAAGAATTACTTCGAGCGTGATGAAATTTTCTACTACGGTTTTGGCAATTGTGTTTGCAACTTTATGATCTGTAAAATAAAAGTAAGCAGCAAAGTTAAAGAGCGCTGCCCACAGCACCGCCTGAAAGGGTGTAAGCACTTTTGTAGATACAACTGTCGCAATTGAGTTGGCTGCATCATGAAAGCCATTGATATAATCAAAACCGATAGCCAGTATAATTACAACGACCAATAAGGTAGTTACCATTTTATTATTTTTTAAGCGTTCTTAACCAATATAGATTCCAACACATTCGCGGCATCTTCACATTTATCTGTAGCCATTTCAAGTGTTTGAAGAACTTCTTTCTGTTTGATTAGTTCAATTGCGTTGGTTTCAAATTCAAATAACCTCGCAATTGCAATATTACAAACGTAATCTGCCTGGTTCTCTCCACTGTTGATACGAACACAAGCATCAGCAATTACACGGATATTTTTAAAGCTTCTCAATTCTTTGATCGCTTTATCAAGATCTGTACACATTTCTACCAGCAATTCTGCAAGTTTAATCATTGCATCACCGATATTTTTAATGTTATATAATTCGATATTTGTAGCAGAAGCATGAATATAATCTGCAATATCATCAACAGCACTGGCAAGGGCATGAATATCTTCCCTGTCAAATGGTGTGATAAAGTTTTTACTTAATTCTAAGAAAATAGAGTGAGTAATATCATCTCCAACGTGTTCTAAACGCTCAATCTCTTTTATATATTCTTTTCTTTTCTCCAGATCTTTCGTGCTTAATGCAAGAAAAAGGGCTTCAGAGATCTTCAATACATTGCTTCCAGCTTGTTCAAAAAGCGGTTGGAATTTTTTGTCTTTGGGTGTAAAGAACTTAAAGATGTTATTCATGTTAACTATAAAATATGGTTACAAAAGTAGTAAGTCAATGTTAAGTTAGTGTTAAGTGTTAACATATATTCATTATTTCTTTAAATATTAACTTGTCTTTTCCAGTGTAAACGCAAAGGTAGTCCCAATTTGCAGGGTACTTCTTACAGAAATGATCTGCTCGTGCGCTTCCAGGATATGCTTAACGATCGCCAATCCTAGTCCGGTGCCACCCACTTCTCTCGACCGGTGAGAGTCTATCCGGTAAAAACGTTCGAACAATCTTGACAGGTGTTTCTCATCAATTCCAATCCCGTCATCTGTTACTTCAATCAAGTACTGATCATGCAGTTCAAAGATCTTTATAGCCGTAGATCCCGGTTGTTTGCCATATTTAATAGAATTAGAAATAAGGTTGATCATCACCTGCCTGATTTTCTCCCTATCTGCTTTAACAAATGCCGGGTGCATGTATTTCTCTTTAAAAGACAGTTTAACGTCTCTCTTCTTAGCTTTATCTTCCAGACCTTCCATTACTTCTTTTGCCAGGATGACAAAATCAAATTTCTGATAGTCTATCGGGATTTCCCCCGACTCCAGTTTAGCGATAGAATCGAGGTCATTGATCAGGTAACTTAAGCGTTCTACGTTTTTCTCGGCTTTCTGAAGAAATCGTACAGCCATATCCGGATCGTCAACAATGCAGTCTTGTAAAGTTTCAATATATCCCTGTATGGCGAAAAGCGGCGTTTTAAATTCGTGTGAAACGTTAGATAAAAACTCTCTTCTAAATTGTTCCTGCTTTTTAAGGATGTCAATTTCCTGTTTTTTTGCTCCTGCCCACTCCATTACTTCATGTTCTACATCATTGATAGGATCGGCACTTACATACTCTCCTAAGGCATCTTTAAGATCTTTACCGAGTTTTAAATTGTGAATTAGCTTATAGATGAGCTTGATTTTAGAATAGATATACTTTTCCAGCATATAATAGAAAAGAATAAAACTGGTTATAAAAGAAATCCCAAAGGATACCAGCATAAAATACCAGCTTTGCTGAAAATGAAAATTTACTAATGCAATAGAAAGCGCTACGGCAAGCGCGGTAATCAGGACAAGGACACTTAACTTCATAACAGCAAATTACAAGATAATTTTACAATTTCATGTTAATTTAAGCGCCAATTTGTATTGTTTTTATGTTGTTCCGTAAAAAATGGAAATAGCTGCCTGCAAGTAATCTAAAACTGCTTTTCGGTAAGGTATTTCCAATATCGTTTAGGTACATGCTGCACATGTAACTTCGTGTTTTTTCTAGCTGGGATATTGACGCTTTTAAAATAATCTTTCCAAAGCACTGCATATAATCCTTCTTTCTCGGATAGTGTGTGTTCAGTGGGTTGTAACATCGTCTTTTGCGCATTAAAAGTGATGTTGATCTCCTCTACTTTTTCAAGGTCGTAGTATAAACCGTAATGTCTTTTAATATCATAAATAATCCATTGCTGATCGGCATATCGGTCTTTAAAATGTTTCATAATTAACGGCAAAACATTAAAATCAGGGTCAATGCCACAATAGAACAGTCCGTCTGCTGTATGCTGAAAGCGGATAAAGGCTTTCATTCGATGCTTTTCTCTTTCTACTTTTTTGGCTGTCTGGCTCACCTCTAATACGTGCGTGTTACCATAATTATTTTCTGCTCCCGGTGGGTTTGCAAAAATATAACAGGCAAATTCGAAGAGTGCGGTAAAGGCACTTTCCAATTCTGATAAATAGGTGCAATAAAAACGGCGTGACCAGTCGCTTCCTAATTTTGCTTGCAATCCTTTCCATACCCGGTGCGCTTTTTTCGGATCATTATAAATACATAGTGACGGAACAAAAGCATCCGGCTGATAAGCCGCAGCGGTTGTCAAAACTACTGGTCCGGGTTTACGTTCAAACCATTCGAACACTGCACAAAGCAGTCCTTCCAAACTTCCATCAAATACATAAATAGTCATCTAAAAAAGGATAAGCTGATTAACGTCATTTTTTAAATATTTACTCTGACTTTCTGCGAGTATGAATGATTTGATTTGTGTGCCTTGATAGTCTTTTAGCTGATAGGGGGTGTCTGCACATTTAATAAAATGTTTTGCCCTATTATAAGCGACACCTATTTTTTGCAGCTGGTCAATTCTTAATTTGCCAAATTTGCGTGCCTGAACTATCTTTTTTGCAGAACCTACACCGATTCCTGGAATACGGAGGATCAATTTATAGGCGGCTACATTAATATCTATGGGGAAATGCTGCAGGTTTCTCAAAGCCCAGCTCAATTTTGGATCGATATCAATATCTAAATGCGGATTAGCATCATTCAGCAATTCATTTACATGAAATCCATAGAAACGCATCAGCCAGTCGGTTTGGTATAACCTGTTCTCTCTTACTAATGGTGGTTGCGAGCCAAGCATAGGTAATCTGTTGTCATTGCTGATCGGGATGTAACCCGAATAATAAACTCTCTTGAGCGAGAAATTCCTGTAGAAAGCATCAGCGGTATGCATAATATCTTTATCTGTTTCTGGTGTTGCGCCAATTACCATTTGTGTACTCTGACCAGCCGGGACGAATTTTGGTACACTTTTAATAAGCTTGCGCTCTTCTTTAAACTGGACGATCTGGTTTTGTACAAATCCAAGGGGTTTGATAACATCCTGGTGACTTTTATCGGGGGCTAAAAGTTTTAACCCACTTTCTGTAGGCATTTCCAGGTTAATGCTCATCCTGTCTGCATACATGCCGGCCTCTTTGATCAGTTCATCACTTGCACCAGGGATTGTTTTTAGATGTATATAACCATTAAAGCGTTCTTCCAACCGTAGCTTTTTTACTATACGGAGCAGACGTTCCATAGTGAAATCGGCGTTTTTAAATATCCCAGAGCTGAGAAATAATCCTTCTATGTAATTTCTACGATAAAAGTTCATGGTGAGCTGTACCACTTCCTCTACTGTAAATGCAGCTCTTTCAATATCATTACTTTTCCTTGAAACACAATAAGCACAATCAAATATACAGTGATTTGTGAGCAGTATTTTTAGCAGGGAAACGCATCTCCCATCTTCAGTGTACGTATGACAAATGCCATTAGAGCTATTTCCAATGCCTTTATTGTCATTTTTCCTGTTTCCTCCGCTCGAGGAACAGGACACATCATATTTAGCCGCATCGGCTAAAATATTAAGCTTTTCTCTAATACGTTCAGACATAATACTATATTTACTAACAAATATAGTATTATCATGCTAATATATTTAGCTTAAAACACTCTTTACAGGAATATTATCGCTTGCCATTCCATTCTGCATAAAACTGGTCCAGGTAGCTCAGCATAAACTGGTGGCGCTGCTCTGCCAATTCCGTTCCTTTAGCTGTTTTCATCAGATCTTTAAGGCGAAGTAATTTTTCGTAAAAATGATTAATGGTAGGTGCTGCAGATTTTTTATAAGTTTCTTTATCCATGTTTAAATCCGCTTTAATTTCCGGATCGTACATTACCCTATTTTTATACCCGCCATAAGTAAATGCCCTCGCAATACCAATTGCACCTATTGCATCAAGGCGATCAGCATCCTGCACAATATTCAGTTCCTTAGAATGGAAAGATACCGTCCCAAGACTGGCTTTGTAGCTTAGGTTTCTGATAATTTGCTGTACATGTATAATAATCTCCTGTGAAATATTAATGCGTGCCATAAAAGCCCCCGCCAACTGCGGACCAATTTCTTCATCGCCATTGTTAAACTTACTATCTGCGATATCATGCAATAATGCTGCAAGCGTCACTGTAAGTAAATCACCTTTTTCAACGGCATTAATATTCAAAGCTGTTTTATAAACCCTTTCAATATGAAACCAGTCATGACCCGCTTCAGCACCTGCGAGTGTTTTCTTTACAAATTCAATCGTTTTTTCTATTGCGCTATCTATGTCCATCTGCATAAGCACAAATATAGCCTAAAGCAACTAATTCTACGAAGGCTCGGCAGGCGGATCCAAGTTTATAGCGTTTCTATGGTCTATACATATCAGCTGCATTACTTTTACCTCCAGAATGATAGCTATCTGAAATAATCTGTCTAATGTAAGTTTACTATAGCCTAACTCAATCTTACTGTATGCATTTTGTGAAATCGTCAGCTTAGCTGCCAGGTAATCCTGGGTATAATTTCTATGCTCTCTAATTTTTCTGATGTTGCCAGCTACAACTTTTGGCTTTAACTCCAGTGGGTCTTTCATAAAATCAATTTTTGGTTACTGATTTCATAATTAACGAGAAAAAAAAGTTGGCGGATTTGACTGTAGATGGTTTTTATAAAAAAATAAATGAATTTACCATAATAATTCGCTCTACGTATAGGTGTAAATGCCACAACTACAGTGTTTAATCGGCTTTTTACTCATAAAAAAGTATGATCATATTTTTATTTTTATTTTTTTTCTGCGGGCATTTTATCGCTGATAGCAGGAAGTATGATATCCTTTTTTGCTAACCGTATTGTCTTTATCCATAAAATGAACAAAGGGACAAAATCAATTAAATAGTTGTCTTTTAGTTTTAGCTGAGTGAAGGTGTAATCCAAGCATCAAATCTTGTATTACATTGATCTATTCTGATAAGTTGTTTTATTGAAATTAGTGGAGTGATCCTTAAAGCATTACTTCTCGTATCATTTATTGCAATTATAAAAGAATCAACCCTTTTTATGCTTGTACAGGAGTAGCTGAAAACCTAAAACAGAGTAGGCATTATTAAAATAAAATTAAATAATTGAAATTATGAAACTTCAGGAATTGAATCAAAATGAAATGACAGAAATTAATGGTGGCGGATTGTTAGGTCTAGGCAGCTTGTTAGGTGGCAATAGCTCTGCCTCTGGTTCTCAAGGTGGCTTAACAGGAGGTTTAGGATTAGGTAGTTTGCTTTCATTATCCAATGAATCACAGGATGGAACTAAAACTTCACTATCTATAGGTAATGGGATTTGCCTCAACTTAGGTAGTTTATTCAATAGTCTTCAAGGCTAAGAAAACAATTGTTAATATAAAGTGACTAATAGAAAAGGGAGAAATTAATTTCTCCCTTTTCTATTAGTCCATACTGCCTAGTTTATAAATCTAAAGTGTTTTATGGATCATGATAAATTTATCTTTCCGCAGGAGATAATTGAGAATACAGCAGAATTTCACTTTCATTCACATAGCTCAGGAACAAAAGGTATCTACAAGGTTTTATTGATTGTACTTACAGCAGCATTTTTAGGTCTGTTTTTTATCAAAGTAGATGTGAATGTAAAAAGCACGGGGTTGTTCCGGTCAATAGAAGAACGAAATACGATTAAGCCATTGGTCTCAGGAAGGGTGGATTCAGTTTTTATAACGGAAAATAAACAGGTAAAATCGGGAGAGGTCTTGCTGACTATAAAAAGGGAAGCGCTGGAGGGAAAAAATGATTTGCTTAAATTGCAGCAGTCTGATGCCAATGGACAGTTAAGTGATCTTGATAAATTGTTAACTTCTTATAAAAAGAACGACTGGTCCGGAAGATTAAACCTAACGTCAGGTATTTATAACCAACAATACAGTTTTTTTTTACAGCGTATCAAAGAAGCAAGATCACGATATGTGTTAGCTAAACGTAACTACGAGCGTTTCCTTTTTCTATATCGGCGCAAGGCTGTATCGGCCGCAGAATTTGATGAGATAAAATTAAAACGTGATAATATCCGCAATGAGTTATCACTTATTGCGGAGGATCAGGGCAGCAAATGGCAAACCGCATTAAATAACCTTAAACTGCAGGCAAGGGAGCTAAGCTCGCAAAATGAACAATATGCCGAAGAGAAAGAATTTTATACGTTACGAGCTGCCGTATCTGGCTCCGTTCAGCAGTTAAAAGGAATCCAGCCTGGCAGCTTAGTCAGCGCCAACGAATTGCTCGGTGAAATCTCTCCAGATTCGGGCATGATTGCCGAGACCTACGTTTTGTCCAAAGATATTGGATTGCTCCATGTAGGTACAAAGGCAAGGTTCCAGATCGATGCATATAATTATAATCAGTGGGGGATGGTCACTGGTAAAGTGATTTCTATTTCTAATGATGTTTTTATGGATAATGCAAAACAGCCATATTTTAAAGTTCGCTGCCTGCTCGATCGTAACGAACTGATGTTGAAGAATGGATATGTGGGACGGATTAAAAAAGGGATGACTTTACAGGCTCGGTTTTTCGTTACCAGGCGTACGCTGTTTCAGTTGCTTTATGATAAAGCTGATGATTGGCTTAATCCAAATCTGATTTCCGGAGTTGAAGATGGGAGGCGCGCATGAGTATGATCAAAGATATAATTGGCCCCCTCGTGACATACCTGGCGCAGAAAAGAAAAAACAGGCGTGTGAATGTCAAACAACACGATGTAACAGATTGCGGCGCTGCTTGCATCGCTTCTATAGCTGCGTATTATAACCTGGATTTGCCTATTGCGCGGATCAGGCAGTTTGCTTCAACGGATACAAAGGGAACAAACGTGCTGGGGCTGATTGAGGCTTCTACTAAGATTGGTTTTACGGCAAAAGGGGTACGGGGGACTTACGAAAATCTGTTTAATATACCACTGCCGGTAATTGCACATGTAATCCAGAACCACCTTGCCCACTATGTAGTGATCTACAAATTGACGCAATCACATCTGCAGATCATGGATCCTGCGTATGGGGAAATACAGGAAGTAACACATGAAGAGTTCCGGCAAAAATGGACAGGTGTTTTAATTCTCTTGCTTCCGGGTGATGATTTCGTATCTGGTAATGAGAGGAATAGTATTGAACAGCGGTTTATATATTTATTGAAGCCCCACCAGTCAGTGCTCTTGCAGGTGCTGGTAGGGTCTGTTTTTTATACGATACTGGGGTTGTCGACATCAATATTCTTACAAAAAATAGTAGACAATGTATTGCCGGATGGCAATCTCAACCTGCTTAATTTAATGGGGATGGCCATGATTGCAATTATCTTTGTACAGCTCTTTATCAATCATGCAAAAACCCTGCTCACCATAAAAACGGGACAGCAAATAGATGCGAGGCTGATCCTCGGATATTACAAGCATCTACTAAAACTGCCGCAGCAATTTTTTGATACTATGCGGGTAGGGGAGATTATTTCCAGGATGAATGATGCCGTTAAAATCAGAACTTTCATCAATGATGTTCTTGTCGGTTTTTTAGTCAACGTTTTTATTTTGTTCTTCTCATTCGCTTTAATGTTTACTTATTACTGGAAGCTTGCGCTGATTATGCTTACGGTGGTGCCGATTTATGCGCTGATTTATTATTTCTCCAATCAGGTGCATAAAAATACCCAGCGAAAACTAATGGAAAAGACCGCTGAGCTGGAAAACCAACTAGTAGAATCTGTAAACGCGGTAAGCACTATCAAACGTTTCGGATTAGAAGATTTTACCAATCTCAAAACAGAGGTCAGGTTTATCAATCTGCTGCGTACAATTTATACTTCTGGTATTAATTCGCTATGGATTGGAAACTTCAGCGGGTTTACCTCCAATTTATTTGCGGTTATACTATTATGGACGGGTGCTGTATTTGTTGTGGAAAACCTGATTACTGCAGGAGAGTTGCTATCATTTTATGCCATTATTGGTTATTTTACAGGTCCCGTGGCTAGCCTTATCGGAATGAATAAAGTTCTGCAGGATGCCAGAATTGCAGCCGACCGGCTTTTTGAGATTATGGATCTTGAACGGGAAACCACGGAGAATAAAGCGGAATTGATTCCTGATATGATTGGGGATATAGTTTTTAAAAATGTAAAGTTCCGCTATGGTACCCGGGTAACGGTCTTTGATGATTTCAATCTGATTATCCAAAAAGGGAAAATTACAGCAATTGTGGGAGAAAGTGGTTCTGGAAAAACGACATTGCTTTCCTTATTGCAGCATATTTACCCGCTACAATCTGGCACCATCCAGATAGGTGATTTTGATATCAAATATATTACTAACCATAGTTTGAGGAGGGTTGTCGGCGTGGTCGCACAAGATGTCCATCTGTTCGCAGGTAATGTAATCGAAAACATCGCACTAGGTGACATGGAACCTGATATCAAAAGAATCATCCGCATCTGCGGAGAAATAAACATTCTGGAATTTATCGACAAATTACCCAATGGCTTTGATACCTATCTTGGTGAAAATGCCGGGAACTTGTCGGGCGGCCAAAGACAGCGTTTAGCTATTGCAAGGGCCCTTTACCGTGAGCCAGAAATCCTTATCCTTGACGAAGCAACTTCATCCTTAGATTCTACTGCAGAAGAATACATTTTCCGTACCATCGCATATTTACGAGAGCAAGGGAAAACCATTATCCTGATTGCACACCGGTTAAGTACCGTTGTCAACGCAGATAAAATAGCCGTATTAAATAATGGGGTATTAATTGAGGAAGGTAAACATGAGGAACTGATCCAGCGTAAAACTGCCTATGCGGCAATGTGGCAAAAGCAGTTCCCTATGTTAGTTAAAACCGGAATTTAGTTTTCCGGTTTTTGTTCTTTTGGCTGCGGGCGTTCGTCATCTGATCTTTTTGAACCATCATACAGCTCATATTCCAGCATGCGGCAATCTAATTTGCCATTATAGAATTCAATTTTTCTTGAAGCTTTTAATCCGATTTTTTTAGCCAGATCAGGATTACCTGTAAAAATGTATCCACTGTAACCTTTACAATCCTTCTTCATGAAATCACCAATCCGTTTGTAAGTCAGTTCCAGCTGAGAGTGTACACCAAGGCGTTCTCCATATTCAGGATTAAATACAACCACACCTTTTCCGCCCTCGGGAACCTTTGTATCTGCGAAATCGCAAACTTCAAAAGTAATCAGGGTATCAACACCAGCAGTTTTTGCATTTTTACGGCTGATATCGACCGCATCTTCAGAGATATCTGTCGCCACAATCTGCAGGTCCACATTCTTAATCACCTGGTCTTTTAAGATACGGCGTTCTGCAAAAAACACTTCCTCATCGTAACCCATAATGTGCATAAAACCGTAATTCATCCTGAATAATCCAGGTCTGCGGTTGGTTGCCATTAAAGCCGCTTCAATCGCCAATGTTCCGGAACCGCACATCGGGTTAATGAAAGGGGATTTTTGATCCCATGTTGTACTCATCACCACACCAGCAGCAAGGGCTTCCAGCATCGGTGCTTTTCCGGGGATCTTACGGTAACCATGTTTAGCTAAAGTTTCTCCCGAAGTATCCAGAAAAATATCTGCTTCATCATCTTTCCAATAAAGGTGAACTACCGTTTTGTTCGCATCAGAACCAGAATTCGGGCGGATGCCTTTTTTCTCCTTAATGCGGTCTACGATTGCATCTTTAACCTTTAAGTTAGTGAAAAGTGGCGTAGTGATCGTTGGATTGTCCACGTTAGAAGTCACTGAAAAATAACCTGAGAAATCGATCAGGTCTTCCCATGGCAGGTCTACCAGTTCACGGTATAGCTCTTCAGGATTGTTCGCCTTAAAGCTACTTAAACAATATAAGATCTGGCTGGCACATCTTAAGTTTAAATTCAGCTTAATACACTCTGTTAAAGTGATGTTCAGCTCTACTCCTGTGGGAAAATCTCTTACGATTTCATAGCCAAGCGCTTTTACCTCTTCTACCAGGTATGGCGAAAGCCTTTTGTTACAGGTTAAAATAACCTTACTTTTGTTGTGGAAAACTTGCATAATTTATTGTGCGAAGTTATCAATAAAAATATAGAGATTTGAACAAGTAAGTAGAATAAAAGAGTATTTGTTATGGAATTAAAAGGAAAAGTGCACGAGATAGGTGCATTACAGCAGGTGAGTGAGACTTTTAAGAAGCGTGATCTCATTATTGAGTATGCAGAAAACCCAACTTATCCTGAATATATCAGGTTTGAAGCTTTGCAGGATAAAACTGCTTTGTTTGACAGCTTAAAAACTGGTGACGATGTAGAGGTGTCTTTCAATCTGCGTGGTCGTCCATGGACTGATAAAACCGGAAAAGTATCATATTTCAACAGTTTAGTAGTATGGCGTATCAATGCACTGACTAACAGTGCCGGTGCTGCAGCTACTCCACAATATGCCCCTCCAGCTGACGTAAACAACGCGCCAGGCGAGGAAGATGATTTGCCATTTTAAGATCTTTTTTAGAAAACAAATTGTACTGCAGGTGCCGGGAATTAATTTCCCGGCATTTTTTTTGTCCCAACTATTTGACCTTTACAGTGTTAAAAATTGTTAAAATAGCTGATCCTAGTCTGTTCTTCCTTATTTTTGACCAATAGATAATGAAGAAAAAAAGCCTTTGGCTAATCACCGGCCTCATGACCATCGCTCTGCTTGGTGTATTTGTAATGCAGCTGTATTACATCAGGGAGGCTTATCGTCTAAAATCCCAGCTTTTTGAACAGGAAGTAAACCAGGCTTTAAGTGCTGTTGCCAATAAAGTACAGCGCCTCAATGCGGTTAACCATATCTCAAAAAAGGATTTTGAATGGCGGATGAAGATGGAAAACCAGCGCCGTGATAAAACGCGGAGACTGCTTGAGCTTGATCAGAAATTTAAGTCCGAAGAACGCAAAAGAAAATACGCACAGCAAAAACAGATGATTGACGAGCTCAATTATCAGGATAGCATGATCCGCAGGATCTATAAGAGCCCAACTATTATTTCTGAAGCAGAATTTTATGCCCTGGCTAATGAATCTACTACTCCGCTGACTGTTGATGTAAGTTTGGGTTTTGATGAAAATCTGAATGTAGTTAACGGTAACGTTCGGAAAACCTTTCGGATAAGGTCTGCTAAAACTTTTGATATTGAGCCAAAAAAGCTGCCGGACAGTATTCGTTACCTTGTTTACAGGCGTGAAGACGACCAGCCGCTGCGGATCTCTTTGCCCAGCCTGAATGGGGATATGCGTGTAAAATTTGATATTGAAGATGAAATAGCTTCAAGAAGACGTGCAAATGCAACAGCAGAGTTGGAATCTGACGCTGTTAATCCGTTAAACGAAGGCGATTTTAATATATTGGAGGCCGCTGCAAAGGAGATGAGCGAGCTGGATGTACCTTTAAATCAAAGGATATCTAAAGCTTCACTGGATACGTTGCTCCATGCAGAGCTAATCAATAAAAATATTAAACTGGATTATAACTTTTGGCTGAAAAGCGTTACCCGGGATTCTGTACTGTTCCGCAAGGTTTCGTCCGAAAGCGACGATATCCTCTCTGCCAATACATATAAAACTACGTTGTTTAGTAACGATGTGATCCGGGACCCCGGGATGCTATACATAAATTTTCCTGATAAAAACCAGCTTATTTTTCAAAACCTAAGCGTAACTATGGCTTCTTCGGCAGCGCTGCTATTGGTGCTAATCTCTATTTTTTCTTATACGCTATATGCCATATTGAGACAGAAGAAGATTTCTGAGATGAAAACTGACTTTATCAATAACATGACACATGAATTTAAGACGCCGGTATCTACGATAATGATCGCTAGTGAAGCGCTTAAAGATCCGGAGATACTCGAAGATAAAGTAAGGATTGGCAGGCTAGCCGGAATTATATATGATGAGAATGTACGTCTAGGTAATCATATTGAACGGGTGCTTAGTATCGCCAGACTGGATAAAAAAGAATTAAAGCTCGAAGAGGAAGAGGTAGAAATGAATGAGCTGATTGCTGCTGTTGCTGACAGCATGACGCTGCAGCTGCAGAAAAAAGAGGCAACAATTATACTGGAGCTTAATGCCGGACGTGCGGTAGTTAAAGGAGATGAACTGCATCTTTCTAATGTGATCTTTAACCTGATCGACAATGCAAATAAATACAGTATTGATCAGCCTCAGATTAAATTAAGTACAAGAAATTCCGGCAAAAACCTGATTATAGAAATAGAAGATAAAGGTATCGGGATGACTAAAGAACAGAGTAAGCGTGCATTCGACCAGTTTTATAGGGTGCCTACAGGTAACCTGCATGACGTAAAAGGCTTTGGTCTGGGACTAAACTATGTACAGGATATCATTACGCAAATGAATGGTAATATAAGCGTGCGCAGCGAGAAGGATAAAGGAACAGTGTTTGAAATAATTATACCCCTAAATTAAAATGAAGAAAATTCTATTGGTAGAAGATGATCCTAATCTTGGCATGTTGTTGCAAGATTATTTACAGTTGAAGGGTAAGTTCGATATCGTTTTATGTGTTGATGGCGAAGAAGGACTGCGTGCATTCAACAAACAAACATTTGACCTGTGCATACTGGATGTCATGATGCCTAAAAAGGACGGCTTTGCGTTAGGTAAAGAGATCCGTAAGATGAACGAGAGTGTACCAATCATCTTTGCAACAGCCAAAGCAATGATGGAAGATAAAGCTTCTGCTTACGATTTGGGGGGCGATGATTATATCACTAAGCCCTTTCGTATAGAAGAATTACTATTGCGGATCAATGCGTTGTTAAAACGTGCATCTGCGGCTAAGGAAACAAAAGTAGCAGAGCCAGTGCAGTCGCAGTTCCAGATTGGCAGTTATACTTTTGATTACACCACACAACTGATCCAGCACAATGGGCAACAGCAGAAACTTTCTACCAAGGAGGCAGAATTACTGCAATTATTATGTTTAAAACAGAACGCTGTATTGACGCGTGAAGAGGCATTGCTGAGCATCTGGCATGATGATAATTACTTTAATGGCAGAAGTATGGATGTGTTTTTAAGTAAGCTTCGTAAATATTTGAGAGAGGATCCAAAGGTAGAAATTCTAAATGTTCATGGTAAAGGGTATAAGCTACTGGTAAATTAAACGGTATAATTTAACTCTTGCTTTTATTTATTTACTGGTAATTAATTGTTTCTTTAATTAATTTGTTCCAATGTTTAGTACCTTTGGGGTCAAAACCGGTACATAAATATGTCTGAATACAATCCTGCTGAAATTGCGGCCAAATTTATCAATTACACTTCGAGGCACATTTTCCTTACAGGGAAGGCGGGTACGGGGAAGACTACCTTCTTAAGAAGTTTAATTGAGCTGACGCATAAAAAAGCGGTGATTGTGGCACCTACGGGTATTGCAGCGATCAATGCGGCAGGTGTAACTATACATTCGCTATTCCAGCTGCCATTCGGTACTTATCTGCCCAAGCAGCCCACTATAGAGCCTGTTAATCAACAGTACAATACACCGCGATCAATTGTGCGCCATCTGCAGATGAACACCACCAAAAGAAGGATCTTTCAAGATTTAGAATTGCTGATTATCGATGAGGTGAGTATGCTGCGTGCAGATTTGCTGGATGCGATAGATATGGTGCTGCGGTATGTCAGGAAAAATAATGCAAGTTTCGGTGGTGTACAGGTTTTATTTATTGGCGATCTTCATCAGCTGCCACCAGTGGTGAAGTCAAATGAGTGGAACCTTTTAGGGGAGTTCTATAATAGTGTATATTTCTTTGATGCGCATGCCTTGCAGCAAAGCCCACCGGTTTATATTGAGCTGGAAAAGATATATAGGCAGGCGGATTCAGTATTTATAAATATGCTGAATAACTTGCGAAACAATGAGATCACTGTAGAAGATATCACCTTATTGGATCAATATTATAAAGCTGATTTTCTACCTGCCAGGGAAGATAAATATATTACGCTGACTACCCATAATCAGCGTGCGGATACTTTAAATAAAAAAAGCCTGGAGGAGCTGGAGGGGAAATCCCATTTTTTCAGGGCCACAGTCGAAGGCGAGTTCGCTGAAAATTCTTATCCTGCAGAACATAGCCTCGAGTTAAAGCTAGGGGCACAGATTATGTTTATCAAAAATGATCAAAGTGGCGACCGTCGGTTTTTCAACGGAAAGATTGCTACAGTGATTGGCTTGAAGATAGATGAGATAGAGGTAGAAACGGAAGGAGAAAGAGAAAGGATCATTCTGGAGAAGTATACCTGGAAGAATATCCGGTACACCAATCATAAGGTCACTAACGAAATAGAAGAAGAGGTAATAGGTAAGTTTATCCAGTATCCCATAAAACTGGCCTGGGCAATTACCGTTCATAAAAGTCAGGGGTTAACTTTCGATAAAGCAATCATCGATATCGGAAACGCTTTTGCACCAGGACAAATCTATGTGGCCCTGTCACGGTTACGGTCGCTCGATGGTTTGGTGCTTACTTCGCAAATATCGAGAACAGGCATTCGCCAGGATCAGAATGTTTCTCATTTTTCAAAGAACAAACAAAAGCAGGAACAGCTGGATGAGCAAATTAAACATGAAAGCGAAGCTTTTTTACGGGCTTATCTGTTGCAGTGTTTCGATCTTACACCGCTAGATAATTTCGTTTACGAACATGTACATTCTTATAGTAAGGATATCAATAAGTCGGCTAAACAAAAACATGTAAAATGGGCGCAGCTGCTGTTAAAAGATCTAAGTGAGGTAAAGATAAATGCAAATAAATTCCTCGCCCAGATCCAGCGCCTGTGCCAGGATAAGTCTGACGAAGGATTGACTGCTTTGCTGGCGCGGACAACTGCGGCAGAGAATTACTTTAACCCTTTGCTATTAGCGCTTTCTAAACGAATATTCGAGCGCATGGAGCTTGTAAAGCAAGATAAACAGGTTACTGCATTTTTGACGGAGCTGCTGGAAATGGAATCCCTGTTTTATGAGCAATTTAAGAAAATAAGAAAGGCTACCGGCTTGCTGCAATCCACAATCGACGGGACAGACTTTACTAAAACAGATGTGAGCTCCCTTCTTAATCAAACGGAACGAGAGGCGCTGATGAAAAAGGTATATGCGATGCCTGATAAGTTAGATTTCACGGCTAAAAAAGAACGGGGTAAAAAACCGGTGGCAGAAAAGCTACCTAAAGAAGACACTAAAGTTGTGTCATTGGAAATGTTCAAAAATGGTAAAAACATAGAAGAAATTGCTTCAGCACGTAAGATGGTCATTGGAACTATCGAAGGTCATCTCGCGCATTATGTTGCCCAGCAGGAAATCGCCGCTAAAGACATACTAGGCCGCAAAAAGCTCGAAGCGATCCTGGATGCGATTAAATCGCTTAAAACTTTAAGTTTAACGCCCATCAGAGCGCATTTAGGCAAAAGTTTTACGTTCGGAGAGATCAAGATCGGTATTGCAGCACACCTTGCAGATGACAATTAATATAGGCGGTAAATGAACCTGATGCAAATTATATTTTTATGTCGCCTTCAAAAACTAACTCTGCAGGTCCGCATAAAAAGATATTACTGAAGCGATCACCATCGTAGTTAAACTCGATGCTTAAGTCGCCACCCAGCACTTTAACCGCAGTTTTTATATCACCAGTCTGCGCTTTATCCTTTGCAATAGCCAATGCCACCGCTGTTACACCAGTTCCGCAGGCAAAGGTTTCATCTTCTACGCCACGCTCAAAGGTGCGCACAAACAAATGATCACCTTTATCCTCAACAAAATTCACGTTGATCCCTTCTTTTACATAAATATTGTTATTCCGGATCTCTTTGCCCGCATGAAACACATCCATTTCTGCTAATCCGGTAACCTGATCTACATAGTGAGGCGATCCTGTGTTTAGCACGTAGGCATTGCCGTCTTTTGAAATGTCTGTCACATCAATCATCTGAAGTTCAACCCTGTTACCTGCAGCTGAAATTTTGGCGTAATGCGGACCGTCTACTGCCAGAAAGTTAGTTTCTGTGTCAATAATTCCTAAATGTTTAGCAAATGCTACGATGCACCTCCCGCCATTTCCACACATGCTGCCTAGCTTTCCATCGGCGTTAAAATACAGCATTTCAAAATCATAAACAGCGTGTTCCTGTAGCAGCATTAATCCATCGCCACCTATGCCAAAACGCCTGTCGCATAGTTGTAAAACAATATTATTATCTTTATATTCAAAGTTAGAAGAGCGATTATCGATTAAAACAAAATCATTACCTGCGCCTTGATATTTATAAAAATGAGCTGTATGGAGATCTGTCGGTTTAGTATTTAACATTTTTTAACAATTTATGTGATGTTGCGCTGATACAAATATCGTTGTAATGGTATTAAATTTGAATATAATCGTAAAAGAAATAACAATACACAAACAAATGAAACCTGCATGAGCTTATAGCTGGTATAAGGAAGTAATTACAAGCTCATGTAAGCTTCATTACAATTAAAAAACAATATACAAACAAATGAAAAAAATAGCATTAATAGTCTTAGCTGCATTCATAGGAGGTGCGGCGGCAATTGGCGGTTACAAAATGTTGGAGAATGACACCAGCGGATTAACCCTGGCTGAAAAGCAAAATGTTCTTTTTGCCAGTAATCCAACAAATATATCTTCCGCTGGTGCCGTTGATTTCGTACAGGCAGCAGCGGCCGTTTCTCCGGCAGTAGTTCACATTAAAACCACCTTTTCCACAGAATCATCTGGCAGAGAAAGCTCTCCGATGGATATGATGGAAGAGCTATTTGGCGGTGGCCGCGGCAGATCAAGGCGTGCACCTCGTGCGGCTTCAGGATCTGGCGTAATTTTAACACCGGATGGTTATATCGTAACTAATAACCATGTTGTAGACAATGCGGCTAAAATCCAGGTTATCTTGTCTGACAGACGTAAGGTTGAAGCAAAGGTTATAGGAAGAGACCCAAATACAGATTTAGCTTTGATCAAAGTAGACGCTTCAGACCTTCCGGTAATAAAAATGGGTAACTCTGATAACGTTCAGGTTGGGGAATGGGTGCTGGCAGTAGGATTTCCACTGGATCTCCAAACGACAGTTACGGCCGGTATTGTAAGTGCAAAATCCCGTTCAATCGGTATTTTGGGCCGAGAGCAGCAACAACCAACTGAAGAAGAGTACGAAGAATATCAGCGTACAGGAAAAGTTCCGGAAAGAGGTGGTAACCCTGCTATTGAATCTTACATTCAAACAGATGCGGCTATCAATCCTGGAAACAGCGGCGGGGCACTTGTTAATGCAAATGGCGAATTAGTAGGTATTAACTCTGCAATTGCGTCACAGACTGGTACTAACGAAGGGTATGGTTTTGCAATTCCAGTAAACCTGGCTAAAAAAATCCTGGAAGACTTTAAAAAATACGGTGCTGTAAAACGTGGTTATGTTGGCGTAACATTCCGTGAGCTGAATGCTGATGTTGCAGAAGAGCTTAAGCTGAATGATGTAAGCGGATTATATGTAAGTGATGTAATGCCAAATGGTGGAGGTGCCGCTGCGGGTATCAAAAAAGGCGATATCATTAAAAAAGTTGCAGGCAGAGAAGTTTTCTCTTCACCAGATTTACAAGAGAAAATTGGCCGTATGAGCCCGGGCGACAAAATCCAGCTGACCATTGCAAGGGGTGGTAAAGAGCAAGAGGTTAATGTTACTTTAAGAGGTGATAACAGCTTAAATACTACTAAAACATTGCTTGCAAGTAAATCAACAGGCACAACGCTTAACAAATTAGGGGCTACATTTGCACCAGCTTCACCAGCTACCAAAGCTAAATATGGCGTTAAAAGCGGTGTTGTGGTTACACAAGTTGTACCAGGTAAGGCATTCGATAATTTAGATGTTCCAAAAGGCTTGCTGGTTACTTCCATTAATGGTAAACCAGTAAACAGCGCTAAAGATGTAGAAGCAGCATTGCCAACTTCCAAGAGTGGTAAAACTACTGTTTCGGGAGTAGGGCCAAATGGTAACTATACTTTCAGCTTTAATTAATTATTATAATTTTAAGCCTGTCCAAACGGGAAGCAATCAACATTGCTTCCCGTTTTTTATTTATAAGATAGTGTAAGATGCAATCTTATTGCTAAAAACGTAGAACGTTTCTAAATAGCTTTTTTGTTGCTAATTGCTAGAATACTTGTATAAATTAAGTCATTTATTAAATACTTTTGCATTGAATAGAACTCAAATATATAAATCTAATGGCTAGTTTCGGAAACGCTTTTTCCTCATCTATAGGAAAAAAACTAATAATGGGTATCACCGGCCTGTTTCTAATCTTATTTCTTATCGTGCATTGCTTTATCAATTCATTGATATTTCTGAATGACGGTGGTTTAACATTCAACCTTGGTGCACATTTTATGGCAACTAACTGGCTGATCAGGGGATCGGAAGTTATCTTGATGCTGGGCTTACTGGCTCACATTGTTCAGGGGCTCCGTCTTACTTTTCTTAATCAGGCTGCACGTCCGGTTAAATATGCGGTAAACAATGGAAATGCAAACAGTAAATGGTATTCCCGTTCAATGGGCTTATTAGGTACTTTATTGCTAATCTTTTTAATTGTTCACTTGTCTAACTTCTGGATAAAATCACGTTTTACTGGTCTTGGCGGAGTAGATATTAATGGCCATGATGACCTTTATGCAGTAATGAAAGAGACCTTCCGGAATGTTGGATTGGTAATTTTATATGTCCTTGCTATGATTTCCTTAGCTTATCACTTACTGCATGGTTTTGCTTCTGCATTCCAGACTTTAGGATGGAACCACAGAAAGTATACACCGCTGATCAAAAGTATTGGTGTATGGTATTCTATTATCATTTCCTTGCTTTTCGCAGCTATGCCTATCGCAATGTATTTAGGGATAATTAATTAAAAATTCAGAACGTATAACGCTAAATAAAATGGCAGATATGAATGCAAATATACCGGAAGGACAGCTAACGGAAAAGTGGACCAAGTTAAGGTCATCCATGCCTTTAGTAAATCCGGCAAATAAAAGAAGTATAGAAATTATAGTAGTAGGTTCAGGACTTGCGGGTGCTTCGGCAGCAGCTACCCTGGCCGAAATGGGATATAAAGTTAAATGTTTTTGTTTTCAGGATTCACCAAGAAGAGCCCACTCTATTGCGGCTCAGGGTGGTATCAATGCGGCAAAAAACTATCAGAATGATGGTGATAGTGTTTACCGTTTGTTCTACGATACAATTAAAGGTGGTGATTACCGGGCCCGTGAAGCTAACGTTCACCGTTTAGCGGAGGTAAGTACAAGTATCATCGACCAGTGTGTGGCTCAGGGTGTGCCTTTAGCAAGAGAGTACGGCGGATTGCTGGATAACCGTTCATTCGGTGGTACGCAAGTTCAGCGTACGTTTTATGCAGCAGGACAAACCGGTCAGCAATTATTACTAGGTGCATACAGTGCACTAGAGCGCCAGATTGGTATGGGTAAAGTAGAGATGTTTACCCGTCATGAAATGCTTGATGTAGTAGTTATTGAAGGTAAAGCGCGCGGTATTATCGCACGTAATCTGATCACCGGCGAATTAGAGCGTCACTTCGGCCATGCGGTATTATTAGGAACAGGGGGGTACGGTAACGTATTCTATCTTTCTACTAATGCAATGGGCAGTAACGTTACAGCTGCATGGAAAGCGCACAAAAAAGGGGCTTACTTCGGAAACCCTTGCTTTACACAAATCCACCCTACGTGTATCCCTGTTTCGGGCGATCACCAGTCTAAATTAACCCTGATGTCTGAGTCGTTGCGTAATGACGGACGTATCTGGGTGCCCAAGAAAAAAGACGATCAGCGTAAAGCTTCAGAAATCCCTGAAGATGAAAGAGATTATTATTTAGAGCGCCGTTACCCTGCTTTCGGTAACCTTGTGCCACGTGATGTGGCTTCGAGAGCAGCAAAAGAGCGTTGTGATGCAGGTTATGGTGTAGGTAAGTCTAAATTGGCTGTTTACCTGGACTTTGCTGCTAATACAGAGCGTTACGGACGAATTGAGGCTACTAAACACAATATCCATAATCCAGACCATGCAACTTGCATGCGCCTTGGACACGAAGTGGTAAAAGCAAAATACGGTAACTTGTTCGATATGTACGCGCAGATTACGGGTGAAGATCCATATGAATTGCCAATGCGTATCTATCCTGCGGTTCACTATACAATGGGCGGTCTATGGGTTGATTATAACCTGATGACTACCGTTCCGGGATTATATGCTCTAGGAGAAGCTAACTTCTCTGATCACGGGGCTAACCGTTTAGGTGCTTCGGCATTGATGCAAGGCCTTGCGGATGGTTATTTTGTGATCCCTTATACTATTGGTTCTTACCTGTCGAAAGAACTGGCTACAAAACCAATTCCTTTAGACCACCCTGCTTTTGTAGAGGCTGAAGCAAGTGTTAAAGGTATACTTGATAAATTTATATCGATCAAAGGAACTAAGTCTGTAGATTACTTCCATAAGAAATTAGGTTTGATCATGTGGGAAAAATGCGGAATGGCGCGTAATGCAAAAGGATTAACTGAAGCAATTGCTGAAATCCAGCAGCTGCGGAAGGATTTCTGGAGCGATGTACGAGTGCCGGGTATCTCGGAAGAATTTAATCCAGAACTGGAGAAAGCTGGTCGTGTGGCCGACTTTATCGAGCTGGGCGAACTGATGTGTAAAGATGCACTAGACCGTAACGAGTCTTGTGGCGGTCACTTCAGGGAAGAATACCAGACAGAAGAAGGAGAAGCTTTAAGGGATGATGAAAACTATGCTTATGTATCTGCATGGGAATACAAAGAAGGTGTACAATTTGAACTGCATAAAGAAGAGCTGAAGTTCGAGAACATCAAGATTGCACAAAGAAGTTATAAATAATCTAGTACAAAATATCCATACCATGAGTACAGGAAATATGAACTTAACGCTGAAAGTTTGGCGTCAAAAGAATAACAAAGCCAAAGGTAATTTGGTAGATTATAAATTATCAGAGATTTCTCCTGATATGTCTTTCTTAGAGATGTTTGATGTTCTTAACGAACAACTGATTACTAAAGGAGACGAACCAGTTGTATTTGATCATGATTGTAGAGAAGGCATCTGCGGATCATGTTCGATGTACATCAACGGAAGGCCGCACGGACCAAAAGATTTGGTAACTACCTGCCAGCTGCACATGCGTTCTTTTAAGGATGGTGATACCATTGTTGTAGAACCATGGAGAGCGAAAGCTTTTCCGGTAATTAAAGATTTAACGGTAGATCGTACTGCGTTTGACCGGATTATTGCCTCTGGAGGCTTTATTTCAGTAAATACGGGTAACGCACAAGATGCGAATAACCTTCCTATCCCTAAGATCCAGGCAGATGCTGCTTTTGAAGCTGCTGCTTGTATTGGTTGCGGTGCTTGCGTAGCTACTTGTAAAAATGCATCGGCTATGCTTTTCACTTCAGCTAAAATCTCCCAGTTGGCATTATTGCCGCAAGGGCAGCCTGAACGTTACAGACGTGCACAAAGCATGGTGGCGCAAATGGATGCAGAAGGCTTTGGTAACTGTACCAATACCGGCGCTTGCGAGGCGGAATGTCCTAAAGGAATCTCCTTAGAAAATATTGCAAGGATGAACAGAGATTTTTATTCTGCTAAATTTGTTTCTGAGGAAGAAGTTTAATAAATTTAAAGAACGAGACAAGGATTAAACATAAAAACCCCGGCTGATTTGGCCGGGGTTTTGTGTTTTAAAAGCGATTGGTTTAAAGGTATTAATCTGTTTTGATAGAAACAGCAGGCGATTTTGATATCGCTTTAGTGATGATCACTACTGCGCCATTTTGTGCAGGTGTCCCGTAAAGTGCTGTCGCACTCGGAGCACGGAGTACACTAATGGATCGGATATCGTTCGGATTTATATCCGCCATTTCCTCATTAGATATGGTTTTACCATCTAAAACATATATCGGTTTTTTTACAGGATTCCCCCCGCCATTGATAATCATTACTTTTTTAGGCTTATCATCAGCAGTAGTGCTAAAATTGATAGGGATATTGTATTTAACCCGCACTGGTTTTCCATCCTGGATACCAGGGGTCCATTTTGGGGAGTTCGTTAACAACCTTACTGCTTCCTCATCTGTTCCGTAACCCAGGCTTCGTACTACTTGTATATCAGACAGCTCTCCTGTCTTTTCTACCGTGAATGACAAAAATACTTTTCCGCTTATTTTTTTGGCTATAGCTTCAGCAGGGAACTTGCAGTTTTCTGCCAGGTATTTATAGAAATTTGTCATCCCCCCAGGGAAAGATGGTTGTGTTTCAATAGATACAAAGTCGTAGACTTTACCCTCTGTTTTACTTCCAATTATCGTCAAGTTACTTACACGTCCGGATAAGTTTGCGGGTGGCGACAAGGTTACTGTAGTCTCTGCTGCATCTGGAGAACGTTTACCAGATGCCGTAATCGTGATCTCTTTTAATGCTGTATAACCAGCAGGTGATACCGTCCGTTGATTCTTAACCGCGGTGTTTGCCTCAAACAATCTGAATGCTACCTTAAGCGCATACTTCCCATCTTTCACATCCTTAAAATTTTTAAAGTTCAAGATGTTCTTCATTACCTCCTGATCGCATCCAAGGCCGAGTGTTGTAGCTACACTAATTCCATTTATCTCCCCATTACTAATTGTAAATTTAACCAGGCTATTCCCCTGAAGTTCATTTTCATAAGCCAAAGCAGGATAATTAATTGATCTTGAAAGGTGTTTATAGAATGCTGTCCAGCTATCGGCTTTTTTTATCACTATTTCCTTTGCAGGTTCGTCAGCTGGCGGTGGGGGTATGTTTATTACCGGTGCCGTAATTTGTTCTGCAACAGCTATGATTTCTTTATTCTGACTGATTGTGGCAGATGATAATAGCAGGGTAATGGCAAATAAAGGAAGGAATAAACCGTATTTAAGGATCGCTGTTTTTTTAGAACGCTCTTTATGGAGCATAAAAATTCTTTTTTTTATCAGCGATTTATTGAAAAAGCTATTTGTTAAAACGTTTTGGTCTATGCCGAAAGCTTTACTTAATAACAGCATGGCATACGATTCTTTGTCCCCCTGAAAACGGGCAGCCTCTTCGTCGGCCAGGTACTCATGGATATTCTTAACTGTTTTCTTGTATAAGTATACAATAGGATTACACCAAACCAGGATCGCAAGCATCTCGAAGAATAACACATCCAGTGTATGCAATTGACGGCTATGGATCTCCTCATGCTGATAAATTGTTTCCAGGCCGGGCAGGTTATTGTCTATTACTTTTTTATGAAAGAAGGAGAAGGCAACTCCTGCAGGTTTATTTGCTATAAGTTTTTTTACTGCAACCAGCTGAAAAATAAAGCGGAACAGGAAAAATATAACACCGGACAGGTAAATACCTCCTGCTAACTGGCCCCAGTTAAATGGCTCGGCCTCAGCTGGCGAAATCGTAACCTGGGACATTATCATGTTCAACTGGTCCACACTAACTTTTATCTGTTGCGTCACAGGCTGTTTTACAAACCATTCTGGTCTCAGAAAGGGTATTGCTAAAGAAAGCAACCCCGAAACTAGCAGGTATATCCTGTTGAGCATAAAGTAAGTCTCTTTATCCAGCAGTAGTTTATAAAAAGCATAGAACAAAATCAGGTAAATATTTACCTGCAGAAGATAGTGTGCCCAAGTCATCTTTATTTCTTTTTAAGTTTGCTTATCATTTTTAATATCTCATCTACATCACTTACATCCATTTTCTCTTCCTTCACAAAAAAGGAAAACATACTCTCTACGGAGTTTTCAAAATATCCGCCGAGCAATTTTTCTGTAGCATGTCTTTTGTAATCTTCTTTAGCAATCAGTGGATAATATTGATGTGCTTTGCCAAAAGCTTCATGGCCAATAAACCCCTTCACTTCAAGGATTCTTATGATTGTTGATACTGTATTATATGCCGGTTTAGGCTCAGGAAGATAATCCATAACCTCTTTAACGAAACCTTTTTCGATTTGCCAGACAATCTGCATGATTTGTTCTTCGGCTTTCGTCAGATCTTTAATTTCCATTTTTAATATATTTATTAGTGTGTGTATGATAAATATATGAACTAATTTCTTAGTTCCAAAGAAAAACGATAATATTTTTTGCTATAGGTCGGCCTAGCCGGCTAATTTATAGGGAAGTAGGGAGGGATAATGGGATATAGAACGCAATAACGCGTTGTAGAAAGAAATTAAAGACAGGGTGATTAACCCTGTCTTTAATTAACTTATGGTCTGGCCGGAGTTGGATTCGGCAATTCTTTTCGTGGTATTTTTTCTGCTCTTTGTGCTGTATTGTACACAAAAGAGGCAACAATTGTTGCAGAACGTTTAAGGTCTTCCTCTACTAACCTGTCGTATGTATCCTCATTACTGTGGTGGGTACGTGTATTGTAATCCATCGGATCCTGAATAAACTGAAATCCCGGGATACCTACGGCGTCAAATGCAAGGTGGTCGGTACCGCCTGTATTATTAATCGTTACTGCGCCAGCAGCGATATCATTAAATGGAGTCAGCCATTCTTTAAATATAGTTCTCGCTGCTTCGTTTCCTTGTAAATAGATACCACGGATAGCGCCTGTTCCATTATCAAGGTTATAGTAAGCACTTACTTTTTCCTGATCTTTAGTTAATGTCATTGTTTTAGGATCACCAAAGTGTTTGGCAACATAACCTCTTGACCCATGCAAGCCTTGCTCTTCGGCGCTCCATAAAGCGATCCTGATGGTTCTTTTTGGTTTAAAATCGATTGCTTTAAGTATACGCATGGCTTCCATCATTACTGCAGAACCAGCACCATTATCTGTTGCTCCTGTTGCTGCATGCCATGAGTCATAGTGACCACCAATCATTACAACTTCGTCTTTTAATTTTTTATCTGTTCCAGGGATCTCTGCAATCACATTGTAGCCTTGCGGATCCTGGTCATAATAAGATGTTTTAATATCAGCTTCCATTTCTACTTTCTGTCCTGCTTTTAGCAATCTCGAAATATGCAGATAATCTTCAGCAGAAACTTCTAGTTCGGGAGATACTGGTTTAGCGTCTAATGCGTAAGAAGCACCGTTGCTGGTAAAGAAGGTACCATAGCTGCCTCTGGCAAAAGTAAGGATCAAACCTACTTTTTCTTCTTGCAGCATGGCAAGGATAGCCGTACGGTTTTGCCTCATCTTCATCATCTGTGCCATCATGTTATTTGGGTTGCCCTGACGTCTCTGCCCGCCGGCTGCTCCTGCTTTAGCTGCTTCCATAGAGGCGAGTGTAGAGTCTGCATGACGGACAGCATCTGGTTTGTAGGTGCTTTGTAAAGGCTGAATATTTGCCTGGTCGAACATCACGATTTTACCTGCAAGTTTTCCTTTGTACTGGTTAAGGTCAGTCACTGTATCTGCTTTGATCAGGATCACTTCAGATTTGATCGGTCCATTAGTGCCCGGGGTCCATGCTTTTGGAGAGGCAATAATTGCATGGTACCAAGGCAGGGTAGTCGCCGCATAAAATTTGTCAACTTGCCATCCTTTGCCAAAACTGCCCCATGCTTCCAGGTGCGAATTTTTGAGTCCCCAATCGCTAAATTGTTTTACTGCCCAGTCCTGTGCTCTTTTTAATCCTGGAGAATTGGCTAATCTCGGCCCGGCAACATCAGTGATCTGGAAAGCAATATCCATTACTTTTGAATTTTCCAGACCTTCTTTTCTGATCTTTTCCACAGCAGCTTTATCTGGAGTATCTTGTGCAAAAGAGGTAAAGCAAAAGCCCAGGGCCATTGCGGTTAAAGTAAAGTTTTTCATCATGTTTTAGTTTGTTTTAATTGGAATGAAGCTAATCCCCTGCTTTTTTACTTGTTTTAATTGTATATAAGCATAAGAAAGCTTCATCATTATCATTTAGTTAGGTTCTTGCCTATGAATTTACACTAATTGTTAAACTAGTCTGCATTATATTCACATTTTTACAATAAAAGCATCTTTAAAAACCTTTGTAAAATAGAAATGGCAGCTATCCGGCTGCCATGACTAAACTATTAACTAAAAACTAAATTTAAACTTTGAACTATTATTTTGTATAATAGGTAGATACTTTGGCCATTTCCTGCACAGGGGCTTGTTTTAACATCGCCTCCTGCTGTCTGCTTTTGGCTACGTTAGCAGTCATGGTGAAAACCATCATGATAAAAACAGGGGCAAGTAACAATAAAAACGGAGAGACATTTGTTAATTTGTTCATGATATATGTACCGATATTGATCACTTTACTAAAATCTATATGATATGATGAGGCATATTCCCTGTTATTTACTAAAGCGTTAAGGTGTTGAACAGATGCAGTTTTCATAATCGTTTCGTTTTGTTGAAACAAAGATTTAAATAAAAATAATGCTACTAAAATGTTTTATACAAAGTGGGTATAATCATAGATCAACGGGGTTTTTTAAGAAAAAACTGAATTTTTTACATTTTTGGAAGTTGGTAGAATAAAATTGCCAGTTCGTCGAAAGCGAATGGTAGACATAGAGTAAATCCTTACTTTGGTTCCTGTGATAGCGACTTAATTTTAATTACAATTAAATACGATAGAAAGAATAATGAATAATAAAAGAGAGTTAATCGCGCATTCGGCTTACTGGCTGTTCATCAGCGGGGTAATGTTGCTGGCGTTTTATTTTAGTAATCAAAAGATAACTGCCGATGAGCTAAGAATCTCTATAGGTTACTTTACCGTGATTAACATCTCGATATTTTATATTAATTATACCCTGCTGATTCCCCTGTTAGTAAAGAAATATTGGTTATACATCCTTTCCCTGATAGGGCTCATCATTTTAATGGCTGCTGTAAAAACGATTATAGCAGTGTTGTACAGGGACATTGTTTTACAGCATACCAGTCCCAAAACAGGAGAGGTGATCGTTACAGCGATAAATAGCTTTGTGGTCCAATCGGTATTTACTTCTGGTTTCTTCATTATTTCTGGTTGCCTGATTAAATTTACGCTCGACTGGTTTAGTAATATCCGCATACAGCGCAGTTTGGAAACGGAGAAAAAAGATATGGAACTTCAGTTTCTTAAATCGCAGCTTAATCCGCATTTTCTATTTAATTCTTTAAATAATATTTACTCCCTCGCTTACCAGAAATCGGATAAAACTGCAGATGCTATTTTAAAACTTTCAGAGATCCTGCGGTATATGATTTATGAGAGTAATGACAGCTGGGTGGCCCTAAGTACAGAAATCGAATACGTAAACAGCTATATCGAATTACAAAAATTAAGATTTAAAGACGGTGCAGCGATAGAGATGACGGTAAACGGGGAAATCGACAACCAGCAGATTTTACCGCTGGTACTAATCTCATTTGTAGAAAATGCTTTTAAACATGGTGTGGCCAACGACCCGAACGACCCGATCCGGATTAATATTATTGCGAACAAAAAGATCCTTCATTTCAGTATCACAAATAAGAAAAATGCATCGAATAAAGATGAGATGGGGGGCGTAGGTTTAAATAATGTTGAACGGCGATTGCAATTACTATATCCTGAAAGATATAAGTTAAATATTGTAAATTCGGCTACACATTATACCAGTGAACTAATGCTTGATATCTAACGCCTGAACCAATAAATTATAAATACAATGACCCTAAAATGTATTGCTGTTGATGATGAACCATTAGCGCTTGATATTATTGAAGATTATATCTCTAAAGTCCCGTTTTTGGAACTGGTAAAAAGAACTGAAAATGCAATAGAGGCTTTACAGCTTGTCCAGGCCGGCGGAATAGACCTTGTTTTTCTGGATATACAGATGCCTGATCTAACAGGGATCCAGTTCCTTAAAATTGCGAATAACAAAGCTAGTTATATCCTGACTACCGCTTATTCCCAATATGCATTAGAAAGCTACGATCTTAACGTTTCTGATTACCTGCTTAAACCAATTGCATTTGATCGTTTTTATAAAGCGGTAGAAAAAGTTTTTAACCAGCATAAAAAGAATGAAGAGCCAGTGGCAGCGGTGCCTGTTGCTGTTGTATCTCCGGTACCCGCAGTAGCCACCACCCAGACTGTGCAGGATTTCATTTTTGTGAAAACAGAACATAAAATTCAGAAGATTGAATTAGATGACATCTTGTATATCGAAGGGTTAAAGGATTATATCTCTATTTATACCAAAGCAGAGCGGATTATCACCCTTCAGAACATGAAAAAGATGGAAGAAACCCTCCCGCACGCGCAGTTTATCAGGGTGCATAAGTCTTATATTATCGCATTAGATAAGATCGAAAGTATAGAAAGAAGCAGGATCACGATCTGCGGAAAGATTATCCCTATTGGTGATACTTACCGTGATGAGTTCTTCAAACACATAGAAAATAAAAATATTTAGGAAGGGGTTTACTGTTTTAGCACATTTCGAATCGCCTTTTCTGCCATTTCGGTAATTTGTTCGGGGTTTTTGCCGTCTATAGCAATGGGCGTTAATACCGTCCATTTAAGTTTTTCTCCGAAGCTTAGCGGATACATGCCATACTGTACAGTTTTCCAGGAGTTTTCAATCGCTATAGGTACGATCAGGGCATTAGGGACAGCTTTAAGTAATGTTGCGATGCCACCAATTTGAAAAGGTTTCATTTTGCCATCTTTAGCTCTTGTACCTTCTGCGAAGATCATGGCCGACCAGTTCTGTTGTTTCATCCGGCGTCCTAGTTTAATAATCTCAGATACAGCTTGTTTACTGTCTTTCCTGTTAATGTTCGCACCGCCGCCGTATTTCAGGTTAAACGATATGGAAGGGATTCCTTTGGTCAGTTCAATCTTCGAGATAAATTTTACATGGTATTTTCTTAAAAACCAAATGATCCCCGGTATATCATACATGCTCTGGTGGTTTGCAATGAAAATAATCGGCTGATCAGAAGGCAGGTCCTGCTCGTTGATAAAAGTAGTAGAAGAACCTAAAAATACATGGCAATAGGTAAGAAAGAAATTGAGCATATCTACCGAAAATTTATGTGCCTTATAGCCAAAAAACCGGTAACATACCCACTGTACAGGTTGAAAAATAATTAAGATCAATAAAAAGAAAAAATAGAATACGGGAGTAAATATATATCCCAAAATTTTGTTCATAAAGCTAGTATTATAGTTTGCCTTCCAGTAATAGTATTTTTGTTTTCAGTAGTGCGGCAACACTCATGCTGTCTGTAATTGCTCCGTTCATGGCCATTTGGTAGGCCTCTTCAAACGGGAGCTTGCGTAAAATAAGCTCTTCGGTTTCTTCTGGTTCTGCCACTCCGATGGTTAATCCGCGGGCAATAAATATAGTAGCATATTCATCACTCACCGAGTTAGACAAGTGCATAGTCAGCAGCTCCGTCCATTCTTCCGCTACGATGCCTGTTTCTTCCAATAGTTCACGTTTGGCACCATCCAATGGCGGCAGGTCTAAAGAACCACCTCCTTCCGGTATCTCCCAGCTATAAGCTTTCAGCGGAAAACGATACTGTCCTATCAGCCAGGTATTCATCTCCTCATCTAATGGCAATATGCCTATCGCATGGTTTTTAAAATGTACTTCCCCATAAATCCCTTTTCCGCCAGAAGGATTAATTACCTGATGTTCCGTTAGGCCGATCCAATTGTTATCGTAAATTTTTTGGCTCTCTACAATGGTCCAGGGGTTATTTTCTTGCATGCTGCAAGATACAAAATTCCTGATTCCTGCAACATAACAGATTTAAAACAAGAACGGCCACCCTATAGGCAGCCGTTTGTTGTATTTAGAATGTTCCTTCGTCAGGTTTCATTTCTTGTTGCTCCGGTTTTTTTGTTTTTTTCATGAATGATGTTTTTCCAAAACGGTAAGAGAAAGTAATGTTACCGTTTGGTCCTCTCATATAGCGCTGAAAGTCGGTTACAGTAAAGCCATCTTCCGTAATCATACCAAATCTTTTCGTGTTAAAGATATCCCTGACATTCATGCTTAAAGAAGCTTTTTTATTTGGAAAGTCATATTTGGCACCTGCATCAATACCGTACATCGCTTTACGCCTTCCTTGTGCCTGTATTTCAGAAGAGTTATAATCTCCTTTTACCTGCAGTGTAATGTTATAAGGTAAGGTGAAGTTGTTGGTCAAATTCGCGTTCCAGCTGAAGCCAGAGTTTGCCGCAATATTATAAGCTGGGATCGCATCAATATTACTATGGTAAACGTTTACGTTTCCTGTAAAGTTCCATGCTTTGATCGGGTCTACCTTAGTGATCAATTCCAAACCACTATTCAAACTTTTAGTTAAGTTTTCTGGTGATACAATGATAATACCTTCTTCGTTAGGTACAGAACGAATCCGTTGGATCAGGTCGTTCGTGCGGCGCATATAAGCACTTCCTATAAATGTTACCTTAGACCAGAACTTACTGTAGCTTAATTCATAAGAATGAACATCTTCAGGAAGCAGGTTCGGGTTACCCTGACGCCAGCTTAACGGATCAGAATAATCAATAAATGGGTTTGTGTCCCATGGTCTGGGCCTGTTCACCCTTCTTGTATAGCTTAACTGTACTTGCTGATCACCTGTAAATTTCTGTGTCAAGAAAATACTTGGATATAATCTGTCATAAGCAATACGCGCAGGTTCAAATTGCAAATCGTTATTCAAGTCATACCCGCCAGATGTTGTATTTAATCGCGCAATTTCACCTCTTAACCCAATTTGGTAACCAAAGTTTTTTATCTGGTTCTGGTAGTTCATGTATAAGGCATGTACCTGGTCTTTGCTGTTAAAAGTATTTGATAACAGGTAGTTTTCATTAAACTGGCCCGATGCATTATCGTAAGTTTCTGCTACCGTATTATTGTCGGCATATTTAATCTGGCTGCGATAACCGCTTTCGAGCTTCCCTAATTTCCCTAATGGCATCGTATAATCAGCTTGTATATTATAATTTTTGTTGTTACCATCATTCGTATTGGTTAGCAGTTCCCTGTCACCATCAACGGGTACCCCATTAACATTATATACAGCAGTGTTGTACTCCTGGTAGTTATCGTTGTTTCCTTTAGAATAACCAAAGTTGAAAGTCAGCTCCTGACTGGTTTTAAATTTATGGCTGTAGTCAAAATTCATGTCATAACTGCTGCCACTTCCATCATTTGTATTGATCCTTCTGCTAAGTTCCAGCGGATTTCTTCCGGCATCATATTTATTAATGTTCAATAAATCGTTTCTGTTATTGTCCCTGCTATTAAAACCTCCGGAGAAACTCAGGATATCTTTAGTAGTCAGGTAATAATCAATACCTGCTTTTACGTTGTGAGATTTGTCGGTCGACTTTGAATCGGTCAGCTGATCTGCCGAAGCCAATGAGTCTGTGCGCTGTAAATACCTGATATTATTATAGCCGCCGCCTAAACGGTTTCCATAACGGTAGCTGTAATTTCCGTAGATATTGATCTTTTTATTCTGGAAGCTTAAGCTTGTATTCCCATTATAGTTATCACGGTTACCTGCAGTAAGCGCTACATTTCCATTTAGGCCCAGTTTAGTATTTCTCTTTAATACAATATTGATAACGCCCGAATTTCCTTCTGCATCATATTTTGACGAAGGATTAGTGATCACTTCTACCGTTTCAATAGAACTTGCAGGAATAGATTGCAGGATAGCTGCGATATCACCTCCCGCAATAAGTGATGGTTTACCATCGATTAACACTTTTACACCTGCAGATCCTCTTAAGCTCACATTCCCATCAACGTCAACCTGTATCGAAGGTACGTTAGTTAATAGATCAGATGCAGAACCACCTTCACTAACCAGGCTCTGGTCTACTGCAAAAACCTTTTTGTCAATGCCCAATTGTATAGGTGCTTTTTTCGCAGTAATGCTTACTTCGGCAAGTACATTGCCATTCGCAGCCTTCATTTTAATAGTGCCGAAGTTGATTATTTGTGAATTTTTGAACGAGACAGAGTCCCTAACTAACGTTTGGTAGCCAACATAGCTGATCTTCACTGTAAAAACGCCATCTGGAATACCAGCAATAACCAGGCTGCCGTTCATATCGGTTTGTCCTGTCTTTACGGTTGCTTTTGTTTTTCTATCGAGAAGTATAGCAGAGGCGAAAGGAATAGTTTCATTATTTTGGACATCTACTACTTTTCCTGTAAGTTTACCAGACCCGGTAGTTTGTGCATGAAGCTGAATAGTGGTGAAAGAGATAAAAATTGTGAGGGTTATAAATAAAAATTTATAAAGATACTTGTTCATTAAAATTCGTTGTTTAGTTGTTTTGTATAAGAAAGACAAAGTAACGGGCTTGAAGTTTAATAAATGGGGGGTAACTATTTTATTACAACGGAATTATGGCCAATTACAGTAATATTTTTGTGAATGAAGGATTAACCTACGCAACATATAAAGAATTGATCAGCACTTTATTGGCAGAAGGCAAAACAACGGGGAGTGATGATAGCGAAGCGATGCTGCACTATACTAAGATGAATATGCAGCGCATGCACCGTGTAGAGAAAACAGTGCTGTTAAATAAAGAACTTACAGCAGCAATTGAACAGCTGGAAAATAAGTACCAGTTACTGGTAATCTCGGAAGGATGGTGCGGCGATGCAGCACAGATTACACCAATTTTCTATAAAATGACTGAGGCTTATCCAGATAAGTTTGAACTGCGTTTTGTATTGCGCGACAAACACCTGGAGTTGATCGATGCACATCTTACAAACGGTGGCAGGGCAATCCCTGTGCTGCTTGTGCTGAATGAAAAAGGAGAGCTGATAGGTAAGTGGGGCCCAAGGCCTGCAGTACTTCAGGAAATCCTTAGTGAATGGAAAAAAGAAATAGCTGATATGTTTGCTGTGGCCGAGAAACTACACCTGTGGTATGCAAAAGATAAAACTCAGACTACACAAAGCGAGTTAACCGCATTGGTCAGCTCGCTGGAATAATATAATTAGTCTACTGTTACTGTAAGCCCCTCCTGCTGCAGGATTTTCCGGTAAACTTCCATCTCAGTAAAGGAACCTTCAAGCACTGCACATTTGCCTTTATTATGTACTTCCCATGCAATTCTTTCTGCCTGGCTATCTGTGTAATCAAGATACTTGGTCATACAGTGGATCACATGGTCAAAACTATTTACATCATCGTTCCAAAGAATCAAACGATGAGAGGTTTTAAGAGAGGTCAAAATCTCTTCTAGTGTAAAGGTTTCTTCTTTTGTTTCTGTTGACATGATACAAAAATAAGCTAATTTCAAATTATTTTTGCTAAAAATTATTTTTGCGCGCTAATGCCCGTTCAGCTTCCTTTGGCAGATCGGGTCATTTGTCCGAATGCATCCCAGAGATCATCTGGAACGGCCTCTAATCCATTAAATTGTCCGGCTCCCTGCAACCATTCGCCACCATCAATGGTAATCACTTCCCCATTGATATATCCAGAAAAATCACTCACCAGAAATGCTGCAAGATTAGCAAGTTCCTGGTGATCGCCTACACGTTTTAAGGGTACGCGGTTCTTGAAGTCAAATTTCTCTGCAAGATCTCCCGGTAGTAAACGCTCCCATGCACCCTTGGTAGGGAACGGTCCGGGAGCAATAGCATTCGTGCGTATCCCATATTTGCCCCACTCTGCGGCAAGCGACCTGGTCATGGCTAATACACCGCCCTTAGCACAGGCCGATGGCACTACATATGCAGAGCCTGTAAAGGCATAGGTAGTCACAATATTTAAAATGCTGGCTGGCTGTTTCTGTTTGATCCAGTGTTTCCCGAAAGCTAGTGTACAATTCACTGACCCTTTTAATACAATATCGATAACTGTAGAAAAGGCGTTCGCCGATAAACGTTCCGTGGGAGAGATAAAGTTTCCTGCTGCATTGTTTAAAAGACTATGTACGCTTCCAAATGTTTTGATGGTTTCTGCAAGAACATTTTCTACTTGTTCATATTCACGCACATCGCAAGCTACGGCCAGTACTTTTCCACCGGTCTCTGCTTCCATCTCTTGTGCTGTTTTTTCCAGTACATCTGCCTTGCGGCTAGTGATGACCAGGTTTGCGCCCAGTTTTAAAAAATAGGTGCCCATTGCCCTTCCCAGTCCGGTACCACCGCCTGTAATTACAATAGTTTTGCCTTTTAAAGCATCATCTCTCAACATCGGTTCGTTATACATCAGTTATTTCTTTTGAAGGTTATCAATGATCATTTTAAGGATACTCCTTGTGGCAGGCGACCACCATTGGGCGAGCATGATATCGAGTGCGCCAGATTGATCGGCCGAAGTCGAGGCAATCAATTCTTTTCTAATATTGAGTTTGCTTTGCTGCCAGGTGTTAGCTTCCAATGCCATGTATTTACGTACTTTACGTTCTGCAGCAGTCATAATACTTGCCGGGTTAACCAGCTCGTCTACCAATCCTATTTGCAGGGCTTCTTCCGGACTAAACAGTTTTCCTTCCAGTATGCTTCTGCTGGCATTGGCTTTTCCAAGCCAGAAAGCATAGAGGTTAAAGATGCTATCAGGTACAATGATGCCTACGGGTACCTCATTTAGTCCGATAATAAATTTGCCCTCTGCCATTACTCTTGCATCACAAGCCAGCGCAATTACGCATCCTCCTGCTGGTGCATGTCCATTGATTGCAGCAATTATTGGCTTTCTGAAAGCAGTAATTTTAGCAGTGAAATTAAGAAATAGGTTCCAGAAAGTTTTAGCCTCTTCTTCGTTATAGCCATAAAGTTCCATCAGGTCTAGCCCGGCAGAAAAGAAGTTTTCTCTCCCTGTAATTATTACGCCGCCAATATTGCTGTCGTTCTCTATATTGTACAGCATATCCGTAAGCTCAGTGATCATCTCACCATTCAGCGCATTTGATTTACCCCTGTTCAGGGTAATCAGCGCCAAACGGTCTTTTATTGTCACATTGATTGTGTTCATGTCTTTTTATTTTACTTCGTAAGTATATACTTTTCTTGCGAGATGTCCGTCATCATTAATTCCTTCAATAATAATTCTGTACGTTCCGGGCTCGTCAGAATTATAATAATTAAATTTAGCTGTCCCATTCGCAGCTGTAAGAATATGCGGAGTCCAGAAAACCGTTGTCCTCCTATCTTCTCCTTGTATTTTGTTATCGGGAGTATATTGTGGTGAATAAAACTCACGCGCCGCATAATACCCTTTAGGCGAATAGGTGATAATGCCTGGTGAGTATCTCGAATAACCCATATCGCCCCCGCCCCTTTTAGTAGTTACCACCAACACACCGGCACCGCCCTGCGAGCCATATATTGCTGTGTTTCCAATGCTTTTTAAAACCTCTATTGTTTCTATATCCTGTGGGATAAGGTTGTCAAGAAAATCAGATCCAACATTCATACCATCAAGAATAACTGTCATAGGCGCCCCATTATTGCGCATCAGATAAGCCCTGCCATTTCTTATCATTAATCCCGCAACCCTGCCCTGTAAATACTGACTGATAGAAAAGGCTGTTTGAAGGTCTTTTGCGGTAATGATAGCATCTGCCATTCCCGCACCATTTAAGTTTGACGAATTTTTTGCAGGATTTTTCTTCTGCACAATATTTACCTGATCCAGAAACAAAGTGCGCTCCAGCAATCCCCGTTTATTCAGGTCGTTAAAATAGCCTTCGCTCTTTTGTATATAACTTTGAATGGCTTCATTTACATTTACCTCAATATCTCCGGTATTTTTATTTTTAGTTACCAGCTGCCCTGGTATCAAATCTAGATTGATCTCTACATTTTTTTTGTTCTTTTCATTTCTGGCCTGCACCACAAACTTGGTGCTGTCGCCAAACACAAGGTTGTCAAATGTAAAACGTCCATTAGCATCACTTAGCGTATCGATAAGAAACATACCACCAGCTGTAGAGAGTAAAGATATTTTACCTTTCGCTACAGGTTTGCCACCCAAGGTTGTAATCTTACCGCTTATTTTCTGCATGGTCTCAGGTTTAAAATCGAGTGGCTTCTCTGTGGCTATGTTGTCTGTTATAGCTGTCCATGCAAACCTGCTCCATCCTTGGGTAAGCATCAAATTGTCTAAATCGCTTACTGCCTGTGGCCCTCCGGTGTTAAAATAATAACCTGGACGTTCAACGAATCCTTTTAAGTCTGAGGTAAGCAGTAACGAGGCCAGGATATTACTCTCTCTATCAGGATCTGGTTCAACGATACGCGAATTGGTTACCGCAACTGAGAAACTGCCCACCGTAGGTTTGCCTCCGTCTCTTGTCAGCAGGTTAAGGGTCATATTACCTCTTTTATCATAAGAACTCTGTAGGTTTTCTAAGCTTACAATGATCTGATCTTGCGGATTATTGATGAAAACGAGCCTTTCACAAACAGGAATATTAGCAGCAGTAAATAAGGTGAAATGTAAAATTCCCGAAGGCAGATCTTTTTTAGGGAATGAAAAAGCGGTAACTTGCTTTTGTGATTTGACTTTTAACACCGTGTAAATGTTGTTATTGTGCTGTATGACCAGTTTCATTTCTGCAGGATTTAACAAAGCTTCACTAATCATGACTTTTGCCGAAATCTTAGTACTATCCGTGTTATTGATAGCCAGAACATATCCCGTTGGAAGAATCTTTGGCAACTGGATATCCTGCTGGGAACCATCTTTCATCTTTACCCTTGCCTTATAACTTCTTCCCGGTTGTGCATTGAGAACGAAATTTCCCATACCCAAATGAGTAGTTTTAAATGTCAGTACTGCAGTACCTTCACTATCTATCACCGTACCAGAAACATCTTCTCCCAACCCAGCCGCATTAACGGCCTTAATGGCAACCTTAGACGGCAAGTTTTCTATGATATTTCCCCCTTCAGGAAATAGCTGTACAGCAACCGTATTTGAAGTTGCCGTTACAGGAATTGTTTTAATAACTTCCTGTTTATTAGCCAGCGTAATAGTCGCCACGATCTTTCCAGATGCTGCAAGACCGGGTTTAGCGGTAAAAGCTAAGCTCAATGCACCATTTACACCTGTCGTCCCTTTGCCACGTGCTGCTAGTTTATCTTTTAGCCAAACCTGGTAAGTAACAGGTTGCCCTCCATAGGGCTGCCCCTGTTTGTCGGTAAATTTGATTACTGCATTTACCTCCTCGTCCTGTCCCTTCTTACCAAAAGTATATGCTGTGCTGGTAAAAACCTTATTTGCCCAGGCATTACCAATTTTAATGGTTTTGTCAAAGAAAAATTCCGGACCGGCGTTCCGCATCCATTGCGTATATGCCCTGATCCTGTAATTACCTTCCTGCAACGTATCGGCCAATTTAAAATCCCCCCAGCCTAAACCTGCAGTCAGCGGTAATTTGATTTGTTTCTTTATGGAATCATTCTCATTGATCAGCTCTACGTAAACGGCACTGCTAATCCCTGTAAGCTTATTATTTGTTGCGTTTGTTACGTAAGCTTTAAACCAGATATTATCTCCAATGGCATAATAAGGTTTATCCAAATGCAGATAAACCTTTTCCTGCGGATGTGTATCATTGTAAGTAGTTAGTTTTTTTAACAACTCTTCAAATGGATCATCTGCCAGGCGAAAGGCATAAAAACAGGTGCACGCAAGCAATAGCGTAAAACAGATTATTGATTTGGCTTTCATTGGTGACTGGTAAAAAAATTAAGCCTCAATATAAGAATATTGAGGCTTAAAACTGCTAATTATGTAAGGTTGAGTTTATTGTTATTGCACATCGTAGGTATAAACCTTTCTTGCAAGGTGGCCAGCATCGTTGATCCCTTCAATTACTACCCTGTAAGTTCCTGGCTGATCAGTGTTGTAGTAGCTGAATTTTCCAGTTCCGTTGGCATCGGTAATCACATTTGGATTCCAGTACACAGTAGTTCTCTCATCTTCTCCTGTTTCTTTATGATCAGGAGTATATTGCGGGGAATAAAATTCTCTGACTATATTATAGCCTTTTGGCGAATAGGTAACCATTCCATGATGACCCATCATACTTTCCGATCCTTCTTTTGCAGTAATGACAATGCTGCCCCCATCGTATACTTGCCCACTAGCAGTAATGAGGCCGGGACTTATTAGAACGTCCACGCTAATCACATCCTGTGGAATGATCGTAGCTACAAACGGTACTTGTACTTCAAGTCCATTATAATAAATTTTTAGTAATTTGGGGCTCCTACTAAAGCGTTGTGTAGCATAGAAGTTTCCATCTTTATAAGTTACACCAATTAGTCTATTTGCCAAGGACGATACGAGGTTAAAATTAGGATTTAGATCTTTTGTAGTAAGTATTTGATCTGCTTTACCAAAAACAAGCTCGTTACCATATTTCGCTGATTTTTTCTTAGTAACAATAGCCACTTCTTTCAATTGTAACGCCCCATTTTGCAACGCAATTTTGTTTTGTGTGTCAAAATATCCCTTGCTTTGCTGAACGTAATTCTGTATTGCTTCATTTACGTTCACAGGAATATCCCCGGTGTTTTTATTTTTTGTAACTATTTGCGCTGATGGAATATCTAGTTTAACCTGTACATACTTGCTGTTCTTAGCTGTTCGGGCTTGAACAAGAAATTTAGTGCTATCACTAAATGCAAGATCCTTAAAAGCAAAGTGACCATTATCATCTGTTAAGGTATCAATCTTAAAAAATCCTCCTGACGTAGAGACCAGGGAAATTTTGCCTTTTACAACTGGTTTTTTTCCATTGGTTGTAACAGTGCCACTGATAGAAGGGGTTAGCTCTGGCAAAAATTCCGGAGCTTTTGGCTTTGTCGCTGCAAGTTCTTTCCAAACAAACCGGCTCCAGCCCTGGGTCAGCATCAGGTTATCAAGTTCCGCCACTCGCACCTCCCCGTCCCGCAGATAATAGTTTGGTTTTTCGATATATCCTTGCAAGTCTGAGGTGAGCAATAAAGATGTCAGGATATTACTTTCATTATCTGCGTCAGGAGTTACTACAGAGGTATTTGTTACCGAAACAGAGAAACTTCCCGCAGATGGTTTCAGGTCATCGCTACCTAGAATCTCTACTGTTGCCTTTTCTCTTTTCCCGTACTTTGGTTTAAGATTATTAAGGCTGGTATTTAGCAAAATGTTTGGATTGTTGAGGTAAACTAGTCGCTCTGCTACCGGAAGATTAGCTGGTGTAAACAGCGTAAAATGGAGTACCCCTGCGGGCATATCCTTTTTAGGCAGAGAAAAAGAGACGATCTGTTTTTCCGTATTGGTTTTTAGAACGTTATATACAATGTTGTTATGTTGTATGACCAGCTTTATTTCCCCAGGGCCAACGAGGTCTTTACTTAGGTAAACCCTTGCTGTGATCTTGCTGCTATCAGTGTTATTCACAGTTAGCACATATCCTGATGTCAATGCTGTAGGAACGGCTGTTGTTATAACTGTTCCGTCTTTTAGTTTGATTCTTGCTGTGTATTTTTTTTCTGGTTGAGGGGTAAGCAAGAAATTTCCCATTCCCAATGCGTTGGTTTTAAAATTTAAGATCTCGGTACCGGCATTGTCAATAATAGATCCGCTGATCTCTTCGCCCATGCCTTTCTTGTTTATTGCTTTAATTCCAATTTTTGAAGGGAGATTTTCCACAAGGTTTCCGCCTTCAGGAAAAAGCTGCACAGCAATCTTTTCACTAGTATTTTTTTCGTCGGCGCGCTTAACAGCCTTTCCCATTGTGCCGGTTTCAGCAGCACTGCTTCCGATCATGATCGTTTTATCATAGAAATAATCTGGACCGGCATTCCGCATCCATTGCGTATAGGCTCTAATCCTGTAAATCCCAGCGTGCAGGCTGTCTGTTAACTTAAAGTCGCCCCATGTTATTCCTGAAGTCAGCATTAGTTTGAGTTCTTTTTTCACTGAGTCTTCTTCATTAATCAGCTCCACATACAGTGTGTTGCTGATTTTCGAAGGTTTATTGGTATATGTTTCGATCACATAAGCCTTAAACCAAATGTTGTCACCAATAGCATAGTACGGCTTGTCCAAATGCAGGTGTACCTTTTCCTGCGCATGCTCTTCATTGTAAATGGCCAGTTTTTTTAATAATTCTTCAAACGGATCCTCTGCCAGGCGAAAGGCATAAATACAAGTGCAGGCCAGCAGTAGCGTAAAACAAATTATTGATTTTGCTTTCATCGGATATTGGAAAATAATTAAGCCTCAATATAAGAATGTTGAGGCTTAAAATAGTTGATTTTAAGAAATAGTTTAAATTTATTGTACTTCGTAGGTGTAGACTTTCCTGGCTAGGTGGCCAGCATCGTTGATGCCTTCAATTACTACTCTGTAACTTCCTGGCTGATCAGTATTGTAGTAGCTGAATTTTCCAGTCCCGCTGGCATCGGTAATTACATTTGGGTTCCAGTAAACAGTATTTCTTTTATCTTCTCCTATTTCTTTATTGTCAGGTGTATATTGTGGAGAATAGAATTCACGGACTGCGGTGTAACCTTTCGGTGAATAGGCCAGCATGCCGTGGATAGGGCCAGATTCAGATCCTATTTTAGCAGTAATTACCAAAACACCATTTCGGCCAATGTCGCCATAGCCAGAGGTCATGCCAATTGATTTTAAAACCTCGACAGTAGTCACGTCCTTTGCGGCTACATTTTCAAGAAATGCAACGTCAATAAAAGATCCATTAAAATTGATTTGCATTGGTTCGGGAAACTTTGCCCCCCGAATATTTCTAGTGATATAAAAATTCCCATTTCTGTAAGTAACACCAGCTATTCTATTTGCCAGGCAGAGCATAATGGTATTGCAGGCTGTCAGGTCCTTCCCGTAAAAAACCTGATCTGCCACGCCAGCTCCGTTCATATTAGCAGATTTCTCTACTGATTTCCTTTTTTTTACTATGGCAACCTCTTGTAATTGCAGATTATTGTTTCTTAAAGCAAGTTTAGCCTGATCTGCAAAATATCCCTGGCTTTTTTGAACATAGCCTTGAATAGCTTCATTTATATTTACAGTGATATCACCTGTATTTTTATTCGCAGTAACTACTTGTCCCGGAGTAATATCAAGCTTAATCTCCACATATTTGCTGTTTTTCGCATCGCGTGCCTGGATCACAAATTTAGTGCTGTCCCCAAAGGAAAGGTGATGAAAAGAAAAATGACCGTTTGCATCTGTTAGGGTGTCAATCTTTAAATAGCCATCTGATGTTGATACTAGTGATACTTTTCCATTAACTACAGGCTTCTTCCCATTTGTAGTAACCGTCCCGCTTATTTCCTGCGACAGCTCTGGCATAAACTCTGGGGCTTTCAACGTATTTCCAGTAATATCAGTCCACTTAAACCGGGACCAGCCTTGGGTGAGCATTAAATTGTCCAGATGTAAAGCCCTCTCTTTCGTCTCATTCAGAAGATAGTAGTTCGGCTTTTCAATATAACCTTTAAGATCTGATGTAAGCAATAAGGAAGTCAGGATATTACTTTCATTTTCCAAATCGGGCGCTGCAATGCTGACATTCGTAACCGATACCGAGAAACTGCCAGTTGTAAGGTCCTTACCATCTTTCGCTAATATCGCAAGATCCATTTGCCCTCTTTTAGCATATTTATCTTTTAGGTTCGATAAGCTCGTGGTAAGCTGCACAGCAGGGTTGTTCACAAAAATCAGCCTTTCCGTAACCGGAATATTTGTCGGGCTAAATAAGGTGAAATGGAGAATTCCTGCAGGCAAGTCTTTTTTCGGAAGGGAGAAAGAGTTTACTTGTTTTGATGTGTTTGCTTTTAAAACCGTATAAACGATATTATTATGTTGTACAACCAGTTTAATATCTCCCTGGTTTAATAAGGTCTCGCTGATATAAACCCTGACAGTTACCTTGGTGCTATCGGTATTATTTACAGAAAGTACATAACCTGCCGGCAATGCTGCGGGGATCGCAGTTTCTGTTACCGTGCCGTCACCTAGTTTTATTTTTGCTATATATGTTTTACCCGGCTGCGGCGTAAGTAAAAAATTGCCCATGCCAAGGTGTACCGTAGTAAAATCTGTAATTTTTGTCCCTGTATTGTCAACAATAGATCCTGTAATATCTTCTCCATTACCAGCCTTATTAATTGCTTTAATCCCGACTTTTGAAGGCAGGTTCTCCACAAGGTTTCCACCTTCAGGGAAGAACTGTACAGCAACCGTTTTGGCTGTCTGATTTATAGCGGTACCTGTTACTGGATTTGGTTTAGTTTTATTTACTTGGACAGCAGGGGCAGCAGTGCCGGCAATTACAATAGTCTTATCATAAAAATAATCAGGACCGGCATTTCTCATCCACTGCGTATAGGCCCTGATCCTGTAGCTCCCTGCCTGCAGGCTGTCTGTTAGTTTAAAATCTCCCCAGGCTATTCCGGCCGACAAAGGCAGTTTAAGTTGTTTCTTAATAGAGTTACTTTGATCTATGAGTTCTACATATAGTGTATTACTAATCTGTGATGGTTTATCTGTATAAGTTTCGGTTACATAAGCTTTAAACCAAATGTTGTCACCTATAGCATAATAAGCCTTGTCCAGATGTAAATGCACTTTTTCCTGTGCATGCTCCTCATTGTAAGTTATTAATTTTTTAAGCAGTTCTTCGAACGGATCATCTGCAAGGCGAAAAGCGTAAAAAAAGGTGGCTGCAAAGAGTAATACACAACAAGACAAGAGCTTAAATTTCATGAGGATCGTTAAATAATAAAGCCTCAATATATGGAATATTGAGGCTTATTACTATATTTTTAGTTTATAACTAGAAACTATTTTTCCACATCATGCTTTCTACAGGCTTAGTCGTCTTATTACTATATTTAGCGTCGTTTTTGGCATTATACATAGTCTGTACATCACCTTCAACGGCGAAATAAATCAGCTGCCCAATTGGCATTCCTGCATAAATTTTAACTGGCTGTGCACAAGAAATTTCCAGTGTCCAGGTATTACAGAAACCTACGTCACCTTTCCCTGCAGTAGCGTGAATGTCGATACCTAATCTTCCTGTGCTCGATTTCCCTTCCAGGAATGGTACATGGGCATGTGTCTCTGTATATTCTAATGTTACACCCAGGTAAAGTGTTCCTGGCTGCAGCACAAAACCATCTTTCGGTATTTCGAAATGCTGTATTTTATTATGTGCTTTGGCATCAAGTACCCGGTCGGTATAGGTGGCCAGGTATTTCCCCAAATGAACATCATAGGAATTGGTGCCTAAACATTCTGGTTTAAAGGGTTCAATAATTATTGTTCCTCTTTCAATCTCTTCTAAAATACGCTTATCTGAAAGTATCATTTGTAAAGTCTTTCGGCGAAATTATGATTAATTTAAGATACTTTTGCATTGATTTTTTAAAATAGGATGCCTGTAATCTATAATAAAGATATTGACGATCAGACTATACTCTCAGTATGGAAGATTGAAGAATCGGAAGAAGAGCTTTTTTCCGGTCTCCAGTTAAAACAGCATGAGCTCGATTTTCTGGCTTCCTTAAAAGGAACCAAACGTATCCTCCAATGGTTAAGTACCCGTCTGCTCCTTCGTAGAATGCTGAATACAGCAGATTATATAGATTGTCGCATGGACGAGCATGGTAAGCCTTACCTGGTTAATTCTGATTACAGTATATCATTAAGCCATTCTTACGACTATTCTTCTGTTATGATTGGAAAGAACAGAAGTGTGGGAGTGGACATCGAGCAGGTTAAAACCAAGATCCACAGAATCCAGCAGAAATTCCTTTCTCCGCCAGAACTGGCTTTGCCAAATGTGAAGGATAATACGCAGGGACTGTATGTGTGCTGGTGTGTTAAGGAAGCTGTTTACAAATGGTATGGTAAAAAAGGGTTAGAATTTAGAAAGCATATTCATATCCAGCCCTTTGAATTGAAGGATGAAGGTTCGATGACTGTTTTGGTAGACCTTCCGGAAGGAACAAGAAGCCTTACAGTATACTATTTTAACACTATTGAAGGCTATATGCTGGGGTATGTAGCCGCTTAATTTTCGACAAAATGAACAAAGAAGTGAAATATGTGGATTGGGGACTGCTGGATTATCAGGAGGCATGGGACCGTCAGGAACTTATTTTTAAAGATACAATTGCTGTTAAAACGAGTAACCGTATCAATGGTGCTACAACAGAAACACCAAATTTTCTTATTTTCTGTGAGCACCCGCATGTGTACACTTTAGGTAAAAGCGGGCATCCCGAAAATTTGCTGCTGGATGAAAAAGGGTTGCAAGAAAAACAGGCTACTTATTATAAAATCAACAGGGGAGGGGATATCACCTATCATGGTCCAGGTCAGCTAGTTGGTTATCCAATCCTCGACCTTGATAATTTTTTTACCGATATCCACTTATATTTAAGAACATTAGAAGAGGCAGTGATCCTTACCTTAAATGATTACGGGATTGCAGCAGGCAGATACCCTGGCTTTACGGGGGTATGGATAGACGCTGATAATGAAAAGGCAAGAAAGATATGTGCCATGGGCGTCCGCTGCAGCCGCTGGGTCACGATGCATGGATTTGCTTTTAATGTGAATACATCGCTCGATTATTTTAAAAATATTATCCCTTGCGGAATAGATGATAAAGATGTGACTTCTATGCAACGCGAATTAGGGCACGAACTGGATTTGGCGGAAGTGAAGGGTGTACTGAAAAATCATATCGCCAGCTTATTCGGTATGAATTTATTTTAATATGTATCTATTACCCTGCCCTTTTAAATACCTTACCGGTTATGATTGTCCGGGTTGTGGTTTTCAACGCGCTGTTCTGGCATTAGTAAAGGGCAATTTCCACGAAAGTTTTCATCTTTATCCGCCCGCAATTCCTATCCTGCTTACTATAATTTTCGGTTTTGCGGCAAATCAATGGCTCCCTTCCAAAAGCAAATTGATTACGAATACTTTATTTGTAATCACAGGGTCAATCATATTGATCAACTACGCTTTTAAAATTTTTATGCCACATACCCACATGCAGCTTCTTTAAAATTATTACCTTCAACATCTGATATACTACTTCTTTCGTAAATTTCTGTATGAAGTTAACGGCTGCATTAATCCTTGTTTTTTTTATACTGGGCTGCGAAAAAGGTACAATAAACGGTATGAATAAAATTGATACACTTAAAATTGAAACGCCTGCTGACCAATTAAGCTACCTCGCTCTTGGGGATTCTTATACGATTGGGGAAGCGGTTGCGCAAGACCAGAGCTTTCCATACCAACTGGCGGTAAAGCTAAATACACAAGGTGTTAAAGTCGCTGTGCCAGGGATTATAGCTAAAACAGGGTGGACGACCGGAGAGCTGCAAGCTGCTGTTCAATCTGCATCAATCACCAGAAAATTTGATGTGGTTACCCTGCTTATCGGTGTAAATAACCAATACAGGGGGAATTCAATTGAGCTATACCGGACAGAATTCAGATCACTGTTACAAACCGCAATCGCATTTGCGAGTGGGAATAAAGCGCACGTGTTTGTGGTTTCTATACCTGATTGGGGAGTTACACCATTTGGTAAAGGCAGCGGGAAAGAGGTGAAATCTATTTCAAAAGAGATTGATGCTTTTAATGCTGTCAATAAGGAAGAAACATTGCAAGCGGGGGTCAGTTATACTGATATTACCCCAGAATCGAGAGACGTAGCTAATGATGTTTCCCTGGCCGCAGCTGATGGATTGCACCCTTCAGGAAAAATGTACCAGGAGTGGGTTACACTACTGGCACCGGCTATTGTAAAAGCTTTTAAATAAGTTTTAACATTCTGGTAAGCTGATCGGTATATTGGTAGCTAAACCTCCATCTGACGTTTCTTTGTATTTGGAGTTCATGTCCAGTGCGGTTTCCCACATGGTATTCACAACTGCGCCCAGGCTTACCTTGGCTTTATCGGGATTGCTCTGCAAGGCAAGCTGACTTGCCGTGATGGCTTTAATGGCACCCATTGTATTTCTTTCTATGCAAGGGATTTGTACCAGACCACCAATAGGGTCACAGGTTAAGCCCAAATGATGTTCCATAGCAATCTCTGCTGCCATCATTACCTGTCGCTGTGAACCGCCTAAACACTCTGTTAATGCCGCCGCAGCCATAGCTGAAGAGACGCCTATTTCGGCCTGACAGCCACCCATAGCTGCAGAAATTGTTGCTCCTTTTTTAAAGATGCTACCTATTTCGGATGCGCAAGCGATAAATTGTATAATCCTTTCTTCTGTAAAACCGTCGCAAAATGCAATGTAGTATTGCAATACCGCAGGTATTACACCTGCGGCCCCATTGGTTGGCGCAGTAACCACACGGCCAAACGAGGCATTTTCTTCATTTACGGATAAAGCAAAACAGCTTACCCAGTCGAGCGTATAATTAAAACTGTTTCCTCCGGCCCTTATAGCCTCAATCCAGCTGTTATAATCTGTATATGGCCTGTTACCAATCAATCTTTTATTTAAAGCTGCCGCTCTTCTGCCCACATTTAAACCGCCAGGTAAAAATCCGCCTGTATGGCAACCGCGGAAAGTACAGTCTTTCATCACCTGGAAATGCTGCATAATTCCTGTACGCGTTGCTGCTTCTGTACGCCACGCCAGCTCATTCTCCATTACTACTTCAGAAACTTTTAGTCCTGTGGTGAGGCACCAGTGCAGCAGGTCGCCTGCAATTTCTATAGGAAAAGGAAGGTCTACCTGCTCTTTATCCCCATTTAGTTCTCCGTCTTTCACTACAAAACCACCCCCAACAGAATAATAGGTTTCAGAATATGCTTTACCTGTAGTCAGGAATGCCTGGAAAGTAACTGCATTAGGGTGAAATGGCAAGCTCTCCAGATAAAGAAATACAAGATCGTCTGTATAATCAAACGAAATGTGATGTGAACCTGCAAGGCTAAGAAGCTGATCATTTTTAATTGCTGCAATGGTAGGATCAATCGCATCAACATCAAAAGTCACCGGATCAGCTCCGGTTAAACCAAGCAGAATTGCGATATCCGTACCGTGCCCTACACCAGTTTTAGCGAGTGAACCATATAGTAGTATTTTCACCTGGTCCACTTGGTATAGCAACCCTTTGGCAGCTAATGAAGCTGTAAATTGCTGTGCGGCTCTCCAAGGACCTAAAGTGTGTGAACTCGACGGACCTATACCTATCTTAAAAATATCAAATACGGAGATTTGTTCCCTATGCATGCACAAATCTAACTAGTTTAAGGTGAATTAGCGGTTAACTGGTTAATAAATTAATAGAAATCATAACACCTCAGTCCATTAAACTTATTATAGCTCGAACTGTTCTCGAAGTATTTTTCATAACCTACACTTGCCTCTGTAGTTCCATTGGTATTGGTATAGTTAATTTTTGAAGTTGTTGCATCATGACTGATACCAAGTCTTAATTTCTCTCCGTTTCTACTACGGCCGCCAGAGAAGATATCAAAAATCAGTGAAACTACAATTGCATCCGGCCCACCTTCACCAGCGGTACGGTACCACAGTCCTGTGTTTACGCCTTTGTATTTGAATTGTGCCCCGGCACTCATCGAAGAGACATTCCCTTGTTTATAATAAACTACTGACGGGATTAAATAGGAACCATCGTCTGAGCCATAGTTGTAATTTCTTGATAAAGGCAGGCGGTAACTTGCATTGGCAGTAATCCGTCTGGGTAGTTTTGCTTGCGCTCCGCTAAATGATTCGTCGGGCTCATTAATGTGGTGCATTGCCAGGCCCGCCATAAAACTACCATAAACAAGGTTTATCCCTGCAGCAGGATCAAAGAAAAACTTATTTGCCATATCCGGCAGCTGCGCACCACTGATGCTGCCTGGGATATACCCCAAACGGTTATCGATCTGATCCGAAAAAACAAGCTTGTTCCAGTTGATCTGCCTGTTGGTGAAGCCTGCTTGTATACCAAAAGAAAGTACAAAATCATCGCTCCCTACGCTGTAAGAATAACTTGCTGCAATGTTGTTCTTTACCAGGAAAGCCGTTCCTTCAGAACTGCGGTTAAATTGCAGCCCTATACCACCACCAAAATTAGGGATATTCAAATCTGCAGAAGCATTGATGTAAGAGAGTGTACCGCTTAAACCAGACCATTGGTTACGGTACAGCATATTCATCCGGATGTCTCCTTCAAACTGCCCGGTTAAGGAGGGGTTGAGGTATAGCGGTGCATTAAAAAATTGCGAATAAATATGGTCCTGCGCCGATGCAGTTAGCGACCAGGCAGATAAAAATATAAATAGGATATAGCGCGAAAACAATTTCATTCTTCTCATTATCTTATCAGGTGGATTACGCCTGTTTTTTTCGGAGCCTTCGAATCGTAGGTCATTCCTTTCCATGCAGTGCCATTTGTAAATTCAACATCAATTTTCCAGAAGTATACCCCCTGTGGTACAGGAACCGAATTAAATGTTCCATCCCACCATTCCACAGGCCTTCCATCGTCCAGTCGGTTGGTTTCCCACAACTTCTGTCCCCATTTATTAAACACACTCATTGTCCATGTTTTAATACCCGAACCTTTAGCCATAAACACGCGCAGCTCCGGAGTTTCACTTCCTGGCATAAACGAATTTGGTACGTAAAGATAACCCGGAACACCTACAATAGTAACTGTTCTAAATGTCGAAGTGAAACAACCTTGCTGGTTGCTTACTCTTAGTGTAACCACATAAGAACCAGTATCAAGATAAGTATGTGATGGGTTTCGCTGCGATGAAGTTGTACCATCCCCAAAATCCCATTGCCATACTGAAGGCGAATTTGTGCTTTCATCTTCAAATCTGAATGTGTAGTTCGGGATACTGATCACGGTTGATGGTGCAACATTAAACGAAGCAATTGGAGGGGCAACAACGTGAATATATTGTGGCATGCTTACCGTATAACTACAGCCTAAAATATTAGTAGCTGTAAGTGTAACTGTGTAGTATTCTTTATCAGCATTATAAACATGTCTTGGTTCAAATTCTGCAGAAGTAGTCCCGTCACCAAAATCCCATAGATAACTTACACCGTCAGTAGTTGTATTTTTGAACTGAACAACCAATCCCGGGCAACCCAGAACATTGTCTGCTGTAAATGCTGCCAGCGGCTGTGCAAGCACGGTAATTGATTCTGTGGTGGTGGTGTCAGAACAACCATTAGAAGCAGTAAGCGTAATGGTATAAGTGCCTGGTCTGGTAAAAGTATGCGGAACTACTTGTGGTGCAGTATTGGTAATCAATGTGGTACCATCTCCAAAATCAAACTTAAATGTATTGGCCCCTCTCGTGTTATTATAGAAGTTAACCGTTAAAGGTGCACATCCCTCTTTTTCATTTGCATTGACAACAAGTTCAGGTAAAACAGTGTTTGGTGATACACGTAAGGTGTAAGAACTTTCTGAACTGCCGCAATCATTCTGAACAACCATTTTCACAACATAATCTCTTACTACATTAGTAATGTAAGTATGTTCTACATCCGACTTATCTGTTTTGGTCAGCAATGTTCCGTCGCCAAAATCATAGTAATAAGTATTTGTGCTTCCTGGAGAACTATTGCTAAACGTTACCCGCATTGGTGAACAGCCAACTGTTCTGCTTGGTGAGAAGATCGAAATAGGTTTCGCTTTAACAAATACAGTAGAGGTAATAGAACTGCTTCCGCATGTGGTAGTTGCTGTAAGTGTTACTGTATAAGTAGTATCCTTCCCTGTCGGCTCAGGTAAAAATGTAACAGCGCCCGGTAAGGTCTGGTTAGAAGTGGTTCCGTTTCCAAAGTCCCATCTAAAAGTTGCCCCGGTCAGCGGTGTAGAGGTATTCACAAAGTTTACCACTAATGGTCCGCAGCCCGATGTAGTACTCTGTGTAAACGATGCCGCAACACTTTGTCTGGTGCTAAAGGTATGGCTAAATTCACTTTGCGTACAACCAAGACTGCTAATTGCTACGAGTTTTATTGTTACTGATTCATTACTGTTGTTAATTGTATAGCCAGGAAAGATAATATCAGTTCCGATCTGTACATCATTTGCATACCAGGTATAAGAAGCGTTACGGTCAGGATAAGCTACAGCTCTAATGTTCGACGCATTGATAACAAAAGGGGTACATGCCTGATCTATTGTATAGGTGTACTCTGCTTTTGCATTCTCTTTTATAGTGATGATCACTGGTGTACTTATACTTCTCAATGCACCGTTGCAGGCAATTGTGCTGACAACTCTTCGGTAACGTGTGGTTACTGTTAAGGCTGGAGGGGTGTAAGAAGGGAATACTGCAGCGTTAATATTTGTCCACGTAGTGCCGTTGTCTGTGCTCGATTGCCATTGGTAGTTAAAATTACCATCTCCTCCTGCTGGTGTACTGCCCGTTAATGCCGCAGGAATAAGTCCTGTACAAATCGTTTGAGCTGCTGCAATCGTGTTATTGGTAATAGGCGGCTGAGCGATAACTCTGATTACACCGCTTGCTAGTGTGCAAGCACTGCTGATCACGGTTCTTCTAAAGCTTAGCGTGGTTGTCAAGGTATAGCTTAAGTCTTTTCCGGTTGCACCACTGATGGCTGTCCATGTAGTACCGTCCGTACTGCTTTCCCAAAGATAAGTATAGGTTCCGTTCCCGCCTGTAGGTACACTGCCGGTAATGGCAATCACCTGACCAGAACATACGTCAGCACTCGGACTGCTGATGGTATTGGTTAGCGGCGGAAGGTTGTTTATTGATACCTCATCTGCTGTAGATCCGCATGCAGAAGTTCCTGTGATTGTCCATCTAAACACATAAGATTGTCCGGATACAATCTGTGTAACCGTTGTTTTTGGATTTGATGGATCGGTAATAATTGTATTTGGCGTGCCTGAAACCATGGTCCATAGACCAGTCTCGCCAGCTGCAGGTGCATTTCCATCAAGCAGGATGCTTGTTTGGTTACATACAATCTGATCGGCACCCGCAAGAGCGGTAGTAGATGGTGGGGTAACTGTGATCGTTACCTCATTAGAGGTTACTGCCGCGCAGCTTCCATTTTGGATAATTGCCCTGTATCTTGTATTGGTAGACAGATTTGAGTAATTCTGTGTTGCAGTAGTATTAGCGATTGGCTGCCAGCTCGCACCTCCGTCAATCGAACTTTCCCAGTTAACGATGCCGCCTACATAACCGCTAAGGGTAATTACCCCGGTATTCAAATTCTGGCAAACAGTTGCGTCTCCGCTAAGTGTACCTGGAATGGAAGGGGTATTTACCGTGATAGTTACTTCGCTGCTAGTTGCCGCACATGCCCCGGGAGCAGAAATAGTCCACTTAAACGTATAAGCTTGTCCGCCAACAAGACCAGTTACAGCAGTGTTATATAAAGTCGGATTAGCGATGTTAACACCAGTTTGTCCGGATGTTAATGTCCATAATCCAGTGCCAACTTCAGGCTGGTTACCGTTTAAAGTGTAATTGTTGACATCGCAAATGCTTTCAGCGGGACCGGCATTTGCAACTGTTACAGCAGGATCGATGAGGATGGTTACCGTAAAAGGAGTACCCTCACAATCATTTGCTGAGTAAGGGGTAATGGTATATGTTACGCTTTGCTGTTGTGTACCAGGATTAACTAATATATCATTAATTGTTGCGTTTGCTGTTGGTACTGTAATCGTGTTTGCTCCGGTAACGCCGCCTGTTGCTACATTGGCCCAGGTATATTTGGTTCCACTTAAATTAGATGTGATGGTTATGCCTGCAGCAGCACCCGTACAGATCACTCCATTGGCAGCGACTGCCGTAATAATTGGTCGCGGGGTAACTGTAACTGTTAATGTGAATGGGGCACCTGTACATCCATCATTTGTTGGTGTGATGATATACGTAACTGTTGCCGCATTAACAGGATCGCTATTAGTCAGCACATCAGTTATCGGTAAAGTGGTGCCGGCACCTGCAGACGTAAATCCGCCTGCATTAGGACTACCAGTAGCAGTCCATGTAAAAGTTGTTCCGGCAGGGGTGGCATTAGGCTGGTAGTTTAACGCAGTATTGGTACAGATCGTAGCTGTAGGTGCGCTTGTCACGATAACAGCTGGCTTAATATTAATGATCACCTCGTCAGTGATCACATTACATGGCGCAGCAAGCTCTGTTACTACGCGCAGGGTTAATGTTGCCCGGCCCGCTGTCCGCTCTGCGGCACTTGGAGTATAAGTTGGGTTTAAAATATTTCTGTTACTGAAAACGCCAGTTCCGCCAACCCACGAATAGGTCGTTACCGGAGTACTAATTGATCCAGAAAGTGTAACCGTTTCATTAAAACAAGGCTCCAGGTCTGCACCTGCACTTACCTGGGGTGCTTGTGTAAATGTTATCACCTGTGTGTCTGTCCCTGTTCCGCAGCTGTTGGTGTGGGTAACTGTGATCGTATATTCTTTATATTCCGAAAATAATATTTTGGGATACTGGGACGTTGCACTGGTTCCGCCTTCATATTCAAAAAGACCGCCTGTTACTGTCCAATTATAAGTAGCATCAGTAGCAGTGAATGAACCAGTGTAGGTAGTTTTTGTAGGTCCGGTAGTTGTATTATTGAAATCATAAGAACTCAGGTTACATAATTTGATATCCGCAGAGAGCGTTGCCGTAGGCGGTCCGTTTACAATAACAACCTGCTCTGCGGTGGTAAATTCACCACAAGAGGCAGTAGTCACTGCAAGTTTAATTCTGTAAATCCCCGGGATAGTAAACCTGAATGTTGGTTCTTTAGAAGTAGCCGAAGTTCCATTATCATAAGTAAAAATGCCAGGCCCGGCTACAATCCAGTTATAATTAACTGTAGGGTCACAAGGGGCGTCAATTACAGTGGTATTGGTTGGTGTAACTACAGCAGGTGAACATAGTGCTAATGGTGATGAGCCGGGTAAGGTAAATGAAGGTTGAGGAGGTACTTGCAAACAAATAGTTTTTTCGATAGGTACACCCTGACAAGTTCCGTTACTGGTTGATTCGAGCCTGATCGTATATACTCCAGGCACCGTAAATATGTGTTCCAGCGGAGTGGATTTGAATTGATTTGCCGCTATGATCTCTCCGTTGATATACCAGTTGTACCGAACACTATTATCTTCACAGTCCACAGAATTATCATCCTGGTTTTGTCCTGGTATCGAGGTGTTCCTAAAGATAACAGCTGTATTTATACAAGCCGTATTTGGCCCTTCAAAATCGTTTTTTGTAACATTTACTACTTTAGCTGAGGTAGATAAAGGCTGGCCAATAGTACCACAAAAGGGACTTACAGTACTAATGTTTATTCCAAACACATTCTGTTTATTATTAAAGCTGCTCCCGCAAGATGACTTGGTATAGTTATGTGTAACGGTACGGTTAGCTAAAAGCTGACAAATTGAATAGTCATCTTGTGTTTGATCGCCCCAGGTGATATGATAAACATTACCTGGAAAATTTCTTTGTATCCCGCTAGGGGTTTCAACGTCTACTCCATATGATAATTGTCCCAAAGGCAAACATACAAGTCCTGCTCCTGTAGTAGAGAATGCTGTATTAACTACGTTATTGATAATAAAATAGGCTTTAGTACCAACACTCCCGTCAGGCATAACAACTTTTGCAAACATGGTATAGTGAGCCAGGCCTGGTGAAAAGGTTCGTATAGGTGTATTAAAAGTTATTTGTTGCGGACTGCCACCATCCAGTTCATTCGTGATCGCAGCGGTAACTGTACCTGATGGGGTAGACCCATTCTCTAAAAAGACATTAGCACCACTACCAGTCCTGCCAATACAGAAACCATAAGTTTCAGGATTGGCGCTATTTATTGCAGAACTAGAAGTTATACTGGCAGTAACTGGTGTACCTGCCCTAACTTCAAAGGCCGCGCTTGGTGTAGAATATACTCCCTGACTTGTGGATCTGACCCTGACCTGGTAGCCTGTTCCCGGTGCTGCATTTGCAGGAATGCTCCCATTCACAAAAGTAGAATAAAATCCATTGTAACTCCCTATAAGTGTTTCATTTGTGAAGCTGCCTGATGCATCTGATAAATATAGCTGGAATACATTTCCGTTAGGAATACAAGTCGTTCCTATACTAAACTTTGCGGCAATTGTAGAACCTGGGGTATACGGTCCAGCATCTACAGTTCCAATAGTAAGCTGTGCTTTGGATTGTAAGAAAACAAAGAAAAAAGACAGGGTAAAAAGAGTGCGTAGAAATTTCCTCATATTGTAGCGTTGCTTAAAAGTATGTAAGAGAAACTCACTTTCCAAACAACTGCATTACAAAGAGTTAAAATTTCTAAAACGAAAAAACCCTGCCATATTTTAGCAGGGTTTTTTAATTAAACGTTAATAAGCCTAAAGAATGAATTACATCATTCCGCCCATGCCGCCACCGCCCATAGGAGGCATACCAGCACCAGCTGTATTATCATCAGGATCATCAGCTAATACCGCTTCTGTTGTTAACAACATTGCCGCAATAGAAGCTGCATTTTCTAAAGCAACACGACTTACTTTAGTAGGGTCAATAACACCAGCACTGATTAAGTTTTCGTAAACATCAGTACGCGCATTGTAACCAAAGTCAGCTGTTCCTTCTTTAACTTTTTGAACAACAATAGAACCTTCAATACCTGCATTTTCGCAGATTTGACGTAATGGCTCTTCAACTGCACGTTTAACAATAGCGATACCGGTAGTTTCGTCATCATTAGCACCTTTCATACCTTCTAATGCTTCAATAGCACGGATGAAAGCTACACCACCACCAGCAACGATACCTTCTTCAACCGCAGCGCGGGTTGCATGTAAAGCATCATCAACACGGTCTTTTTTCTCTTTCATCTCTACTTCAGAAGCTGCACCTACGTAAAGAACTGCAACACCACCAGCTAATTTAGCTAAGCGCTCTTGTAATTTTTCTTTATCGTAATCAGATGTAGTAGTTTCAATTTGAGCTTTGATCTGGTTAACGCGAGATTTGATATCTTCAGATGATCCGGCACCATTGATTACAGTAGTGTTGTCTTTATCTACAAGAATTTTCTCTGCAGTACCTAAATAAGTAAGGTCAGCGTTCTCTAATTTATAACCTCTTTCTTCAGAGATCACTGTTCCGCCAGTTAAGATCGCAAGATCTTCTAACATCGCTTTTCTACGGTCACCGAAACCTGGAGCTTTCACAGCAACAACTTTCAGGGATCCGCGAATTTTGTTAACTACTAATGTAGCTAAAGCTTCACCGTCAAGATCTTCTGCGATAATTAATAATGGTTTACCAGTTTGAACTTGTTTCTCTAAGATCGGCAGCAATTCTTTCATGTTGCTGATCTTTTTATCATAGATCAAAATGTAAGGGTTTTCTAATTCCGCTTCCATTTTGTCTGCGTTAGTTACAAAGTATGGAGATAAATAACCACGGTCAAATTGCATACCTTCAACTGTTTTAACTTCAGTTTCAGTACCTTTTGCTTCTTCAACAGTAATTACACCATCTTTACCTACTTTACCCATTGCTTCAGCAATCAGTGAACCAATAACTTCATCATTGTTTGCAGAGATTGATGCAACTTGTTTGATTTTGTTATTGTCTTCACCTACAGTTTGAGACTGTGCTTTTAAGTTAGCAACGATTGCAGTAACCGCTTTGTCGATACCACGTTTCAAATCCATTGGATTTGCACCGGCAGCAACATTTTTAATACCAGCAGTAACAATTGCCTGTGCAAGAACAGTAGCAGTAGTTGTTCCGTCACCTGCAATATCTGCAGTTTTAGAAGCAACTTCTTTTACCATTTGAGCACCCATATTTTCAATTGGGTCTTTTAATTCAATTTCTTTTGCAACAGTAACACCATCTTTAGTGATAGCTGGTGAACCGAATTTTTTATCAATAATTACGTTACGTCCTTTTGGACCTAAAGTTACCTTAACTGCATTAGCCAAAATATCAACGCCTCTTTTCAGGGCGTCGCGGGCTTCTACGTTATATTTTACTTGTTTTGCCATTGTTAAATGTTGTTTTTAAAATTTGGTTGGAATTTGCTGAAATTATACCAGCAATTAAAGAACTGCGTAAAGATCAGTTTCACGCATTATAAGGTACTCTTTACCTTCGAAAGTAATTTCTGTACCACCATATTTGCCATATAAAACTACATCTCCTACCTTAACGCTCAATGGAACTAAGTTTCCTGTTAACTCGGCAAATTTACCTGGGCCAACTGCTACTACTGTTCCTTGCTGAGGTTTTTCTTTCGCTGTATCCGGGATATAAATACCCGAAGCAGTTTTTTCTTCGGCAGGAGCAGCTTCAACAACTACTCTATCTGCAATGGGTTTAATGTTTAAAGCCATAACTTTATTATTGTTTTAATTTAAAGGTTAATGTATAAATTCAACAGCGTCACTACAACAGTTTTTATGCCAAGGATACTTTGCTTGACAAATTTACACAGGCTTGTCAGCTAATAGATTGGAGGTCTGTTTTTTTCGTGTCAGACTGGCAGGCATATAAAAAAAAGAAGCCCGGCAGGGATTTCCTGCCGGGTGCTGTATAATAAGAAGCTTAAAGCTTATTTTTTTGTTGTATCTGTGCTTGCAGGGGCTGTAGCAGCAGGAGCAGAGCTTCCAATTGGAGAAGGAGTAGGGGTTTTATCCAGTTGTTCCTGAATTTTAGAGTCTGTACCTCCAGCAGTAGAACCGCCAGTTTTTCCGATTGCAGTTACCGCTAGTGAAATCACAACGATAAGTGTTAATAATACCCAGGTGCCTTTTTCTAAAACATCGCCTGTACGCTGTACGCCGAACATGTTGCTACCCGATCCGCCTGTTGCCAGACCACCGCCTTTAGGATTTTGTATTAAAACAAACAGACCTAATGCAACGCAAATAATGATCAATAAAATAATTAAAAAAAGCATAGTATGTTAAATGGTTAAATTTTCTTTTCTATAGATTGGATAAGGTCGGCAAAGTAACGGCTTTTTTCTGGAAACTTCAAACTTAATTTTTCATAAGTATCTATCGCCTTGTCATAAAGCATCTGCTCAATATAAATGCCCGCCAGTGTTTCCGATACCAGGTCGTTCTGGTCTTCGGCACTTTTCTTTGCTTTGTTTTCATTGTCGATCTGCTCCGCATTGGGCGGTGTAATCTGCGGATCGTTTTTAATAAAACTCTCTATAATTTCAAAATCCCTGGTTACAGGTTTTGATTCTCCTGCGGGGGGCAATAGTTCTTCTGTTTCTGTAAGCGGGCTCTGGATATGAAAGATATGCTCTACATATTGCTGCTGCAGTTCTGGAGAAGTACCTTTTTTTGGTAAGGCATAAGGCTGGAACGTACTTTGGTGTTCTTTTCTCGTTTTGTCAAGCCACCATAAAAATGTATAAGGCAGTTTGTCATCATGGTAATTGCTTACCTGGCTGCGTACAAATTCTTCGGCTGCTTTTTCATCGTGTTCTTCTATGAACGGTGCTTCAATTGGTTTTTCCTGCTGGGTTACTGTTTCTCCGCTAAAGCTTTGTTCAAAGGCAAAGAAATCCGAAGATGCAATGCTTTCAAATACAAAATCATCTTCAAGCGAGTTTTTACGCGCTATAGGTTCTTCTGCCTGTGGTTTGTTCTCGGGCAGGTCATGCGCCGATGAATTTCTGAAGGGCCTGTAATTGTTGATGTCAAGTTCTGCAATTTCTTCATAAACCTCCTGCTCATCAAGCACCGGCGTGCCTTCTGCGGCAATAGGCTCATCCTGGATTGCAACTAGTTCTTCCTGTATTTCAATAGGCTGTTCTTCAATTAACGCCGGCTCATCATGGTCTGCTAAAAGCGGTTCGTCTTCCACAGTAACAAGTTCTTCATCCAGTGAGAGTGGTTGGTCTATAGATTGTCCTGCGATAACAGTAAAGTGACCTTTCTTATATTCCTTTTTAAAAAGAAATTGGTGCAGCAGTGTGCCATTAGTATAGAGGGAGGTTTTTGCAAGCGTATCAACTTCTTCCGCCTGCAGTTTTGCCTTTGCCTGCAGAAGGTGCAACGGCTGATAATACGGGTATTTGTGCAACAAGCCATTCAACAATGCCTTTTCCTGCAAACAAGCCTTGTTAGGCGCTGCAATAAGTTCAGCAAGTTGTTTTATTATGTTTTTGTCCAGCTCCACGTTGCTAAGTTAATAATTGAAATTTAATTTCACTACCATTGCGCAAAGGCCCTGTTAAAAATATCCTCAGTGAGCTGAAGGTTAATGTCTCTGATATATTGAATCTGTACGGCATCTACACTCTGGCTGCCCAATGTGAAGTCTTTAAACCTTTCAAATGGTTCTTCAAAGCTCTGTTTTGGATTTAGATTACTGGTATATTTTACAGTTACCCGGATGGTGATCCTATTACCCCCTGCGGTAGGCAGGTTATTGTTTTGCAATGCAATAGGTTTAATGTCATAACCCGTAATACGCCCTTCAAAGGTTCCGTCAGCTTCACCAGGAACAATTTTAAGCCTCGTTTGGTTACGTATCCTCGTTTTTAAAGCCTCTGTAAAGTCCTGGCTTAAGGTCGGGATAACCAGTGGTGCATTGTTTTCGAAAAATACAACGTTCACTGTTTTCATGTCATCAGGAATAGAGGCTCCATTTAATTTTACAGAGCACGAATTCAGCATTGCTGCGGTTATGGGCAAGAGCAGCAGTAAAAGTATTTTCTTCATCACCTAATTTAAGTTCAGTTCTTTAATTTTCCTGTATAAAGTACGTTCTGATATCCCCAGTTCCTGGGCAGCAAACTTACGTTTTCCTTTATGTTTTTTAAGGGCCTTCTTAATTAAGTCAGACTCCTTATCGATAAGTGAAAGCGATTCCTCTACTTCTTCGGCATCATGGGTGTAGTTATAATCTACAGGTGAATTTTGTAATGGCTTTTTAATAGTCAGCGTAGAATCATTGTTAATCGTCTGGTCTACTTCCTGGTAAAGCTGGTTTATATAATGCGGATTGTCGGCCACAATATGTGAAGTATTACCGCCACTCTGAATAATCTCTGCAACAAGCTTTTTCAGGTCCATCATATCCTTTTTCATATCAAAAAGGACTTTATAAAGAATATCACGTTCCGAGAAATCTTCTTTATTATTATTTCCATTTATAGCCATTGGCAAATTACTGCCGCTTTCATTTGGAATATAGCTAAGCAGTGCACTCGCTGTTACGTTCCGGTCTTTTTCCAGTACGCAGATCTGTTCTGCAATGTTTTTTAACTGTCTTACATTACCCGGCCAGCTGTAATTACTTAACATCTGTATGGCATCTGGCTCCAGATGGATACCCGGACTGCGGTATTTATCACTGAAGTCTGCCGAAAATTTTCTGAAAAGCAGAAAAATATCTTCCTTTCTTTCGTGCAGTGCAGGGATGCGCAAAGGCACTGTGTTTAATCTGTAATAAAGATCTTCACGGAATTTGCCAGATTTAACGCGGTCATATACATCAACATTTGTTGCTGCTACAATACGTACATCTGTTTTCTGCACTTTTGAAGAACCCACACGCAAATATTCACCGCTTTCTAAAATACGGAGTAAACGTGCCTGTGTGCCCAAAGGTAATTCTGCGACCTCATCAAGAAAAATCGTTCCTCCATTGGCTACTTCAAAGTAGCCTTTACGCGCTTCATGTGCGCCAGTAAATGACCCCTTCTCGTGGCCAAACAGTTCCGAGTCTATTGTGCCCTCTGGTATAGCACCGCAGTTTACGGCAATAAAAGCACCGTGTTTACGGGTACTCATCTGGTGGATAATATGGGAGAAAACTTCTTTTCCGCTACCACTTTCCCCGGTAATCAATACTGACATATCCGTAGGCGATACTTGCCTTGCAATGTCAATTGCACGGTTTAAAAGTGGAGAGCCACCAATAATCCCAAATCGGTTTTTAATATCTTGTACGTCCAAAATAGATGAAATTTTGTTTAAATATTTTGTCTATTAATCTGTGATCCTGCCTAGTAATGTTGCTGTAGTACAACGCTCAATAATGACATTTACATATTGCCCAGGTGTAACATTTTCAACTGCGGGGAATACGATCATGGCATTCTGATCATTTCTTCCGCAAAGGTCTTTGTCAGATTTTTTAGAGAACCCTTCTACAAGGATCCTTACTTTTTTGCCAACTGATTCCTGCAGCCTGATGTAAGAGGTTTCCTGTTGTTTAAGCAGTATTTCTTTTAGGCGGCGCTTTTTTACTTCTTCAGGAATATCATCATCCAGTTTCCTGGCTGCCATAGTTCCTGGTCTTTCTGAATAGCTAAAGCAGAAAGCAAAATCGTAGCCCACGTAATCCATCATGCTTAATGTTTCCTGGTGCTCTTCTTCAGTTTCTGTACAAAAACCTGTAATGATATCTGAAGAGATTGCGCATCCTGGAATAATTCTCCTGATGGCATCAACACGGTTGATATACCATTCACGTGTATAAGTACGGTTCATTAACTCTAATACCCTTGTGCTGCCCGATTGAACAGGAAGGTGGATATTATTGCAAATGTTATCGTGTTTTTTAATTGTATATAATACCTCGTCGGTAATGTCTTTAGGGTGTGAGGTAGAGAAACGAACACGTAACTCAGGACTAATCAAGGCTACTTTTTCCAGTAATTGGGCAAAGTTGACCATAATCTGTTCGTCGTCGCCTGCCTCTGATGAACCTTTCCATTTGTAGGAATCTACATTTTGTCCTAAAAGGGTAACTTCTTTATAACCCCGGTCGTGCAAATCCTGAGCTTCAGCAAGAATAGAATGCGGATCACGGCTACGTTCACGGCCCCTCGTAAAAGGCACTACGCAGAAAGAACACATGTTGTCACATCCGCGCATGATTGAAATAAATGCAGTGATCCCGTTGCCATTTAAACGAACAGGACTGATATCGGCATAAGTTTCTTCTCTGGAAAGTAAAACGTTAATTGCTTTCTGGCCTTCACCAACTTGTTCAATCAGCTGCGGCAGGTCTCGGTAGGCATCTGGGCCAACTACTAGGTCTACCAGTTTCTCTTCTTCCAAAAACTTAGATTTTAGCCGTTCGGCCATGCAGCCTAATACGCCTACAATCAGTTTAGGATTTTTACGTTTCTCGATTCCGAACTGTGATAAACGGTTGCGCACACGCTGTTCCGCATTTTCGCGAATAGAGCAAGTGTTGATGAAAATCGCATCTGCTTCCTGGTAATTCCCGGTAGTCTCAAATCCCTGGTCCAATAAAATAGAGGCAACGATTTCACTATCAGCGAAATTCATCTGACAACCGTAACTTTCAATGTAGAGCTTTCTGCCATCGCGCAATTTTGGTGCGTCAATAACCAAGGCTTCACCTTGTCGCGCTTCATCGTGTGTCTTGTCTGTAAGTTGTAAATCGATCATAATGGGTAACATTTTTACTGGCTACAAAAATACAAAATTTAATTTGTAAATGACAAATTGGCAGAATTTAAAAAACAGAGGAAGATTTATTAATTAAGTTATAAATAAGCGGTTTGCTGCTATATTAAGCGGTAAATTATGATCTTCTATTGGGTTTGAATTCTAATTTCAGTCTCATTTTTTTTTATGGAAGCTGGGTTTTTGGTGCTGACCTTCCCTAAAGGATAGTCAGTAATTTACTTTGAATTGTACTTGTGGCCCCTTAAAGCTGTAATTAAAAACATTGTATGTACTCAACTTGTAGTATTTAGGAAACTCACCTCTATGACAGATAAAAAATCAGTATTAAAGAAAGTAGGAAAATGGATTGCCGGAATATTCATAGTCCTGATTATCATCTTAGCTGGTGTGTCTTTGTATTTTAATGCACAGTGGAAGCCCTTATTATTGAAGAAAATTAAAGAGGTAGTATATAATGGATCAAATCATTTGTACCATATTGATATAAAGGATATCCAGATGAACCTGTTGACAGGGAGCGTTACAGTAGACAGTATCCTTCTTGCGCCAGATACAGGAGTTTATAACATCAGGAAAAAAGCCGGAACTGCCCCAACACATCTTTTTCAGATCAAATTAGAAAAATTGCAATTGCGGAGGATAAATATCCTGACTGTTTATTTTAAGAAAAAGATAGAGATGAATGACATTATTCTTGAGCATCCTTCTATTAATATGATCTATAATAAAGTAGAGAAAAAGCCAGATACTTCTACGGATAAGCGGAGCCTTTACCAGCGGATCTCTAAAACGCTGAAATCAGTACATATTAATGGGATCAAGATTGAAAACGCAGATTTTGATTATGTAAGTGGCCAAACGGGCATGATCCTCAATTCTGTAAAACGCCTTAATTTGCATATTAAAGACTTTTTATTGGATGCGCATTCTGATGCAGATACGACCAGGTTTTATTACGCTAAGGATGCTTCTTTCGAAATGGCAGGTTATCACTCTTTATCTAAAAACAAACTATATACGATGAAAGTGGACACCATTACTGGTTCTGCAACGGGGAAAAATGTAAAAATAAGGGGCTTTAAAATGATCCCTATGTACCCTGATCTAGCCTTTAGCAGGAAACTGAAAACACAAAAAGACAGGTATGATCTTGCCTTTAAGGAAATTGACTTTAATGGGGTAGATTTTATCAAGTTGAATACTGATGGTGTTTTACACGCTGGGTCTTTGAAGCTCAAAAATGCAGTAGCCAAAGTTTTTATGAACAGGGAAATGCCTCCGGGTCACGGAGATAAATCAGGCAATTTTCCTCATATGGCTTTAAAAAGATTACCTGTCCAAACCACCATAGATACCCTGCAGCTTAGACACGTTAATGTGGCTTATACAGAATATAACCCCATTGCACAGGAAAGGGGCACTGTACATATTGACGAGCTTAACGGAGATATCCTCAATGTAACCAACGACCCCGTATCACTTGGCAAACAATCTCACGCTATTGCAAACTTGAATGCCTATATGATTAAAGCTGCACAGTTAAAAATCAAAATTGATTTCGATCTGTTATCAAAGAATGCTGCTTTTAATTTTAAAGGGCATATCGGACCAATGAATATGGTAAAGTTAAATCCTTTGTCCAAAGCATTGGGATTGATAGAAGTGGAAAGTGGGAATATCCAGCAGATAGATTTTAGTGCGGTTGCTAATGCAAAAGGCTCTAACGGGACGATGAAGCTGTATTATACCGACCTGAAAGTTAAATTACTAAAAGAAGGTGAAGATGGTGAGCCTGCCAGGAAAAAAGGATTGCTATCGTTTCTGGCTAATACCCTTGTGATAAAGGACTCAAATCCTGCTAAGGGAAAACCTTTACGGACAGCGAAAATCCATTTTGAGCGTCCGCCTGGTGCCTCTTTCTTTAACTTATTATGGAAAAGTGTATTTATCGGAATGCGGGAAACGGTGGGGATAGGTTTTGTGCCGATGAAATCTCCTGAGGAAGGAAGAAAGGTGGTAGTTGAAAAGATGGAAGAGCGTAAAGAAAAGAAATTGGACCGTAAACAAAAGAGGGCTGAACGTAAAAAAGAACGCCAGGAAAAAAGAGCTAAAGGCAATGAAAAAAATTAATGAATAAAAACTATATTGTAAAAGCTTAGATCCAGTACTGCATGGTTAAAGTCCGAAAGACATTCACGGTAATAAAATGGATGGCAGGAATCATTATCCTGCTTTTCGTATTGGCTGATGCAGCATCCTGGTACCTCAGCGCCAAGCTAAGGCCATTGATCACACGGGAGCTGAAAGATCTGGTGCTAAATGCTACCGATAGCCTTTATCATATCGAATTTACAAGGGTAAATACCAATTTTCTGTTAGGTAATGCCTCTGTCAGCAATGTAAATATTATCCCCGATACCAATATCTTTAATAAGCTGGTTAAGCTAAAACGCGCGCCTAATAATATTTATGAAGTGAGGCTAAAGAAGTTAACCATCCGTAATTTTCATCCGCTTAGGTGCTATAGAGATAAAAGGCTAAATGTTGATCAGCTGCTATTTGAGCACCCGAGTGTGGTGATGATCAATAAACAGTTTGATTTTAATGAAAACAGGCCGCCAAGACCATTTAAGTCTCCATTCGAATATATTTCTAAGTTCCTTAAAGAGGTAAGTGTGCACACGATAGATTTGAAAGATATTAGTTTTAAATACGTAAATAAAAATCTGCCAATAACAGAAACAGATTCTTTGGATAAACTAAATATTACTTTAAAAGACTGGCTTATTGATGCCAAATCTGCTGAAGATACCACCAGATTTTATCTGTTGAAAGATGTATTAATCGATTTGAAAGACTACCGTTTTGCTACGCCAGACAGCCTTTACCATATTGAAGTTAACCAGCTTGCTTTCAAAGCTTCGACCGGATTGCTAAGTGTTAAAAAATTCGGTGTTGTGCCCCGGTATTCAGAAATGGAGTTTGGCCGTACCGCGGGTTATGCGAAAGAGCGGTTTAATATCCAGATGAGCGATATTAGTGTGGGCGGGATCGATCTGCCGCTTTATGTAAGAAAGCAGCAGCTATCGGCCAATGAAATGAATATTACTAATGGTTATGTCTCTGTTTTTAATAATAATGAATTACCCGCCAGAGGTATAGTGAGGATGGGTAAGTTTCCTCACCAGTTGCTGCAGACTTTAAAGGGCAAGGTGTCGGTGAAAAAGTTGAACCTTAATAATATTGATCTTAGTTACGCCGAGTATGATAAAGATAGCCATCAGAAAGGGAAAATCACTTTTGAAAATACATCGGGGACTATTTTAAATGTAACCAACGATGAAAAGGCAAAGGCTAAAGATTCTATAATGGTGGCTAACCTCCAGACGAGCATGATGGGGCAGGGAAATATGTGGGTTAATTTTAGGTTTGACCTCAATGCAAAGAATGGTGCTTTTTCTTATGATGGGCAGTTAACTAATATGGAAGGGTCTGCTTTGAACAGGATCACTAAACCGCTGGGAATGATCCAGGTAAAAAGCGGGACTGTACAAAAGCTTATTTTTAATGTAGTGGCCGATGAAACACAGGCCACAGGGAATATGAATTTTGCGTATCAAAATCTTTCAGTAGGATTGCTTAAAAAGGTTGCAGGGAAAGATAGGTTGGTTAAACAAGGGCTGTTTTCTATGCTGGCCAATTCGTTGGTTATCAATGCAGATAATCCAAATGCAAAAGGAGATTTTATTGTCGCCCCGATTTACTTCAAAAGAGACCCTACAAATTCATTCTTTAGTTTCGTGTGGCAAACCCTGTTCCAGGGGATTAAATATACAGTAGGACTTACACCAGAGAAACAGGCAGAAATCGAAGCGAAGATTGCCGCGTTTGAACAAATGAAGTCTGACCGTGACAAGCGTCGTGAATTGCGGCAGCGAAGAAAAGAGGCACAGGAAAGGCGGAAGTAATAAAAGGCTGCATCAAGAATGATTGACTTCAGAAAGTAATTAACTTTTTGGCAATCATTCTTGATGCAGCCTTCTCTTTTTATTAGACCAAGTCAGTTATTTCAATAGCTCTTGGGTAAAAGGTTTATCCAGCAGGTTTAGGTAGTAAAAGCGATAGCGTTCTGAAGCGTCATGCTTGCTTTTTGTACCACCCCAGCCATGTCTGCCACCCGGATAAATCATTAGTTCAAAATGTTTGTTGGCATCTTCCAATTTATCGACTAATTGAATCGTATTCTGGATATGCACATTGTCATCCATATCACCATGCATAATGCGTAACAGCCCTTTGTAATTGTCTACATAAGTAAGCACAGAAGCATTTTTATAGCCTTCAGGATTTTCCTGTGGCGTATCCATAAATCTTTCTGCATAAGCAGTATCGTACAGTTCCCAGCTTGTTACCGGTGCACCTGCATAACCAAAATCAAAATAATCTGCACCTTTAGTTAAGGCCAGCGTGGTCATATATCCACCATAGCTATGTCCTGTGATCAGCAATTTTTTCTTGTTTACCCAATGTTTTGCTTTCAGCCATTTAGCGGCAGTGATATAATCGTTCATTTCCCATTTGCCCAGGTTCCTATGCATTAAGGCTACGCCTTCCTTGCCAAACTGGCCCGAAGCACGGTGATCTACCGTAATCTGGATAATACCTTCATTTGCCCACCATTGGCCCGATGTACCTTTCCATGTATTGGATACTGAACCCGCATTTGGTCCTCCGTACATGCTGAAAACCACAGGATAAGTTTTAGTCGTGTCAAAATCTACAGGATAAGTGATGAATGCGGGCAGGTTATATCCATCATCCGTAGGGATCGTAATCATTTCTGTTTTTCCAATATTAAAACTCGCAAAATCTGCTGATTTACTATCCCCTAGTTCTTTAATGACTTTTCCAGTATTGTCCAGCAACGTTCTTTTTGGCGGGGTACTTACATTAGAATAAGTAGTGATAAACTTTGCACCAGAAGGAGACAACTTTACCTGATGCGTATAATCACCAAAAGTCAGTCTTTTAAATCCTTTTCCATTGTAATTTACCCGATAAAGATCTGTTCTTGTCGAAGCTTCCTTACGTGCAGTAAAATATACCACTTTGTTTTTCTCATCTATTGTAAGCAGATCATTTACTTGCCATTTACCAGCAGTAAGGGGAGCAACGAGTTTTCCATCTAATGTGTACAGGTAAAAATGTGCCCAACCCGTTCTATCGCTTTTTAGGATATAATGTTTTTTATCTTCCAGGTAAGTGATCCTGCCGTCGAAGTCTAGATCTACCCATGAAGGCTGCTTTTCGTCGTATATTTCTTTTTTAGCGCCAGTCTCTGGTTTAACAGCATAAAACTTCAGGTTATCCTGACCGCGGTTCATCCATTGTACCATCATGTTGCTGCCATCAAAGCTCCAGTATGGCGTACCGAAATACTGATCGTCTTTTTCATTAAAGTCTGCCCATACTACCGCACCACCGGCAGTCGGCACAAAACCAATTTTTACTTCTGGGTTTGGATCACCTGCTTTTGGGTACCTTGTTTTCTCTACGTAACCATGCTGTCCGGTAGAACCATTTATAGGAAACATCGGTACTTTGGTATCATCAAAATGCATAAATGCAACATGCTTACTATCGGGAGCCCACCAGAAAGATTTATAGCGAGTAGCACGGCCTAAGATTTCTTCATAATAAACCCAAGAAGAATAGCCATTATAGATTACATCAGTTCCATCTGTAGTGTACCTGATCTCTTTCTTAGTTGCTACTTCTACCGCATAAAGGTCATTGTTACGTGTAAACGCAACGTATTTGCCATCAGGAGAAAGTGTAGGGTTTTTCTCTTCGGCAGTATCTGTAGTTAAACGTTTAGGCTGATCTTTTCCATATTGAATATAAACATCTTTCTCAGTGACCATCACCTGTACATTGCTTGTCGGCGGTGGAGTATAGGAAGTGCGTTCTCCTGATTTAATATCAACGGCGAAAAGCTGACGGCTTTTTGCATCCATTTCTATGTAATGGGTTTCGTCTTTCCAGCCAGTAACCGGACTCAGGCTGTTGGTTAATGAAGGAGAGATGCCTTGCGTTTGCTGGAAATTAAGCCTGTGCTGCTGTGCCTGCAAGTTAAAGCTGAAGGATATTCCTGCAGCGAGCGCAAGTAGTAGTGGTTTGTTCATGGATGAATAGGTTTAAACCGATAAAAATAATAAAGGTGTAGCGGATTTTGGGTAATGTGTGACAGATGTTACCAAGAAGCATTAGAGTTTGAGGTCACAAATTGTGACCTCAAACTCTAATGCTTCTCCGTGCAGATTACCAAGGTCTATAAAATTCAAAAGTCTGTAATATACTCAAGTTGCATAAAGGACGTAATCAAAAAATTTTCAAGATTCTTGTTATATCAATGCTGCCTTATTAGATGCTGTAATTTTGGCAAAAGACGATCATTCTTCTAATGTATCTGCTAAATCGAATTATTTTTTTAAAACAAATAATGAATCTTAAGATAATGAATTTATTTTATAAATTATTTTGTTTTGTGTAGTGATTATTTTAATATTTGCAATAGCAAAATTACGGAGCCTGTTTGATGTTACGTATTTACTCAGTGACATCAAACAGATAATTACAACGCACAAAGTTATATCAGTATTATTAGCTTGAGAGCACATCTTAGCAGAATGTAACGGCAGTCTTTTACCAGAAGTTACATTGATTATAAGGGTTTATCCATATACATACTATTCCGCATCTCAATTATCCAAGCGAATATCTTTTTATCTCAATCTTAGTTGGCATTTGTAGATGCATATTCACCTCTTGATAATATAAGTTATGAAAAGAATTTTTTTGATGTTTTTAACCGATCCATTTTTTTTTGATCAGTGATCTGAAATGTTTAGCAGAGTCATAAATTGATAATTAACAAAAGAATACAAATACGCTTCTCAAAATAGAGTGTTGTTGGACCTGTTGTGAGATCATTTTGGAAGTGGTTAATAAAAAGCCATGAAAAGAATAATTGTAACCTCTCTTACCGCTTTCAGTGTTTCGGCTCAAAACACTTTTACTTCTACGAGCATTAAGCGGTTTATGATCCGCCAGAGGACGTTGTATTTCATCAGCGTCTTATCAATGCACCTCTTTTCCATGAGCACCAGCGTAAAAGCGCAGGAAACACAACGTAGCAAATACCAGTCATTTCCTACTGCGATGCGCCAAAAACTCGAATTCCAGGATACTGTCAAAAGCAAAATGGCGCTTATAAAAGCCAGGTATCAAAAGCAAATAGACAGCCTGATCGTGAAAGAAATGGACGGTAAGGAAAAATGGGCAAAAATCAATCAACTCACGCAGGAACGGAATTACAAAATGCTACAAGTCAGTGATTTGGTAAAGGCAAAAATGAGGGTGTCAATAACACAAAAGCCAAAAGAACAATGAACCTGAAAATGATCATTAAAGTAACACTCTCCAGACCAGGTCTGAGAATAGCCGCTATGCTCGTAGCGATATGTTTGATTACTCAAAAAAACTACGCCCAGCTAGGAACGCTCAATACAATCAGCCAGCCTATCGCACCAGACGTTGCTTCATTGGGTAAGTTTGTAGAAATGCCGGTAAGCAATTACAGCGGGCTGGCCGACATCAGGGTCCCATTATATACCCTGATGTCCTCAAAACTTAACTTCCCACTTTCACTTTCCTACCACTCCTCTGGAGTCAAAGTCAGGGATATCCCGGGGACTGTTGGCAGTGGCTGGGCACTGAATGCCGGGGGCGCCATTACCAGAGTAATCCGGGGAGTTAGGGATGAGATAGGCATTGATTACAAGCCTGTCCTGGAAACCATAGGCGAACCGGGGGGCTCCTATTTTCCGGATTACCAGACTATGCCTGGAGTGATGTCAGACATCATCTCCAGTGACTATAGCAGGGTAGATGCCGAGTATGATATTTACTATTATAATTTTATGGGGCATAGCGGCCGCTATACCTATAATAAATATGGCGAGCCCGTGATGCTAGGGGTAAATAACCTGAAGGTCACATCAAGCAATACGATAGTAGACGCGCAGGGCGTGACCTACATTTTTGGTCAGGGCGACCCATTTCCATCGTGGGGCAGCACTAATGACACCTGGTACCTTACCCAAATTATCCATCCGGTAAGTAAGGATACGATCAAGGTGACCTATAAAAGGTTTACCTCAACAATCTACCGGGCTTCCGAAGGGAAAATGAGCCGTTACGATCGGTTCCGGCATCAGAATAAATCCGGGCAGCACCCCACCATACCCAACATCGAATTCAATTCCCTCTGCGAACCCTCCTATACCGGCATGGCAAGGCCAAACCAGATCGACGCAACGGGTGCTGTTTTGATAGACAAGGTCATCTCTGGTACAGATACCATCAAATTTTACCATGATACCAGCCGGGCAGATGTTTATAAAATTAAGCTGGACAGCATTTTAGCCGTGCAGAAGAATAAAGTAGTGCAGCGCATCCGGTTTGCTTATACTTATAACAGCTTAACGGGCAGTGCGCTGGATAAAAAGATGCTTTTATCCACCGTTCACATCAATGATCAGCCTCCCTACACGTTCGGCTATTACGATAGTTACAACGGAAAAAAGATGCCTGGTATTTTTGGCAAAGGAGAAGACTTCTGGGGGTTCTACAACGGGGAGGACTATCCCGAAAAGCCAGACGGGAATGAGGGGCCGCCAAGGGTAAAGGCTTTAGTTGACGGGCAAACTTATTTTGGCTGGAACAGCGGCCACCGCAATGCTGATTACCGGTACGGGCAGTTGGGGTCATTAAAAAGCATAGCCTACCCGACAGGCGGGCGTACGGAACTGGAATATGAGGGGAATGATTACTCCGACAGCTATAACGGAGGAAACCCCGAAGATGACTATACTATCGCATTGCAGTTTGATTCTGTCCGCGTCAATGGCTTAAGCAAGCAAATAACAGGCTATGATTATTCGTCCGGATTGGGTAATCCGGTGATCAGGAGTAGGGAAGTTATTCTTCATCAGAACCAAACGGTTACCATTAGCAGCAAGCTTGGCCTTTCTTCTGCGGTAGCCAATATCACTGATTATAGCAATATCTTTTACAACTACGGCAATGGCTTTGAAGCTAAGGTAAGGCTATACAAATACAATAACGGAACCTCCGCGTTTGACCTGGTGGAGGAGCATGCATATAACCCGGTTACCTTGATGGGCACCCCGGCAGACAACACTGCATTTTTAGCAGCCAAATTAAACTACGGAAGCCTTGCAGAGTCGCACACTTTGGCCTTAACTGAAGGCCGCTATAAAATAGAAGCCGAATTCGAAATGGATGCCCAGGGCCTTGAGGCCGAACTGCTGGTAACTAACGTGATGAAATACCGCAGGCATCTTTATGGCGAAGGCGTTTACGCTACCTATGTTTACAACGCCGGGGGCATCAGGATCAAAAAAATCAAATTTATCAGTCCGGTAAACAGTTCCTCTTACGAAAAAACGTACAGCTATGCTGACGGGGTTAAATCTTCCGGATGGCTTGTCTCCCCAATGGCCAATCTCACCGCGTCGATGTATTGGGGGGAGAACCGTGATCCTGGAGGTTATATCTGTCCGCAAGTCTGCAACTTCCTCGAATTTTACTACGACAGCCTAATCCCGCTGGGTAATGGCCAGGGCGGAGCGATCGGCTATAGTAAAGTGACGGAAACTATGGGCGACGGGCGAAAAAAAGACATGTTTTACAGTATGGCGCTGGATGACTATATGGGCCATTACCTCAATTATATTCCTACACTAGATCATATATCCCAGGACAATTCTGATTTAAGAGGTTTGCTGCTTTATGAAGAGCTGTCCAACAGCAGTAATCAAAAGGTACAGAGTACTTCTTACAGCTATTCTTCGGGCAAGGCTTTCATCGCCAGGAACATGTTCGCACCCATCAGGGACATTCCATTTGAAAACTGCTATTTCCTAGGCGTGAACTACGATAACTGGGGCCAGGAATTCCATTTCTACAATACCCAGCAAACAAAAGTGGTTCCCCTGGCGACAACCGTCAAAGACTTTAACGGAACCGACTCGGCGACCCGGATTACCAAGCACCGGTATAATTATTGGAATTCGGCTTTTCCTTCCAGTACAACGAATATCAACAGCATAGGGGATAGCACGGTTTCCGGGTTTAAATATGCATATGATCTTAATGCAGGCATATATGCTTCTTTGACCAATATGAACATTATCTCCCAGCCGATAGAAACGTATATTCAGAAATACATAGCAGGGGTGCCTAAAGTATCAGATGCGGAGCTAGTCACTTTTAGATCTGGCGTTTATGCCCCGGATACTGTATTCAGAATTGAAAACGCGGCGCCCCTGGCTAATTTTGTACCCTTATACCTATCCGGATCCAATTTCGTAAGGGATAGCCGTTACCAAAGAAAATTGACCTTTCATGCTTTCATCCATGGCAACGCCGTGGAGCAGAGCAGCGACACTGAAGAAAAAGAAGTGCTGCTGTGGGGGTATCAGCATCGGTTTATTGTAGCGCGGGTGATCAGCAGCAGCTATGCAGCCGTACTTGCGCTGATCGATACCGCTATTGTCAACAACCCTTCCAGCGATGTAGCACTGCGCACCGAACTGGCTAAAATCAGAACAGGTCTTGGCAGTACCAACCCCAAAGCTAAAGTGACGACCTATACATATGCTTCTTTGCAGGAAGTAACTAGCAAAACTGATTCGCGGGGAGAAACCACGTATTATGAATACGATAGGTATGGGAGGCTCAAGCGCCGGAAAGATGCCGGCGGCGACAGCAAAGAAAATATATGGTATAACTATCAGCATTAATGACATGAAGCAGATCACGATTTTCTATCAAATATTACTATTTCTCCTGCCGGGATTGCTGCTGATGGGCAGCCCGCAGGGCTTTGCGCAGGACCATGCTACCTATTCCACTTACAGCGGTCAATCTGTAATTACTGCCAAAAAGAGCATCACCTTTACCAACGGCTTCCATGTGCCTGCCGGCAGCACTTTCCATGCATACATTATCGGCATATCCGCAGTAGCCCCTGCACCTTCTTCCGGGCAGAATTACATCATGCGCGCCAAAGTAAAAGTGCCTGGGATCACTGGCGAAAGCCAGCTGAACAGCATCCTGGACGACAAAGAAAAGGTGCAGCTGAGCATCCAGTACCTGGACGGGCTCGGCAGGGAGATGCAGGCTATTCAGCAGCAGGGCAGCCCATTGGGAAATGACCTGATTATTCCCACCATTTATGACAGCCTGGGGAGGCAAGCAAAGCAATTCCTGCCTTATGCGTCCACCGGAACTGCTGACGGCAGCTACCGGAGTTCGGCAGTTTCCGAACAGCAAAGCTTTTACGGCAGCCCGCCAACAGGGGTGGTCAGCATTCCCAGCGGATCCGGGCAAGTGGCCTTTTCAGAAACCAAATTCGAGGCTTCTCATTTGAACCGTGCCGTACAGCAGGGCTTTCCTGGTGCCGATTGGAAGATCGGCGGCAGCCATACCCAGAAAAAAGGCTATGGAATTAACGGGGCAAATGAAGTGCGGATATGGACAGTGACCAGTACTGGTGCAACAGGTACCACTTATTATCCTAAGGCAAGGCTCTATACCGACACGCTCACCGATGAGGATGGGTACAAAACAATCACCTACACCGACTTTGATCGGCACATCCTGCTGAAAAAAGTGCAGGACGTGAGTGGTTACCTGAGTACGTATTATGTGTATGATGAGCTGAACAACCTCCGCTATGTGATACCGCCCGGTTTTACTGCAACCAGTTTTGCAGAAAGCGATACCGACTTTGATCGTTTTCTTTACGGCTACAAGTATAACGGCAACCGACAGGTGATCGAGAAAAAACTTCCGGGAAAGGGCTGGGAGTATATGGTCTATAGCAAACGGAAAAAACTGCTGATGAGCCAGGATGCGGTACAGCGGAGCAAAGCCCCGCAAGAATGGACAATTTTTAAGTACGATCAGCTCGGAAGGTTAGTTTTGACAGGCATTTACAGCCATAGCGGCAGCACTGCAAATACCTCTTACCGGGATGCACAGCAAACTGCGGCAGATGCTAACAGCAACCCCTGGGAGACTAGCCTATCCACCGGCACCGGCTACACGGCAAACTCGTATCCAACCAGCTGGGGGCAAACGCTATCCATCAATTATTTTGACGATTATACGATTCCCGGTAAAACCAGCACCTACAATGCTACCCAGACGGTTACCAGCAGGACGCAGGGGCTTGCCACAGGCAGCAAGGTGAATATTCTGGGCACTTCAGATATGCTGCTGACGGTGAACTATTATGACGAGCCCGGACGGTTGCTGGAAAGCATCAGCGACAATCATCTGGGAGGTACCGACCGGGTGGTGAACACCTGGAACTTTAGCGATGAGCTGACCGCCAGCACCCGCACGCACAATACCCCCGGGGGCAGCGCGAGCATCGCCACGCGGTATGAATATGATCATATGGGAAGAAAACTAAAAACCTATGAGCAGATCAACAGCGATCCCGAAGTGCTGCTGTCTGAACTGGCTTATAATGAAGTGGGGCAGGTATACACCAAGAGCCTGCACAACAGTTTGCAGACGGTGACCCACGCGTACAATTCGCGTGGCTGGCTCACTGATAAATCTGCGCCGCTGTTTGCGATGCAGCTGAAATACAATAACGGCACTTATCCCAGGTACAATGGTAACATCACCAACCAGCTTTGGGGTACTGCAGGTAGTTTAGCTAATACTTTTACCTACACTTACGATCCGCTGAACCGCTTGCTCGCAGGAGATACAGGTGCAGGGAAATATGAGAAAGACATCAGCTATGATGTGATGGGCAATATCATCAGCCTGAACAGGGATACCACAGGCGTGCAAACCTATAGCTATGCCGGCAACCGGCTCAGCAGCGTGAGTGGCGGGGCAAGCAGATCATATACTTACGATGTAAATGGCAATGCGCTGACTGACGGGGCCAATACGCTGACCTTTAACTACCTGAACCTGCCCGCTACGGTCAGCGGCGGGGTATCAATCACCTATACCTATGATGCACTGGGCAGAAAACTGAAAAAAGTGAGCAGTGGTACGATCACGGATTACATCAGCGGCATCCAGTATACTGGCGGAGCAATTGATTTCATCCAGACGGAAGAAGGACTGGCAAGGAAAGTTGGCTCGAACTATTCTTATGAATATGCGCTGACCGATCACCTGGGCAATAACCGTTTAACTTTTGATATCTACAGCAGTGCCGCAAGGAAAATCCAGCGGGACAATTATTACCCCTTTGGAAAAACATTTGCATCTTATACGATCGGGACCAGGAATAATTATCTTTATAACGGGAAGGAGCTCCAGGAGGGGTTAGCTCAGTATGATTTTCATGCGCGTTTCTATGACCCGATAACTGGAAGGTGGAATGTAGTGGATCCAATGGCTGAGAAATATAGTCTTATTTCACCGTATAATTATACTCTAAACAATCCTATTCGATACATAGACCCTACCGGAATGGAAATAGAAGATCCCTTTTTGCTAGTACAAAAATATAAGAATCAAATTAATAATCTCATTAAGTCCATTGATGTCATTCTAAAACAAGGCGGTCTTGCAGAAGGAGTTCAAGAATCATTAACAAATCTAACAAGTTCATATAATGATATTTTGAGTGAAATATCCTCCCTTGAAAAATCTGATCAAATCTATAATGTATCATATACTGGTGAAAATGAAGGTGGTATGGGTTACGATAAAAAAACAAATAAGATCGTAATAGGAATCGGAAAAGACGACGTAAATATGGGACAGATAGGCCATGAGTTAAAACATGCTGATCAATATGATAAAGGGAAAATATCTTTACTAACAAATGGATCAAGACCGGGGCAACTTTACGATATAAAAGATGAAACTGCAGCAATCAATAGAGAAAGGTTATTAGGAACGGGAGTTAAATTTTCGAGCGAAGCTGGAAGAGCGTTTACTGATAAGGATACGAGGGAGTATGGAAAAAGCATGACACCACCTGCATATCAAGATTTACCTTCGGGGTCTATTGATATTAATTCATCTATAGGTAGAGCATTAAGAGAACGTACTATAAATGCTGCTTCAACTGGTATGCCTATTAATGAAGTATATAAAGGTTGGCAAAAGGATTATAAGAAAGGTTTAAAACGATAATATGAATTATTATTTAATATTTGGTTGCATATTTACGATGATATTCTCTTCGATAAATGTGTGTCATTCGCAAGATTGTAAAGAATTCATTGGAGAATATTACTTTAAAAATGGTGATTTTTATGAAGAAATATCTTTAAAGAAAGACGGACAGTTTTCGTACATGTGTACAGGACATTTTACAAAGGAACAAATTGTTGGTAACTGGCAGATTAGGGGTCAGCAGTTAATTTTGGACAGTCGTCCGCAACGAGATAGATTGATAGTCCGTGAATCTTTTAAACGTGGTATAAAAGGAAAGCGAATTTTTGTTCGAGATAAAGCAAACGAATATCTAAACTATACCATTATAGGAATAAATGCTATAAATGATACTGTTTTTATAAGAGATCAGTGGAAATCATCAATTTTAGATCATAATGTAAATTCTTTCTATCTTATTGATAACAAGGGTCTATTTTCACCAGTTTATTTGATTAAAGGTTTAAGGTCTAATGTATTCGAGGTTTTTTTTGAGACAAAAAGGATTTTTGAAGATGAACATTGGGATATACAAACTGATAATATTGTGCCAAAGAGTGCCGGTGGAAAATTGCAAGGTTATTCACTTATTAAAAGAAAATAACCTAACACAGTAATTTGGATAAAGAAGATTACGTGATCCTAAGAAAATCTAAGATTCAAAAATAATAATTACGCGTAGAAAACTATTATGAAAATATTCATGCAGATTACAAAATCTGTAAAATTCAAAAGCCTGTAATCGTTAACTGATCACAAGCCTTTAAAATTATTACCTATAATATTATTTATACAATCCAGTTCCAGCCAAATTCATCGGCAGTAACACCATAACGGATCTCATTTAATTTTTTAGCAATACCAGTAGACACTGTGCGTGTAGCAGGATCAGTCAGCAAATATCCTTTTCCTTCGTAGTTGATTTCGCTAATCTGCGTTACCGTAGCGGCAGTACCAACAGCAAAAGCTTCTGTTAATGTACCATTCTCTATATTGTCTAGTACTTCCTGGATCGATACTCTTCTTTCTTCCACTTCAATGCCCATGCTTTTTGCCAATTCAATAATTGTATCACGGGTTACACCTTCAAGGATTGTTTCACGAACCTCAGGAGTAACAATCTTTCCGTTGATGACGAACATCAGGTTAGCTGCGCCAGATTCTTCCACATATTTGTGCTCTTTTGCATCCGTCCAGATTAATTGGTCGAAACCTTGTGCGTGCGCTTCTACTGTTGGGAGCATACTGCCGGCATAATTTCCTGCCGCTTTTGCTGCACCAACACCGCCATCCGCAGAGCGGGTATAGCGGGTTTCAATTTTAACTTTAAGCGGCTTGCTGTAATATGGAGCACTTGGATTTGCCAGGATCACAAATTTATAAGTCGCAGATGGCCGAACCCCTAAAAACGGATCTGTAGCAAACATGACTGGTCTCAGGTATAAAGAATAGTTTTCTTCATTAGGAACCCATGCTTTATCTGCATTGATCAGCGCAGCAAGACCCTGCATAAATATCTCTTCAGGAATATTCGCCATTGCCATACGGGTAGCTGATCTATTGAAACGCGCAAAGTTTTTATCTGCTCTGAACACGCTAACTGTTCCGTCAGCTTGTTTGTATGCTTTTAATCCTTCAAAAATCGCCTGTCCATAGTGCAGGGCTGAAATTGCCGGGCTCATTGGAAGAGGGCCGTAAGGAAGAATTTCGAAATTTTTCCATTCCCCGTCCTCATAATCTGCTACAAACATATGGTCTGTAAAAACCTTTCCGAAAGGCAAGTCAGTTATGTCTGTTTCAGCCAGTCTGGAATGACCAGCTTTAGTCGTTTTTATAGTTAATGTATCTATCACTGCTTAGGATTTTATTTCTGTTCAAAATTACGAAAAATTCGCCTTTTAAACCATTTATTTTGATTTTAGGACATTAAGTACCCATGATTTGCCCCATTCGTCCAGTTGCGCCTCTGTCCATAAAAAGGGGTAGAAGATTCTTTTTTGGAAACGTGGAGGCAGGTATTTCTGCCAGTTTGTGCCGCCTGTTGCTGCAATATCAACTGGATCTCTTTCCAGATATCTTACGGCCGACTTATAATGGGATAATGGCCATTCTACGTTTACAAACAGGTCAAGTTTTCTCAGTTCTTCTGCTAATTCGGTTACATCTTCTCCCTGTGCTGCCATTTTATGGTAGAGTGCAGAAAAGTTAGTGTGCTCCCGATCTTTGCTTAGTTGCAGGAACTGGGCGGCATATTTGTTGATAAACTGCTTTAAAGTCAGCGTTTGTTTTCCACTAGAAAGTTCTGTTGCACCAAACTTCCAATAGATATACTCAAACTTTTCCTCAATAGGCACATGCTCCAGTTCTTCACGCTTGCTTTTGTCGACCAGCCTGGTGAAATCTGTCGCGCAAATCTCGATCATCCGATACTGTCCCGACTGGAAACCGCTTGCGGGCAATAAAGACATCCTGAATTTTAGAAACTGTTCTTTTTCCATACCATTCACCATCACCTCGAAGGAGCTAACCAGCGAATTAAAATAAGCATTGATCCGCTTTACGCGATCCGTGAAAAACTTGGCGGTTAGCGCCTGATGTTCTGCAATCTGTTTGCACTCATGCAGAGAAAGCTTAAAATACAGCTCCGTAATCTGGTGGTACATAATAAAGATTTCCTCATCAGGGAAGGGTGTTTTTGGACTTTGAAGGCTTAACAGGGTGTCAAGGTGGATATAGTCCCAATAGGTTAAGAAATCAGCATATAATAAACCATCCAGGTAAGCCGACATGTCCTGTCCCATTGCGGCAAATTTCTCCTGCAGTTTATCAAGCTTATCTTTTATTTGAGGTGTAAGCTCCATTTAAAATATTTGGTTAGTAGATCGTTGATCCTAAGTACGAATAATATCTTACTTAGGATTAATAATCCTATTTAGTACAATACTCTGAACTTTATCGTGTGTTCAATTTTCTTTAATGACTTAAAAACGTCTTTATCATATTCTGCATTGATATCTGTGATGGCATAACCAATGGTCGCATTGGTCATCAGGAACTGGCTCACAATGTTGATGCTGTGTTTAGCGAAAACAGTGTTGATTTGCGCCATGATACCAGGAACGTTTTGGTGGACGTGGATCAGGCGGTGTGATTTATCAATGAGTGGTAATTGCAGGTTAGGGAAGTTACTGCTCAGGTAAGTTGTGCCTTTGTTCATAAAGTCCATCATCCGTTTAGGAATGAAGTTATTGTTCCTTGGATTGTGCTTCGCATCTTCAAAAATTACGATCCCCATGTCGGTACAGGTTTTTACGTCAATATTGTTTTTGGCGCTGCCCAGATAACCTATTGTTTTTAATTTTATGGCAAACTTTAACTTTTCAGGATCTAGCTTTTCTCCATCGGCCATCAATACCATATGTACGTCTTTCACATATTTGTCTTCCATTGTAGCTTTATGGCGGACCGAGTAACCGTCTTTTTTAAGAAGTTCAATACTTTCCTTTGCTACTTCTCCAATAATCAGGCACAAAATCCTGTTTCTTGGATAAGAGATTGCTCTTGGCAGATTGTTCACATACAGAAACTCATCAAAACTTGGTGTAACATGATCGGCACGGCTTACAATACTTTCCCTGGAGATATTTTCCGTAAACGCATAAAACTTCTTGATCATGCCGCTCTCCCGCAATTGGAAATCGGAATACCCGTCGCCGATCCCATAAAGGTCGCCCTCCAGATTAAGGCGCTGCATTAGTTTTACTTTTCCGCCCTCCTCACTTAAAGGATTAGCATGGTCGTAATCTATAATTTTTCCATCGCCATTGGTTACAAACGTATTGGCATAGATATTTTCTTTTTTAATATGGTATTGGCTAACAACAGGGGTGATGAACTCCTTAAACCCACCAGAAACAATTAGTACCTGATCAGCATGTTTCTTAAAAAATGCTGCATTACGAGAGAAAGAACTGGAAACCTTCTTTTTCAATCTTGTGATTAGCTGTTTTAAATGGTCTTCTGAAGCTTCCAGTAATTTTACCCGTTGCGATAAACTTTCAGTGAATGACAACTTTCCTTCCATGGCCAGATTGGTCAGATCTTCTATCTTTTTAAAAATAGCTTCCTTATCCGGATGTTTCTTAAGGGAAATGCGCGCCAGTTCATCCAGGGCTTCTACCTGGGTAAATGTGCTGTCAAAATCAATGATGTAAATGTTATTCTGCTGCTTCATCTTTATTTGTTGTTAACCCTGCACATGTTTCCTGAATGCTTTGATGCAGGGGCTTGAAGGTAATACCTGTACTATTTATGATCTTTTCGTTACTATATAAACTTATATTCAGACTGCTCCTCGCCGCGTCACTAGTTAAAGCGGCCGGTTTTCCTGTAAATAGGGACGCTACTTTTGCTGCACGCCAGGCAACACCGAGCATCCATGGGCTGGCTTCTTTGGCTGGAGCTTTTACGCCAAAATTTTGGGCAATTTCAGAGAAAAACTGTTTATAATGATAGTTCTCTGCTGATATGGTAAATCTTTCATCCGAGACATCACTATCCATGAGTAAAATCATGCATTTTGCTACATCCTCTACATCCACGATCCCGGTTGCGCCAGCAGTGTAAAAAGAAAGCCCGTCTTTTACCAATTTAAAAATAGCGCCGCTTCCTTCAAATCCGGCATTGCGGCCAATAATTACTGAGGGGTTCACGATTACTGCATTTAAGCCTTCGGCGATACTGCGCCATACTTCCATTTCGCCTTCGTATTTAGATATGGCGTAGGAATGTACTTTGGCATCATATTCCCAATAGTCATCTTCCGTGATCAGTGTTTTTCCTTTTTTCGGTTCTCCCAGCGCTGCCACGGAGCTCACATGAAGCATTCTGGCATTATATTCTACACAGAGGTTAGCTATGTTGCTGGTACCTTCAATGTTGACTTTCAAGAGCTTTGCTTTGTCTTTCGGATTAAAAGAAACTAATGCTGCACAATGGTACACCTGGGTTATATCTTCAAATATATCTTCCAGTGTAGCAAGGTCGTTTATATCTGCTATGACCCATTCAATCAGCGTATTTGCCGTTAATATAGAAGGAATTGCAGATGTTTTGCGTTTTACTGCCCGTACTTTTTTTCCTTCCCCGGTTAACTGACGAACGAGTTCTGATCCTAAAAAACCTGTAGCGCCGGTAACTAAAATCATTTCATTTTTTTTAGGATGTTCATTAATATATGGTCTCAAAAATAGATATTTGACAGCATACATTAATATCAATTATGTCTTTATCCGATTTTTTCTCCCCTTTAAGTACCGAAAAATTCACCCCTAAACAGGGCTTTTATACCAGTCAGCTAGGATTAAAGGCTACTTTTTACACAGAGAATTTTCCGGATCTTAACAGTAATGAGTACGATATTGCGATAATTGGCGTAAAAGACGACCGTGCCGCAGTCAACAATAATGGCTGCTCTTTAGGTCCGGATTACTTCAGAGAGCAATTTTACCTATTAAACGAAGGCGCGTTTATCAGCCGGATTATCGATTTGGGTAACATTAAAGCTGGCGAAGCAATTTCTGATACTTATGTTGCCCTGAAGATGGTCGTGTCGGAACTCATTAGCCTTAATATTATACCCGTAATCATTGGGGGCGGTCAGGATCTTACCTATGCGCAGTACATGGCTTATGAAAGTTTGGAGCAAAAGGTAGACCTGGTAGTGGTTGATAATAAATTTGATCTGGAAGAAGATGATAGTGATCAGGGACTTATTATAACACATTCCAATACTTACTTAAACAAGATATTTCTTCATCAGCCAAATTACCTGTTCAACTTTAGTAATGTAGGCTATCAAACCTATTTTGTGAACCAGGATAGCTTAAAAGTGATGGATAAACTTTATTTCGATGTACACCGCCTTGGCGAATTCACGAACGATATCAGCTCTGTAGAACCTATTATGCGTAATGCAAACATGGTCAGTTTTGATATTTCTGCAATTCGTTCTTCCGATGCGCCTGCGAATGGCAATGCTAATCCCAATGGTTTTTATGGCGAACAAGCTTGTAAGATTGCTCATTACGCGGGGTTAAATGATAAACTGACCTCTATTGGCTTTTACGAATTCAACCCTGCATTTGACAACAACAGTCAGACTGCCATGCTGCTCGCCCAAATGGTATGGTATTTTGTTGATGGTTTTTATAACAGGAAAAAAGACTTTCCGCTTAACCCAAAATCTCAATACCTGATCTATCGCGCCAGTTTAAACGATGGCAGCGGCGAAATGCTTTTTGTAAAGAGTAAGAAATCTGATCGCTGGTGGATGCAGGTTCCTTACCCTATTGGTGTTTCTAAGAATGAAAGGTATCACCTGATGCCTTGCCGGTATGAAGATTATACTATGGCTGTGAATGGGGAGATGCCTGATCTGTGGTGGCGGACTTACCAGAAGTTATTGTAACAGCTGTTTTTTTACTTTGTGCTTTAGCGGTTTTTTTATAGATGGTTAGGGGATGTCCAGCGTAGTTTTTGCTCTTCTTTGAGCTCTCCTGGAGTTATAATTGCACCGCATATCCCTGATGGGTTTAATGTTTTATCATTTACGCGATTTTTGCCAAATCTGTCAGTCAGATAATAGTGTAGCGTAATTCCTGCAATACAAAGACATCCGTCTGGTACCTCAAACTCAATGCTCTGGCTTTCTATTAATTTCTGTTGGTGATCTACTTCAAATGAATGTAATTTATATGCCTGTGTTCTTCTCATTCCTTGTAGATCATAAGATTCAGTACCAATCGTAATTATGCATGATGAGGTTTCTTTTGGGAATACAAATTCCTGCTTGTTAATTAATTCTGGAAAAGTTACTGTCAAGATTCCGGCTTTATAACTACTTGTTGGAATAATTTTCATGTAGCTTGTTAAGGGCGAATTGGTATTAAACTCTAATCCATTTAACCGCTCGAAGCTATCCGGAGCAAAAATATAAGTATATGTAGCCTTGTCCAGGCATTTTTCGAGTATAGATTTTAATAATGTTGTTATCCTGTTGTGGTGTGATCCATCATAGGAAGGCAAAATGAAATAATTCAGCATTTGTCTAATGTGAGTAGCCATTCCACTTGCTGTTCCAAATAAAGAGGACGCCTTTTTGGTTGCTTCCGTCTGTTTTACGCAGCCTTTACCTGGAGCTGATTGTACAATGTCAAGCTTTCTCCACTTTCTGTATACGAAGTTGTCGATTGAGCCTGAAAGGCTCTTTCCTTTTCTGATTGCCATAATGTGTACGATTTAAAGTTAAAGAGCATAATTGGTTATTGTGAAAGTTAAGATTCATTTAAGATGAATCCAAATTAAATATGATATGAATCCGTAATGACTTCGACCTCTTTCCGAAAAAACACGCACTCAACACGCACTCAATACGCATTCAATACGCATTCATCTGTAGCCATTCTGGAAGCTGACACGATTTATGTATTAGTTAAATCGTTGGTATTTGTGTTTCACATTTAGAAATACTGTGTTTTCGGGATCGTAAAGCTCAAAACTGAATGCTCTTGCGAAAAACAGACGGGTATCAATGCTTTCTTTTATATAACAGAGGGTTACATAATTGTTTGCTTGTCATGTGTATCGATAATGTTACTTATCTACTAATCGATTAGTTTTGATATTAATCTATTAGTACTACATTTGTGATATAAAATTATAGTCATGGTCAAACTAGCGAAAAGAGAAGAACAGATTATGCAGGTTTTCTGGGATGTGGAAAAAGCATTTATAAGAGATATTATTCCTTTGCTGCCCGAACCAAAACCTCATTATAATAGTGTTGCAACTATGGTGAAAATCCTGGAAGAAAAAGGATTTTTAAGTCATGAAACCCTCGGCAATATGTTTTGCTATTTCCCTCTTATTGGTAGAGAGGAATATCAAAAATTTGCATTGAAAGATGTAGTCAGTCAATACTTCGATAATTCATATCCGCGAATGCTGGCTTTTTTTGCAAAGGAGCAAAATCTTTCAGAAGAGGAATTTTCAGAAATCTTAACACTCATTAAATCTAAAAAGCCATGATAGTATATATTGTAAGTGTGGCACTCATTCTTTTCGCCAGTCTTGTTTTTTATAAGGTTTTGCTCCATAAAGAAACATTTTTCAGGTTAAACAGATTTATGCTTTTAGCTTGTCTCGTACTTGCTTTTACATTACCGTTGATTCATGTACCACCCCAATGGTCGTTCAGAAAAGCAGGAACGGTAATTACGCCGGCCTACTTTTTGCCTGCAGCAACTGTAACTGAAAATCTATCTTCATCAGAAACACAGATAGCGAATGATGGAACGCAGAAAAGCAGCGGTACGCAAAAAGAGAAGAGCATCTTTAGGGATCTTTCTTTTATCGATGTAATTATTTGGGTTTACTGGATAGGGGTTGCAATTTTCGCTATTAATTTTATAGTACAGCTCCTTACCCTAATTTACCGTTCTTACTCCAAACCTATTATACAGGATGGCCGCTTTAGGATTGTAGAACTTTCTGGTGATCAGGCTCCCTGCTCATTTGGGAATAACATTTTTATTAATCCTGAAAAATATGAATGGGAAACGTACAGCCAAATCTTACTGCATGAAAAGATTCATATTGAACAGGGGCATAGCTATGACATCCTGCTGGCAGAAATTGCCTTGATCTTTCAATGGTTTAATCCATTCGCCTGGCTTTACCGGAAAGCCGTAGAAGACAACCTGGAATTTCTTACCGATAACGACCTATTGGAGCATAAGGAGGTAGACCGTAGCAGTTACCAGTTAAGTCTGGTAAAGGTATCTGCCCCGCATTTCCCAGTAAGCCTGACCACTAATTACAATCAATCCATTCTTAAAAAAAGATTAATCATGATGAACGCAAAAAAATCCAATCTCAACACTACATGGAAATATTTATTTATAGTTCCCATATTGATGGTGTTTGTATGTTTCCTGAATGAGCCGCGTGCTTACGGAACACAAAATGTAATTGCAGGTGCTAAAGCACTGCGTGAAATTCAAGCTTTTGAAAGTGAAGGCACCTGGTTCGCTACAATCAAAAATGATAAAGTGCTTATTCGTTTTGAAAAAGGACAGATGGGCGAAAATAACAACAGTTCAACTTATAATCTGAATGAGTTTAAAGACCTGCCAAGAGATAAAGAGGGTACATTTGAGCTAAAACGGGAAGCTGGAACAATCTTGTTCAACGGGAACTTTAAAGGAAACATCGGTATGGGTACCTTTAAGTTCAGCCCCGATAAAAGTTATATGGCTTTTTTGCAAAAAGAAGGAATTGATGCAGATGAAGATGATGGCAATGTATTTTTTGCTATAGATCTTAAAAAATCATACATCGCCATGTTAAAGAACCAGGGTTATAAAGACTTTACAAAGGATGATCTGATTCCACTTGCAGCATTGAAAATTGATGAGAGCTTTATCAAGTCTATCAAATCTAATGGTTTTCCAGATGTGAGCTTAGAGGATTTGATCCCATTGAAATCTTTAAATGTTACCGGACCTTATATTACAGAAATTAGAAACGCTGGTTATAAAAATTTGACGGTATCACAGGTGATTACATTGAAGGCCCAAAATATCAGCGGAGATTTTATCAAAAGCTCTAAACAGGCCGGTCAGCCAGCACCATTAAATTCTACGGTTTCTGTACGTGTAAAACCTGCTGCACCGAAAAAAGCTGTAAAAGGAGGTGATGAAGAGACCAATGATAATGGTCTGCCATCTCTGGACAACATCATTGCAATGAAAGCCATGAATATCAGTCCTGAATACATCCAGGGTTTTAAGGATATTGGGTATAAAATTGATGATGATAATCTTATTGCAATGAAATCATTAGGTGTTACTCCAGAATATGTAAAAAGTCTGGAAGCTGCTGGATTTGGAAATATTCCAAGTGACGAAATCATCTCTATGAAGGCAATTGGTGTTACTGCAGAAGATGTTACCGGTTTTAGAAAGCTGGGTTATACTAAAATTACTATTGATGAAGTAATCTCTGCGAAAGCAATTGGTGTTACGCCCGCCTATATCTCTTCTATGATAAAAAAAGGGTATAAGCTTGGAAGTATTGATAAATACATAGAAGCTAAAGCCGTTACAGGCAATTAAATAATATCGATCTTCTGGCATTAATTTCTTAATGTACCTGCATTAATATCCATCTGGATGCTAATGCAGGTACGCTGGGGAGCTGTTGCCAAAATTTTTACTAGTAAATCCATCGACCTTGCAACATATCCGCAAAAGCGTAGTCTTATCTACATAATTACCTAACCAAATGAAATTTTATACGCTCGTTGTCCTCTTTTTTATATTTTCTTACAGTTACGGGCAGGATACTCCAATAAAAATAAAAGAACTGGCTGCAAAGCGGACATCAGAAACGCCAAAGATTGACGGTGTTCTTGATGATCATTGCTGGGTAGGCGTACCAATTGCTACAAATTTTGTGGAGGCGAATCCTGTTCCTGGCAGAATAGAAAGTGAAGGGAGAAGAACAGAGGTGAAAATTTTATACGATGATGCTGCGGTATATGTTTACGCACGCATGTTTGATAGCCCGGATAGTGTGGTTCATGAATTAGTGACCCGCGATAATATTGGTAATGCAGATTTTATTGGTGTAGTTTTCGATTCGTTTCTGGACAGGAGAAATGGGAATGGGTTTTATTCTACTGCTGCAGGTGTACAATTTGATGCTAAATATTCACCTGACGGAGGCGAAGATTCTAACTGGAACGCGGTTTGGGAAAGTGCAGTGAAGATCGATGATCAGGGCTGGACGTGTGAGATGAAGATCCCTTATTCAGCTCTGCGCTTTTCTGATAAATCGATTCAGAACTGGGGATTAAATATTGTGAGAAAGCGGATGAAAGCCAATGTTCAGACTTTCTGGAATTTTGTTGACCCAAAGGTAAATGGTTTTATTAACCAGGGGGGTACGTTTACTGGCTTACAAGATATCAAGCCACCAGTACGTTTATCGTTCTCGCCTTACCTTTCTGCTTATATTAACCATTACCCTGCCAATATCCCAGGAGTGAAAAATACGAGATCTTCATTTAATGGCGGGATGGATGTAAAGTATGGGATCAATAACAGTTTTACTTTAGACATGACATTGGTGCCGGATTTTGGCCAGGTACAATCAGACAACAGGATTCTTAATCTCACCCCTTTTGAGGTCAAGTTTAACGAGAACCGCCAGTTTTTTACCGAAGGAACAGAGCTATTTAATAAAGGAAACCTGTTTTATTCTAAACGGATTGGTTCTATTCCTTCTTATTATGATTATTCGGGAATAAAAGATGGAGAGAAAATCATCAAAGACCAGACAGAGGCCAAAGTTTTAAATGCCACTAAAATCTCGGGCCGGACAGCCAAGGGTTTGGGTATCGGGATTTTTAATGCAGTTACTAACACGATGTATACAGAGGTGGAAGATGCAGAAGGGAATTCCCGAAGGATACAAACACAGCCTTTAACCAATTATAATATTTTGGTGTTCGACCAGTCGCTCAAAAACAATAGTTCTGCCACTTTTATCAATACCAACGTGTTGCGGCAAGGTTCTGCACCTGATGCAAACGTGAGTGCGTTGCTCTTTAATTTGAATGACAAGAAGAATGAGTATTTTTTGAATGCAAATGGTAAAATGAGTTACCTGACGGGGCCAGCCAGCAGCACGGGTTTTAATTATGAATTTAAGACTGGTAAGCAAAGCGGGAATTTTACGTGGAGTTATTTACAGCAGTATGCTGATGCTCAATTTGATCCTTCAGATATGGGGTTCTTCACGAACAATAATTTCCTTGATCAGACGGTAAATATTAGTTATAGTGTGTATAAACCAAGTTCATGGTATAATCAATGGCAAAACTGGACAAATATTATTTATTCGAGAAGGGTAAATCCAGGAGATTACCAAAGTTTTGGAGTTAATGCGGGTTCTTATGTACAGTTTAAAAACTTCTGGTCGGTAGAAACTGATATTAGTTATAATGCAGAGAGAAATGATTTTTATGAAGCGAGAAACGGAAAGGTTTACAAAATGCCAGAAAATTACAGTGTTGCTATTTATGTAAATCCTAACCGGACAAAACCGTATAATTTTGGCGGTAATATAAAATACTTTGAACAGGAACTTTTTAAGGGTAAAGCTTATAATTTCTACTTCTTTCAGAATTTACGGCTCAATGATAAATTGGCATTTGGTTTGGATTTGTCCTATAACCCGAATTATAATTATGTGAACTGGGTAGCTTCAACAGGCGATCAGACTGTGTTCTCGAAATATGACCGGACAACCGTAGAGAACTCTTTTGATGCAAAGTATAGCTTCAGTAATAAAATGGGCTTATCTGTTGTGGTGCGGCATTATTGGAGCGACAGGAGGAATAAAGCTTATTACCTGTTAAATACAGATGGCACGTTACGGGATTATGATGGAGCAGCGTTGAGTGGTCTCGATAGGAATTATAATGTATTTAATATTGATCTGATTTATACCTGGCAGTTTGCTCCGGGAAGTGAACTGACTTTGTCTTATAAAGATGCAGCAGAGACCAATGATCCGTATTATACAAGAAAATACAAGAATAATCTCGATGGTATCTTATCTGCCCCGCAGAATAACAGCTTATCGGTTAAAGTGCTGTATTTTATTGATTATCTGAATTTGCGGAAAAAGAAGAAGGCGTAAGATGAATATGTGGAGCGCTGGATATCGTTAGCCTAGTGTTAAATTTAATCATCTGCCAAACATCATGGGGGTGAAAATTGTCTATATGCTAAACGCTTTTATTAAAAAGACTTATGCTAACAAGAGACGATATTTTCGGATTTGCCCCGGAAACTAAATACAATAAATCAGTTGCCTACTTTTCAATGGAATTTGCAATAGATCAAGCACTAAAAATTTATAGCGGCGGATTAGGCTTTCTAGCTGGATCACACTTACGAAGTGCTTACCAGTTAAAGCAAAATTTACTTGGAGTTGGTATGTTATGGAAATACGGATATTATGACCAAACGCGTGATAAAGATGCTTTAATGACCCCAGTTTTTGTGGAAAAGGATTATGCATTTTTACACGATACAGGCATTGTTTTTACAGTACCAGTCCATGATGCTCCAGTACATGTAAAGGCTTACCTATTAAAACCAGAGACATTTGGTTCTGCACCATTATTTTTGCTGAGTACAGATCTTCCTGAAAATGATGAGGTTTCCCGTACAATTACTCATCGTTTGTATGATTCGAATGAAACAACCCGGATTGCACAAAGTATAATTTTAGGTATTGGCGGCGCAATGCTATTGGACCTTTTAAAGATGGAACCTGATATCTATCATATGAATGAGGGACACGCTGTTTCTTTAAATTTCTATTTATATGCTAAATATAAAAGCCTGGAAGAAGTGAAAAAAAGAGTGGTTTTTACTACGCATACTCCAGAAATGGCAGGTAACGAAGAGCATGATTATTCATTGTTAAAAGACATGTCGTTTTTCTATCATATGCAGGAGCATGAAGTGAAATATTTCCTGGGAATGGATGGAGATAGGTTTAGCTATACACTTGCGGCGCTTAAGTTTTCTCATATAGCTAATGGTGTATCAAAATTGCATGGTGAAGTAGCTAGGGAGATGTGGGGTGCGAATGCGGGCATATGTGAGATTACTTCAATAACTAATGCCCAAAATGGTGATTATTGGAAGGATGAAGTAATTTCAAAGGCTATTTCCAGTAGTGACGACCAGACCATTATCGATAGGAAGAAAGAAATGAAGAAGGTGCTGTTTAAGACCGTGGCCGATCAATGTGGTAAAGTGTTTAATGAAAATGTAATTACCATCGTGTGGGCAAGGAGATTTGCCGGTTATAAACGGGCAGATCTGGTAATGTATGATTGGGAGCGTTTCTTAAAATTAATCAGTAATGCGGAGTTCCCTGTACAATTCATCTGGGCGGGAAAACCATATCCTGAAGATGAAGGAGCGACTAAATTGTTCAATAGCATTATTACCAGGATCAAGCCTTTTGCAAATTGCGCAGTGCTTACAGGATATGAATTGGCATTGTCTGCACTATTGAAAAAGGGTTCTGATGTTTGGCTCAATAACCCAAAAATGTATAGAGAGGCTTCTGGAACAAGTGGTATGACTGCGGCTATGAATGGAAGCGTCAACCTTTCTTTGCCAGATGGATGGGTGCCAGAATTTGCTATAGATCAGGAGAATAGTTTTATCATCCATCCAGCAGCAGATAGAGGAGACGAAGCTTTGATTGATGCGACAGAGAATAAGAGTTTGATGGATGTTTTGGAAGAATTGGTTCTGCCGAAGTATTATCAGGACGAGCAAGGCTGGTTGAAGATCATTAAAAAAGCAGCGACCGATGTTGAGCCTGCTTTTGAATCGGGAAGAATGGCTGATGAATACTATCAGCTGATGTATAAATAGAAATAATCAACAGCAAATATTATTAACAAGAAACGACTATAAATAAAGGTCGTTTCTTGTTTCACTGGTCTAAGCTTTTGGTAAGCTGTACCCGTTATGATACGGTGTCAACAGGTATTTATCATTGATCTGTTTATCGGTAAACTGGTGTTTTGCATCATCCCATGATAGTTTTTGTCCGCTTCTGAAAGCAATGTTTCCCATTTGTGCCACCGTAGCAACATGTGCTGCAGCTTGTATGGAGCAGTTGAGTTGTTCCTTTTTTCTCGATCTGACCACGTCAAAGAAGTTAACCATGTGATTGTTCAATCCGTTATCTGATGCTTTAACAAAAGGTTTGCTCACTTTATTTCCGCTTTGCCGTTCTTCGATTACTTCCCATCCCCCTCTATTTAAAATTAGCGTCCCATTGTTGCCTATGTAAGCAATCCCATGATCCCTATTGTAGGAGCCGTTATCAATGCCCATTGCAGAATCCCAGACCATATTAAATTTATCAAACTCATATAAGGTGGTTAACGTATCGGGCGTTTCTTCGTATAAATCTGGGTAAGCAAAGCGACCGCCCAGTGCAGATACTGTTTTTGGAACGGGAGAATTCATGCCTAGCAGTCCGTAATCAATTAAGTGAACTCCCCAGTCGGTCATTAACCCACCTGCATAATCCCAAAACCAACGGAAGTTAAAATGGTATCTGCTGGCGTTGAAAGGTCTCTTATTTGCTGGACCGAGCCACATTGCATAATCTACTCCGGTAGGAGGCAATGTATCTGCAACTACGGGGGCAGGTTTCATCCAGCCCTGGTAGCACCATACTTTGACTGTTCTTATATTTCCCAGCTGACCGCTTTTAACGAAATCTACGGCATCTTTAAAATGTTGCTGACTCCTTTGCCACTGTCCGGCTTGCACAACTTTATTATATTTTTCCTGGGCGCTGACCATGGTTCTGCATTCTATGATGGAGTTACCAACTGGTTTTTCTACATATACGTCTTTTCCGGCCTGTACGGCATGTACCATCATTAACGCGTGCCAGTGATCCGGAGTTCCGATAATTACTGCATCAATATCTTTTTGATCTAGTAAGGCACGGTAATCTTTATATCTTTTTACTTTTGCCGCATCAATATTTAACGACTTTAACTCTGACATTCTTTGGTCGAGCACATTTGCATCACTATCACATAGTGCCACTAAGTTTACACCCGGCACTTTCAAAGCTGCTTTTACATCTGACCAGCCCATTCCATTAATGCCGATTGCACCAATATTGATCTGGTCGTTCGCTCCAATGGTTTTATTAAACAAAGCATAAGCTGGATTGTCCAGCGCAGATAAAAGTGCTGCGGTTCCAAGGGCAGTGGCGGTTTGCCCGATAAAGTTTCTACGGTTTAACATTTGGTTGATTTACTGGTTCATACGGGCAGTAAATTACAAATTAATTTTTTGAAAAAAGATGCGTTTGAGGTGTTTTAAGATCGTTGCAAAGAGATTTCGAAAATTGTGACTTTTTGGTTAGTCACTATGTGGCTAAAAAAGCTCAATTAAAAAAGCAAATTATTCTTTTAAATACAAAACGCCCGGGATGATATCATCCCGGGCGTTTTGTATTTAAATTTTACTAGACGTTACATCAAGTCAAATCCGATATCTTCTCTAAAGTATTTACCATCAAAATAGATCCTTGCTGCATCGGCAGTAGCAGATTGTAAAGCCTCGAACTGTGTATCTTGTAAACTGGTTACTGCCAATACGCGTCCGCCATTGCTTTTAATTACGCCACCTTCGAGCATCGTACCTGCATGGAAAGCAACTGATTTGCGGATGTTATCAATTCCTGTGATTGCTTTTCCTTTTTCATAATCACCAGGGTAACCACCTGCGACGATCATTACTGTTGCTGCTTTTTTAGGGCTGATCACCAATTGCACATCATTTAAGCGTTTTTGGGAAGTAGCAATAAACAGGTCTACCAGGTCGTTCTCAATCCTTGGTAATACACTTTCTGTTTCAGGGTCGCCCATTCTGCAGTTATATTCAATGATCATCGGCTTATCGCCAACTTTGAACAAGCCAAAGAAGATGAAACCGGTATAATCAATATTGTCTTTTTTCAATCCATTGATGGTAGGAATGATGATACTGTCTTCTACGTCCTTCAGGAATTTTTCATCAGCGAAAGGAACCGGAGAAACAGAACCCATACCGCCTGTGTTTAACCCGCTGTCGGCCTGACCGATTTTTTTGTAGTCTTTTGCTTCTGGAAGGATCACGTAATTATCGCCATCGGTTAGTACAAAAACAGATAGCTCAATCCCTGTAAGGTATTCTTCGATTACTACAAGGGAGCCTGCATTACCAAATTTGCCACCTAGCATTAACCCTAACTCTTCTTGTGCATCTGCCGTGGTTTCGCAAATTAATACTCCTTTCCCTGCTGCTAAACCATCAGCTTTTAATACTACTGGTAAACTATGGTTTTCCAGGTATGCGATACCTTCGTTTAAAGTTTCATTGGTAAAGGATTTTGAACCCGGGGTAGGAATACCATGACGGGCCATAAATTCTTTCGAGAAATCTTTACTCCCTTCCAGGATTGCACCTTCTTTCTTAGGTCCGATCACAGGAATGCCTGCAAGTTTTTCATCAGCAACAAAAAAATCATGAATACCATTTACTAAAGGTTCTTCCGGGCCAACCACAACCAATTCGATGTTTTCTGTTAACACGAATTTTTTGATGGCTTCAAAATCATTCGGATTCAGGTTTACATTTTTACCATAGGCACCTGTGCCGCCGTTGCCGGGTGCGATAAATAATTTTGAGCATTTTTCGGACTGGCTCATTTTCCATGCGAAAGCACTTTCTCTTCCGCCAGAACCTAATAATAAGATATTCATGGCAGCAAAGATAACGGCTTTGCCTAAATTATAAAGCTTATGTTTATTTTAATCCTTACAGGATAATGACAATTTGTACTTGTCTACTTAAATAATACATTTCTGTCGGGGCAAAGTGTAAGATATTTCGTAATTTTATCCCCCGGCAACTGCCAAAGTGACTTATCAGTTGATATGGCTTGGTTGTTGTAAAACGATGATTTTTAAATCAATAAAACAGACTATATAAACATGCTAGGATTTTTAACCAAGGTTTTTGGAAGCAAATCAGAAAGAGATATTAAGGCAATCCAACCACTTGTCATTAAGATAAACGAAGAATACGCTAAACTTTCGGTGTTGAGCAATGACGAATTGCGTAACAAAACTGTTTACTTTAAAGATGTTATCGCTAAATCTTTAGCTGATATCGATAGTAAAATCAGCGGATTGAAAGCTGATGGTGAAAGCCGTGATTTATCATTGGCCGAAAAAACTGCACTTTATGAGCAGATTGATGTTTTAATAAAAGACAGGGATAAAGAATTAGAAGTGGTATTGATGGAAATCCTTCCTGCTGCTTTTGCGGTAGTAAAAGAGACATCAAGACGTTTTGCAGAGAATGAAAAACTAGAAGTAACTGCTTCGGCATACGATAGGGATTATGCTGCAAGAAGGAGCAATGTTAAAATCGAAGGCGATAAAGCATTTTGGGCAAATTCATGGGATGCTGCGGGCAGTACTGTAGTGTGGAACATGGTTCACTATGATGTACAGCTGATCGGTGGTGTGGTGCTGCACAATGGTAAAATCGCTGAGATGGCAACGGGTGAGGGTAAAACACTGGTAAGTACATTACCTGCGTACCTTAACGCATTAGCTGGTCAGGGTGTACACATTGTAACAGTAAATGATTACCTGGCACGACGTGACTCGGAGTGGAATGGTCCTTTGTTCGAATTCCATGGTTTAAGAGTAGACTGTATTGATAAACATGAGCCAAACTCTCAGGAGCGTAGAAATGCTTACCTGGCAGATATTACTTATGGTACAAATAATGAATTTGGGTTTGATTACCTGCGTGACAATATGGCGCAGGAGCCTGGTCAACTGGTACAGCGTAAACTGCATTTTGCAATGGTGGATGAGGTCGATTCAGTATTAATTGATGATGCCCGTACTCCATTAATCATTTCTGGTCCAGTACCATTTGGTGATCAGCATGAGTTTCATGAGCTGAAACCAAGGATTGAACGCCTGGTAAATGCACAGAGAGAATATGTGAGCAAAGCTTTAAATGAAGCTAAAAAATTAATAAATGATGGTAAAACCGGAACTGAAGAAGGCGAAGGTGGTTTAGCTTTATTAAGAGCACACCGTGGTTTGCCTAAAAATAAAGCACTGATCAAGTTTTTAAGTGAAGGAAGTAACAAACAGATCTTGCTTAAAACTGAGAACAGTTATATGGCTGATCAGTCTAAGAATATGCCTAAGGTTGATTCACATCTTTATTTCTATATCGATGAGAAAAACAATCAGGTAGAGCTGACTGAAAAAGGTATTGAGCTGATTACTAAATCTGGTGAAGATGAAAGTTTCTTCGTGTTGCCAGATGTAGGTACTGAGATTGCAGAGATAGAAAAATCTTCATTGGAAAGTGAAGAGAAAATTGCAAGGAAAGATGAGCTGATGCGCGATTACTCTATTAAGGCGGAACGTGTACACTCTGTTAACCAATTGCTGAAAGCGTATACTTTATTTGAAATCGATGTAGAATATATCATCGATGAAGGTAAGATCAAAATTGTAGATGAGCAGACAGGCCGTATTATGGATGGCCGTCGTTATTCTGATGGTTTGCACCAGGCAATTGAAGCAAAAGAAAATGTGAAAGTGGAAGATGCTTCACAAACTTATGCTACTGTTACTTTACAGAACTTCTTCCGGATGTACCACAAGTTATGTGGTATGACAGGAACGGCGACTACAGAAGCTGGCGAGTTTTGGTCTATCTATAAACTGGATGTGGTAGAGATACCTACAAACAGGGTAATGTCTAGAAAAGATGAGCAGGATTACGTTTACCGTACCATCCGTGAAAAATATAATGCTGTTGCAGAAGAGATCGTAAGATTAACGCAGGAAGGCCGCCCGGTATTGGTTGGTACGACGTCGGTAGAGATTTCGGAGCTGTTAAGCAGAATGCTGAAATTAAGAGGTATTAAGCATAATGTACTGAATGCTAAAATGCACCAGAAAGAGGCTGATATCGTAGCCGAAGCTGGTCAGGCTGGAACAGTGACTATCGCTACCAACATGGCGGGCCGTGGTACGGATATTAAGCTTGGTGCAGGTGTTAAAGAAGCAGGTGGTTTAGCGATTGTAGGTACAGAGCGTCATGAGTCGCGTCGTGTAGACAGACAGTTGCGTGGTCGTGCAGGTCGTCAGGGAGATCCGGGTTCATCTCAGTTCTTCGTTTCACTGGAAGATAACTTAATGCGTTTATTTGGTTCAGAGCGTATCTCTAATATCATGGTTAAAATGGGTATTGAAGATGGTGAAGTGATCCAGCACTCGATGATTACCAAATCTATTGAGCGTGCGCAGAAAAAAGTAGAAGAAAACAACTTTGGTGTACGTAAGCGTTTGTTAGAGTATGATGATGTGATGAATTCACAGCGTTCGGTAATCTATGCAAAACGTAAAAATGCATTGTTCGGTGAGCGTTTAGACGTTGATATGAACAACATGGTGTTTGATGTAGCTGAAGATGTAGTTTCTGAATACAAAGAAGAGGGTAACTACGAAGGGTTCAAATTAGAAGTAATTAAAAACTTCTCTTTGGATACAGCTATTACTGAATCGGAATTTAACTCTAGAAGCATCCATATCTTAACAGATAAATTGTTTGACGAAGCAACTGCGTTTTATGCAAGGAAATCCGAAGCCATCATTGGTCAGGCTTTACCTGTATTAACACAGGTATTTGAAGAACGTGGTGATCATATCGAGCAAATCATTGTTCCATTTACCGATGGAATGAGAAGCATTCAGGTTCCTGTAGAACTGAAAAAAGCTATTGCGAACAACGGTAGAGAAGTGACGATGGCATTTGAGAAAACAATTGTTCTTGCGTTGATCGACGAGTCGTGGAAAGAGCATTTGCGCGAAATGGATGAATTAAAGCAGTCGGTACAAAATGCTGTTTACGAGCAGAAAGATCCACTGATCATTTACAAAATGGAAGCTTTCAATTTGTTTAAAAACATGTTGAATGCAGTAAATAAAGAAGTAGTAAGTTTCTTATATAAAGGTGGTATCCCTGTGCAGCAAGAGGCTGATGATTTACAGGCTGCCCCGCAAGCACCTAAAGCTGCACCAAGTAAACTGAAAATGTCTAAACCTGAATTTGCTACATCAACTAACACTGGTGATGTGGAGTTTGGCGATACACGTGAGCAGGCGCCGCAGCAGCCAATCCGTAAGGAAGTAACGATCGGAAGAAACGATCCTTGCCCTTGTGGAAGTGGTAAGAAATACAAAAACTGCCATGGTGCAGGAATGTAATTTGTAATACACATAAAGAATGCCGATTTTTGTAAAAAGAAATCGGCATTCTTTTTTTTAAGCCCTTCTATGAAATTATTCTTTACGTTTATTATTTGTTGCTTTTCTGTATTGGCGTGTGCTCAGGAAAAAGGTGTAGTAACCATTGTTAAAGATCCGCTGGTGGATAGTCTGATTGCGAGAAGAATAGCCTTAAATCAGAAATCGGTGGCACCGGGAATAGTCCGGAAAAATGGCCCTATTGTTTCGCAGATGGGCTTTCGTGTACAGATTTTTTATGGATCAGACAGAAGAGAGACCTTTAACGAACAGACCCGTTTTAAATCGGTATACCCAAAGATCAATACTTATATTACTTACAAAGAACCCAATTACTATTTACGTGTAGGGGATTTCCGGACGCGTCTGGAAGCCCAGCGTATGATGAATGAACTGCGCGGTACTTTTGCAACGCTTTTCATTTTCAGACAAAAAATAAATGCACCCAGTTTAGATCCAGGCAATGATAAATAAAGAGCAAATCCAAAATTTAGCAGGTAACATATTTGAAGAGGTAGTTGGCTACCGCAGGCATCTCCATACCAATCCTGAACTTTCGTTTAAAGAGTTTAACACGTCACAGTTTATTAAGGATAAACTAACAGAATTTGGTATCCCGTTTACAGGTATGGCCAATACAGGAGTAGTAGGATTGATCACTGGTGATCTTCCTTCTGATCGTGTAATTGCATTACGTGGCGATATTGATGCGTTACCCATTTTAGAAGCTAACGATAAACCTTATACGTCAGTAAATACAGGTGTGATGCATGCATGCGGACATGATGTGCATACTTCTTCGTTACTAGGGGCTGCATTTATTTTAAATAGCTTAAAAGCTGAATTTGGGGGTACGATCAAATTGATCTTCCAGCCGGGTGAAGAAGTTCTGCCTGGCGGGGCGAGCATTATGATTGCTGAAGGGGTCTTAGAAAATCCAAAACCGCACCACATCGTAGGTCAGCATGTAATGCCGTTGATCGATGCCGGGAAAGTTGGGTTTCGATCGGGGATTTACATGGCGTCTACAGATGAGCTTTATGTAACAGTTACTGGTAAAGGGGGGCATGGTGCACAACCACATCAGAATATTGATCCGGTGCTAATCAGTGCACATATTTTAGTTGCGCTCCAGCAAATTGTTAGCCGTAATGCAGATCCAAGGTTGCCATCGGTGCTTTCTTTTGGAAAGGTTATTGCAAACGGTGCAACGAACATTATACCAAACGAGGTGAAGCTGGAAGGTACATTTAGAACGCTAAATGAAGAATGGCGTGCGGAAGCTAAGATCTTAATGAAGAAAATGGCAGAAGGCATTGCAGAAAGCATGGGTGGAAGCTGTGAATTCAGGATCATGAAGGGGTATCCTTATTTGATCAATGAAGAAAAGCTGACCGCGGCTACGCGTGCTTCGGCAGAGGAATATTTAGGCAAGGAAAATGTAGTTGATCTGGACATCTGGATGGCTGCAGAAGATTTTGCCTATTATTCGCAAGTAACAGATGCTTGCTTTTACCGTTTAGGTACTGGCAATGTGGAGAAAGGGACTACCTATTCTGTGCACCATCCTAATTTTGATGTAGATGAGGATGCTTTAAAAATATCAACTGGCCTGATGGCTTATATTGCACTTAAACAATTAGGGAACTAGCGCTTGGGAATGAGAAAATTAATAATAGCTGCGGGACTGCTGATCTCTGGATTAGGTAGTTTTGGGCAGCAAATTGATCGTTTTAATCCTGATACGGTTAAAACGATCGAGCTTGATCCCAATGCAATTAACATTGTAGCGGAGAAATTAAGCATTGAAACTTTTATCAGGGCAATTACTACAGATACTACTTTCTATCAATCGTTCAGAAAGATGAAAATGTATAATTTCATCGCCGAGAACAGGGTTTATACTTATGATAAGAAAAATCAAGTAAACGGAAAGATCTACCGTAAAATTAAACATAGCAATACTGGTCCGGTAAAAATGGAATACCTGGTGAAACAGGATACGGGTAAGGTGTTTAAAAAGAACGGTAAATATCAGCTGTATACGATAGAGATGTTCGATTATATCTTTATGAACGCCTATAAAACTGATTTTGTAGCGAATGCGCCAGCGGGTGATGGTAAAGGTGGCTCCAATGCAGGATATAAGGAGAAGTTGAAGACACTGATCTTTAATCCCGGGCGACCGGTTAAGGGTATACCTTTTATAGGTAGCAAGACGGAGATTTTTACGGCGAATATGCGTCAATATTATGATTATGCTTTTCAGAGTGGTACTTACCTGGATTCTATCCCGGTTTACCGTTTCAGGGTAAGCGAGAAGAAAGATCTGAGCAACTGGACCAAAGATGGTTTAATGATCAAAGAACTGGTTACTATTTTTGATAAGCGCAATTTCAATATCCTGGGGCGCTATGTGGATATGAAGTATAGTAATATGGTATTTGATTTTGATGTACAGATGAATATTGAAATGAGCTATTTCGGAGAGGATAAGCTGCCTACAAAAATCACCTACCAGGGAAACTGGAACGTCCCGTTTAAAAAAGAGGAACGTGCAAGTTTTCTGATTTTACATAAGGATTATCACTTAGAAAAAGGGAAGTAGGCTTAACGGTTGATCATCCATTTCCATGCTGGTTTTATTAATATATGAACACCATCTATTATTAACTCCTCCTCTTCTTCGGCAGTAATGATCCATGCTTCTTTTACCTTGCAATAAGCGCATGCTTTTAATAGCCCTTTTATTTCGCGGCTTCGTGTGCTTTCATCTGCCAGCGTCCAGCTTACCTGTACAGGCAATGCTGTACCGCCTTCGGGGTAGATTATAAAATCGCATTCACCGGATGTCTCTGCGTAATAATAAATATTGCTGGTATAGATACTGCCAAATCTTTGGTACAATTCTTTAAAAACAAGATTTTCAAGTAATAATCCTCTATTTCCAGAATACTGTGCCGTATTCGCATTCAATAAACCATTGTCTAGCCAGTATATTTTCTTATCTGATTTTTCTCTTTTGCTACCTGAATAGTCAAAACGGCCATATCCATCGCATCATATACGCTGTTCACGCCAACACTATACTGCTGTGCTTTCATTTGATTGTATAACCTGCGGTTACTAATAGTTTTACCTATCATTGAGGCCGCTTGTCTGTACAGACTACGGAGGTAAGTGTAATTCGTTAGCTGATTATATTCAATAATGTCACGCAGTAGCATTGCGTTATAATATTCCTGTAAATAGGCAGTATGTATTAGTTTGGTAGGTAAGTTGATAGTTTCGGGGTATCCGCCTTGTTCCAGGTACTGGTACAATAAAGCGATGGTTTTGTTTTTCCCTGTTCCCTGCTCTGAAGGTTTTAATCCGCTAAATTCACAATACTCCTTAAAGGATAAGGGCAATAATTCTATCGCAATGCTGCGGCCACGCAAAACAGATTTAATCTCGGTATGCAACACAGAACTATTGCTTCCGGTAAAAAATATACGTTTTGAATAGGTTTCGTTGATGCGGTTTAAAAAGCGTTCCCAACCTGGTGCACCTTGTACCTCATCGAAGAAGAACCAGGCGTCTTCTAGTGCCGAATCTGGATTAAGTTCTTGCCAGGCTTGTAAGATTAAGTCGAGTTGTGCTGGTTCAAACTGAATACGCTCATCTTCAAAATTAAAGTAGATAATGTTTTTTTTGTGAAACTCCCTTTTTTGTTATGAGCTCATCGATGGCTAATAACATAGCAGATGTTTTTCCAACACGCCTTGGGCCTATGATCGCCTGGATTTTATTTAGCACCAATGAAATCCCTGTATTTCTATGTTTAAGGTATTCTAAAGGTCTTCTTTCCTGATTTTGAACGAGTATGTTCTTTAAAATGTCTTTCATAGTTCTGCAAATATAATCGTCTTTATTGCAGAGACATTTATCTAACAATCGTCTCTCTGATAAAAACGATTATTGAATAAATGTCTTTATCAGAGAGACGATTGTTAGATTTTAATTGGTTCTTCCTTGCAAATCGAATATTCAATGTTATAATTGCAAGGAAGAAATGAGGCATTTATGAATAATAAATACACCTTTAAGGGTATACAATACAACGCCATTTGAAAATTTAAACAGCTCTGTAAATCGAATAATTAATGTTATGATTGCACGGTTATGGTATGGTAATATTCTTTTTGAATGATATAGTTGTTGATCAGATTAACTACTATATCAGTTTAGATTTGGTTATCTTTGCAATCTTAAGCGGCAATAGGTTATTGATTTAAAATTTTTGTATGCCGATATAGATAATTAATCAAATATGATGAAAAAACTAATTAAACCTTCATTTTACCTACTTGCTTGCTGTTTAGTAGTTTCGTTGATCGCTATGACAGTAAAACCAAAAAAGATAATTTTCTTCGGTGATTCGATTACCCAGCAGGGTGTAAAGCCTGGTGGATATGTAGACCTGATCAAAAAAAGCCTGGATTCTTCAAAATATGAAGTGATCGGAGCGGGAATTGGTGGGAATAAGATCTATGATCTTTACTTGCGGATGGAAGATGATGTATTAAATAAAAAGCCAGATCTGGTTGTAATTTATATTGGTGTAAATGATGTATGGCATAAGCTGTCGTCAAAGACAGGAACTGATCAGGATAAATTTGTGAAATTCTATCAGGCATTAATTAATAAAATACAGGCGAATGGTGCTAAGGTTATATTGTGTACGCCTGCAGTAATTGGGGAGAAAAAGGGCGGTGCAAATGAAATGGACAGTGAGCTGGATAAGTATTCGGCAGAGGTCCGCAAGCTTGCTGTAAAAAACAACCTGCCTTTGGTTGATTTAAGAAAGCTATTTACTGAGTATGATATGCAGAATAATCCGCAGGACCTGGAAAAGGGTATCCTGACCAGGGACGGGGTACACTTAAATGATATAGGTAACAAAACTTTAGCCGAAACGTTATTGCCACTAGTAAAGTAATTCCTATTAATGATCTATCAGGATACGATTAACAAAATCATGGATACCGCCCGTATTGAGGAGGTGGTCGGTGATTTTGTGTCTCTAAAAAAGCGCGGTACCAGTTTAATTGGAAATTGCCCTTTTCATAATGAAAAAACACCTTCTTTTCACGTTTCTGTAACCAAAGGGATTTATAAGTGCTTTGGTTGCGGTAAGGGAGGGGATTCTGTGCGTTTCATTATGGACCATGAGAAGTATTCTTATCCGGAAGCGCTGAAGTTCCTTGCGCAGAAATACAATATTGAGGTTGAGGAGAAAGAGGAGACGCCGGAAAATGTTGAATTAAATAATGCGCGTGAAAGTCTATACGTGATTTCTCAGTATGCTGCCAATTATTTCTCTAATGAAATGTGGACAGGTGAACAGGGCCGGGCAATAGGTTTGAGTTATTTTAAGGAGCGTGGGTTCCGGGAAGATATCATTAAGAAATTTGAGCTTGGGTATTCTCCTGACCAGTGGGATGCATTGCTGTTAAGTGCTAAGGCAGCGGGCCATAAAGAAGAATATTTAGAACGTACAGGTTTATCTGTGCGGAATGATAAAGGGAAGGTGTACGACCGTTTCCGCGGACGGGTAATGTTCCCGATCCATAATTTTACGGGCAGGATTATCGGTTTTGGTGGCAGAACGCTGAAGACTGATAAAAATGTGCCTAAGTATGTCAACTCTCCGGAGAGTGATATCTACCATAAGTCGAATGTGCTGTACGGACTTTTCCAGGCAAAGAAGGCGATCCGTGAGGCTGATAACTGTTATTTGGTGGAGGGTTATGCGGATGTGCTTTCTGTACATCAGGCGGGGGTAGAAAATGTGGTAGCTTCTTCGGGAACTTCACTAACTACAGAACAGATCCGGCTGATCGGCCGTTTCTCTCAAAACGTAACCATTTTATATGATGGTGATGCTGCGGGTATAAAAGCTTCGCTGCGCGGACTGGACATGATTTTGGAAGAGGGGTTGAATGTGAAGGTGGTAAACTTTCCTGATGGCCATGACCCGGATTCGTATATGCACAAGGTTGGTGCAGGTGCTTTTAAAATATATATTGAGAATAACCGTAAGGATTTTATTCTTTATAAGGCAGATATCCTGTTAAAAGAGGCGGGAACAGATCCGATTAAGCGTGCGGGTATTATACGTGATATTGTAGAAAGTATTGCAAAGATTCCGGATGATATCAAAGCTTCGGTATTTATAAGGGAATGCAGTCGCCTGTTACAGGTGGAAGAACGGATGTTGCTGACTGAGCTCAGCAAGATGAAGTCGGCCAAAAATAAAAAGGCCGGTTCACAGCAGCAGTACGCACCGAAACAAAATTATAGTCCGGGTTCTCCTTTTCAGGATATGCCACCTGACAATCTGTTTGATGATAATGCGCAGCCAGATTATCCGGAGGAGGATGTTGCCGCAGATGATGACAGGCTGCAGGAACATGAGATTATACGTTTGCTATTGGCGTTTGGGCATGAGCTGGTGAGCTGGGATAAAATCGATAACATGTATATCGGTTCTTTCATTATGCAGAATCTGGCTGATGTTACTTTTGAAGATGAAACCTGTAAGCTTATTATCCAGAATTATAAAGAAGAAATAGAGAATGGGCACCTGCCGGTAGCCAATCAGTTTATAAAAAATGATAACAGGACGATTGCAGATCTTGCGATTACGTTATCAACTTCTCCCTATTCGTTAAGTGAAAACTGGTACAATAAACATCAGATTTACGTGAGGGACGAAACAGTAAACTTAAAAGCTACGATATTGGGTGGTTTGTACCATTTGAAAAAAAGAAAAGTAGACCGGATACTGTTGGGCTTACTACAAGAAATTAAGACAGAAAATGATCCGGTAAATCAGGAAATATTAATGCAGCGCTACGCATTTATCAAAAACGTAGAACGGGAAATCTCTAAATTTTTAGGGTCGGTAATCCTTAAATAATGGCGGAACATAACGATCTGGGAAGATATGGAGAGCAATTGGCGAAAACTTATCTTGAGCAGCATGGTTACCGCATTTTAGAAATGAACTGGGTTTATGGAAGATCAGAAATAGACCTGATTGCTTTTTATGAAAATCAGCTGATTTTTGTAGAAGTAAAGACCCGGAGGTCGGTAGCCCATGGTGAACCGGAAGATTTTGTGAACTGGAAAAAAGAAAAACAAATGGAATTTGCTTCCTCTGTATACATCGATCGGATGAACCATCAGGGGGAGATCCGTTTTGATATTGTTGCAATTGTATTTGAAAACAAAGAAATTTATAAAATTAATCATATTGAAGATGCATTTTGGCCAACCTAGTAACACTTTTAAAATAACTAAGCTTACACTCCTGATTTGTGCTTTTATTGGCGCAGCAATGATGGGTTCTTGTAAAGATGAGGAAAGTAAGTCTGAAGTACTGGGCTTTAAGCTTCCAGAGCAGGGACAGACTTATGGATTGGGTGAGGAAGTGAAAGTGCAACTGGATGTTCCGGCATCGGCTAAGGTAAGCAAGGTAGATTATCTGCTGGATGGTAAGGCTGTAGGCTCTAAGGATAATGCAGAAACTTTTGCGATTCAGACCGCTGATCTGTCTATGGGCTATAAGCTGATTACTGCTGTAGTAGATAACGGATCAAAGAAAGATACGGTGACGATTAATATTGTTTTAAAATCTGCAGTTAAACCTGCTGAGTATACTTACAAAGTGCTGAATGTGTTTCCACATGATACCACTTCCTATACACAAGGTTTGGAATACCATGGTGGGAAGTTCCTGGAAAGTACTGGAGAATATGGCCGGTCTACACTTAGATGGGTAGACCTGCAATCGGGCAAGGCATTGCAAAAGGTAGCACTAGATAAGAAATACTTTGCCGAAGGGTCTACGCTGGTTGATGGAAAAATTGTAATGCTGACCTGGAAAGAGGATGTTGGGTTTCTCTATGATTCAAAATCACTCACGTTACAAGGAACTTTCCCTTATCAGAATAGCCGTGAAGGATGGGGACTGACCTATGATGGCAGGCGCCTGATCAAATCTGATGGAACCAACCGCATCTGGTTTTTAAATGCGGCTGATTACAAAGAAGAAAGTTATATCGATGTTTACGATAACGTTGGCCAGGTAGATCAGCTAAATGAATTGGAGTATATTGATGGTAAAATATATGCAAACATCTACACTACGGATAAGATAGCTGTAATTGACCCTAAAAGCGGTGCTGTGGAGCGTTACATTAATATGGCAGGATTACTGCCGGAAAAAGACAAATTCGGTAATACAGACGTCTTAAATGGAATTGCGTGGGATGCTGCAGGAAAACGCTTATTTGTAACTGGTAAAAAATGGGATAAGCTGTTTCATGTTGAGTTGCTTCCGGCAAATCAGAAATAGAATACTCAATTTATTTGCGGTGATAAGGTCGTTTTCTTTCTAAGGGTTACTTTCTTTTTTAGGTTTAGGCTCTGCCAGGTACCCATTAAAAGTAATCGGCTGCTGCGTATTGTTGGTAACGGTAAGGGAAGCATATCCTTTTTCTGTTGCCGTAAGTGTAAGGCTATAATTATCTTTTACATCTTTTGGCACTATGCTAATGATCCATCCGCCTTTTTTACGCGGGGTAGTTTTGTAGCTGAATTTTTTGGATTTGAATTTAATGCCGCCCTCATCTATACCGCCCATTTTTGGGGTGAAAGATCTCCCATAGTAAGGCAGGAAAGCCACCACACTATCGGCTGTAACTGTCAGGTCATAATTGGCACCTGTAAGGATGATATTTCCTGCACCACCTGTATAACCGGGCATACTGGAAAGTACTTTGTTGATGTCATTCGCGTTAAGCGGACTTGCACTGGTTGCAACAAAAACATAGTTCTGTGCCTCTAAAATTTTAATGGTTGTTGCTTTATCGGTTTGTGCATGCAGTTTTGCTGCAACTAATACTAAAGCGACGATGAAGAAGTTTTTAAGCGTTCTCATATGCATATGTTTTATTTGTGTGTAACTCTTTGATCAAAGAACTTTACAAAGGTTTAATATACGAATGAGAACGCTGATATTTTAGAATATTATCTCCAGTTTTTATATTGGTTGATCAGGCCGTTCGTAGAAACGTCATGAGAAGAAACAACATCATCATTCTTTAATTCTGGCAGGATACTTTTAGCCAATTGTTTTCCTAATTCAACACCCCATTGGTCAAAGCTGAATATGTTCCAGATAATTCCCTGAACAAATATTTTGTGCTCATAGATAGCAACCAAACTGCCCAGACTGCGTGGCGTAACTTTTTTCAATAAGATTGAGTTGGTTGGCCTGTTTCCTTCAAATATTTTGAAAGGTGCAAGAACTTTGATTTCTTCGTCAGTTTTACCATCTTTCTTTAATTCAGCTGTTACCTGCTCTTCTGTTTTACCGTTCATCAGCGCCTCGGTCTGTGCAAAGAAGTTCGACAATAAGATCGGGTGATGTTCGCCAATTGGGTTAAGACTTTGTGCAGGGGCAATAAAATCACATGGGATCAAACGTGTTCCCTGGTGGATCAGCTGGTAGAAGGCATGCTGACCGTTAGTACCTGGCTCGCCCCAGATAATCGGGCCTGTTTCGTAAGTAACCTCATTGCCATTACGGTCTACATGTTTACCGTTACTTTCCATATCCCCTTGTTGGAAATAGGCAGCAAAGCGGTGCATATATTGATCGTAAGGAAGAATTGCCTGTGTTTCTGCATCGAAGAAATTGATATACCATACACCTAGTAAACCAAGGATTACAGGGATATTGCTTTCAAAAGGAGTACTTTCAAAATGCTGATCTGCTGCATGTGCACCTTCTAATAATTCTTTGAAGTTCTGGAAACCTATACTTAATGCAATTGGCAATCCGATGGCACTCCATAATGAGTATCTTCCGCCTACCCAGTCCCAGAATCCAAACATGTTTTCGGTATCAATACCAAAAGCAGAAACGTCTTTAGCATTGGTAGAAAGCGCAGCAAAATGTTTAGCTACATCTTCTTGTTTACCGCCTTTGCTTAGGAACCAATCCTTAGCTGTATTCGCATTAGTCAGTGTTTCTTGTGTAGTGAAAGTTTTGGAAGCAATGATGAACAGCGTAGTTTCAGGATCTACCGTTTTTAAAGCCTCTGCCATGTGCGTACCATCTATATTGGATACGAAATGCATGGTCAGGTGATTTTTATATGCCTTTAACGCTTCAGTAACCATTACCGGGCCAAGGTCAGAACCACCGATACCGATATTTACCACATCAGTAATTGCTTTGCCTGTATAGCCTTTCCATGAACCAGAGATGATCTGCTCGCTGAATTTCTCCATTTTAGCCAGTACCTCATTTACATCTGCCATTATATCTTTACCGTCTGCGTAGATGGGGGTATTGCTTTGGTTACGTAATGCGATGTGCAATACTGCCCTGTCTTCCGTCTGGTTGATCTTCTCTCCGCTAAACATCGCTTTAATTGCTTCATCCAGTTTACATTCTTTAGCCAGCTGAACCAGCAAAGCAAGGGTTTCGTCATTGATCCTGTTCTTTGAATAATCCAGCAGGATATCTTCAAAAATCAAGGAGAACTTTTCAAAACGCTTGTCATCTTCTGTAAATAACTGCTTTAAATTTTTCTCGTTTATGCCAATGAAGTGGTCGGCCAAGTATTTATAGGCTTCGGTCTCGGTAAAATTTACGGTTGGTAACATAGTATTAGTGTTTTTGTAAATGTACTGGTTTATTTTAATCTGCTTATTGCTTAACAATATTTCTGCCGATAAATTAAATGTCGGCAGATTGGATTATATTTAACATAAAATGAACCACTTTATGAAAAGATTTTACTTTATTTTGTTGTTACTGGGCTCAGCTAACGCATTTGCTCAAAAAAATGCACAGGGGGAGGCCGTATCAAAAAAAGCTGCAGCGATTGAACAGAAGGTAATAACCTGGCGCCGCGATTTTCACGAACATCCTGAACTGGGAAACAGCGAGGTACGTACCGCTGGTATAATTGCCAAACATTTAGCTTCATTAGGGATCACGGTTACTTCTGGTGTGGCAAAAACCGGGGTTGTCGGTATTTTGAAAGGGGGTAAACCCGGGCCTGTTGTGGCACTCCGTGCAGATATGGATGGGCTGCCGGTAACAGAGCGGGTTGATATACCATTTGCGTCTAAAGTAAAAACCACCTATAACAGTCAGCAGGTAGGTGTAATGCACGCTTGCGGACATGATTCTCATATGGCGATATTGATGGGTGTAGCAGAAGTATTGGCCTCCATGAAAAAAGATATTCCGGGAACAGTGAAATTTATCTTCCAGCCAGCAGAAGAAGGCGTACCTGCGGGGGAAGAGGGCGGTGCCGCGCTCATGGTAAAGGAAGGCGTTTTAGAGAACCCTAAAGTAGAAGTCATTTTTGGTCTGCATATTAATTCACAAACAGAAGTAGGAAACATTACTTATCGTCCTGGTGGAACCATGGCAGCGGTAAATGATATGAAAATAACAGTAACTGGAAGACAGGCACATGGAGCTTATCCGTGGAGCAGTATTGACCCGATAGTGATTTCTTCACAAATTGTTAATAACCTGCAGACAATTGTGAGTAGAAATTTAAACGTGACGGAAAACCCTGGGGTTGTGACAATTGGTGCGATCAACGGTGGGGTGCGCTCTAACATTATTCCAGAAAAGGTAGAGATGCTGGGTACGATCCGTAATTTCAGCAAAGAAGACGAGGCGATGTTTATTGAGCGGGTAAAGACAATTGCAACCAAAACAGCAGAAGCAGGGGGAGGAACAGCAGAAGTGAAAATCCCCTATAGCAACCATTACCCGGTAACGTTTAATGATCTGGCACTGACCGAGAAAATGCTGCCAAGTCTAAAGTCGACAGCGGGTGCTGATCATATTTTGTTAAGGCCACCGGTTACAGGTGCTGAAGATTTCTCTTTCTTCCAGGAGAAAGTGCCAGGGTTATTTATTTTTCTTGGCGGAATGCCTAAAGGACAGGATCATTTAAAAGCACCTTCGCACCATACACCAGATTTCTATTTGGATGAAAGCGGATTTGTACTGGGGGTTAAAGCCCTGGCGAACCTCACGCTGGATTACATGGCGATGAAGAAATAATTATATATTTGTCATTATGACTAAAGAACAAATACAGGATTTAAGGGACAGAGTAGCGTCGCTGAGGAGGCATCTTTGACGTCGAAACCCGACTCGAAGCTATTTATATAGAACAGGAGCTTACCTTACAACCGGGTTTTTGGGATGATCCCAAAAAGGCCGAAAAGCATTTGGCAGAAATGAACGCCAAGAAGGTATGGACAGATGCCTGGCAGAAAGTGAATGCCGAATTTGAAGATACACAGGTGCTGTTTGATTTCAATCAGGCTGGCGATGCCACAAACGAGGAGATGGAGGAGCAGTACCAGAAATGCCTGGCACTGATCGAAGATCTGGAACTGAAGAATATGCTGAGCAGCAAGGAAGATCAGCTGCATGCGGTAATGCAAATTACGGCTGGGGCTGGTGGAACAGAAAGTTGTGATTGGGCAGCGATGCTGATGCGGATGTATATTATGTGGGGCGAAAAGAACGGCTACAAGGTAACCGAACAGGATTATCAGCCGGGTGAGGTCACAGGTGTGAAAACGGTAACACTGCAATTTGCTGGTGAGTTTTCGTATGGTTACCTGAAAGGGGAGAACGGGGTGCACCGTTTAGTGCGGATCTCGCCATTTGATTCTAATGCCAGGCGACACACTTCTTTTGCTTCAGTGTACGTCTATCCATTGGTAGATGATACGATTGAGATTGAAATTAAAGATGCCGATATTGAGTTTGAAACCTTCCGCTCCGGTGGTGCGGGTGGGCAGAATGTAAATAAGGTAGAGACTGCTGTTCGTTTGTACCATAAACCTTCAGGAATTGTGATCAAAAACCAGGAGTCCCGTTCGCAGCTGCAAAATAAAGAAAATGCACTGCGCCTGTTAAAGTCGCAATTGTATGAGGCAGAAATGCGCAAAAGGATGGAAGCATCTGCTGCGGTGGAAGGTTCAAAAATGAAAATAGAATGGGGATCACAGATCAGGAATTATGTGCTGCACCCTTATAAGCTGGTAAAAGACCTGAGAACAAATTATGAAACCTCTAATGCGCAAGCAGTATTAGATGGGGAATTGAACGACTTTTTGAAGGCTTATTTAATGGAATTCTAATATGAAAAGGATCTGGCTGTTAAGTTTAGGAATAGGTATAATGGGAATGAATACATTAAAAGCCCAGCAGGTAATGGATTTGTATCCGGGTAAAATCCCTGGTGCAAAAGCAGTGCCTGCTACTTACAAGGAGTTGGAGAGAATCAATGATGGTAAAGTAACTGGCTTGAGTAAGGTGTCTCATCCTACCTTAACATTATATCAGCCAGATCCTGCTAAAGCGAATGGAACAGCTGTTATCATTTGTCCGGGAGGCGGATACTCTGGTCTGGCAGTTGCACATGAAGGGGAAGAAGTGGGGAGGAAGTTTGCTGAAATCGGCGTAACTGCCTTTGTGCTTAAATACCGTTTGCCGTCGGATTCTATTATGGTAGACAAATCATTTGGTCCGCTGCAAGATGCCGAACAAGCAATTTATGTAGTACGTAAAAGTGCGGCCAAGTGGAAAATCGACCCTGCTAAAATAGGTATTATGGGTTTTTCTGCAGGAGGTCATTTAGCCTCTTCCCTAACGGTACACTACGGTGATGTAAAAATTGAAAACGCAGAGAAATTAAGTCTGAGACCTGACTTTGCAGTCCTGCTATACCCTGTAATTAGTTTTATTTCTTCCCCGCATGTTGGGTCTAAGAATAATCTGATCGGGAAGGATGGTTCTGAAGCGCAAAAAGAATACTTTTCTAATGAAAGACATGTAGACGCTCATACGCCGAAAACTTTCCTTGTTCATGCAAATGATGATAAAGCAGTACCAGTTGAAAACTCAATTCTTTTTAACCAGGCAATGGTGAAAAACAAGGTGCCTGTAGAAACACATTTATACCAGGGCGGCGGACATGGTTTTGGTTTACATAACAAAACCACATCAGACGAATGGTTTGAACATTTGGTGAACTGGATGAAGTCTAATGGGCTATTGAAATAACCTTAAAAATCATTGTTCAATAAAATCTCCTGTAATTCTTTAAGCTCCTCTACCTTTTCTGCAGCACCAAGGTTCTCATAAGAGGAGATCAGGTTACGGATGATCCGGCGTATAATCTCGACATTACTGCATGGTGCGTAGAACCCAGGCTGTGCCTGCAGGTTCAGCTGGCGTAAAAACTGGTCTACATCATGTTTTCCAAAAATAGCTCCTTTATTAAAGGCGTTAATATAAAACAGTACGCCAAATTCGTGCTCGTCCCTTTTACTTTCATCTATATACCCGAGGATAAAATGCTGAGGGAGGTTTACCCCGTAAACAGGGATATCCAGTTTCTGGGCTATGGTAGAATAAATGATTGCCAGCGAAATCTGATTGCCTTTTTTAGTTTCCAATACCTGGTTGATATAAGAATTTTGCGGATCGTGGTGGTTTTTTGTATTGCCGCTGAAACCGAAGTTGTTATAGAAAATATGGTTGATCAATTTGATCTTTTCTACTGAACTCATTTCGTGCTGCAGGCCAAGCCAGATTTCTCTTTTGATCTCTTCTATCTGGATAATAATCTTTTGATCGTCCAGATCAGGATACTGGTAACGGTTGATCACTAAGGCCCCCTGTAACAGGTCGAACGCCCCGCTTTGATACCATAAATTAAGATCTTCCTTAACTGTTGTAAACTGTATCTGGTGTACGATGTTCTCAATTCTTTCCTGCAACAGCGTATCCAGTGATTTTTCCCATTCGGTTTCCAGAAAATGAATGACTGAATTGCCGTATTCGAGCAAGCGTTTCTCTACATGATGAAAAACTTCCGGATCAGGATCATCCAGTAATTTTACTAATGCGCTTATTTCTGTACTATTTTCCATTAAAATGCCAATTAGAATGTTGCGTTTGCCTATTTTTGTAGTTATGGTATTACAATTTGTCAGTGATTTTCTGAAGCATCGTTTAACCGCTAAAAGCAGGCATGGAACCCATTCGCCTTTTGTATATAAACTAGTGGATGAGGTAATTTACGATTTTTACGCTAAAACCGATTATATCGAGATCGAGCAGCAAAGAAAAAAACTTTTAAATGACGATACCCTGATCACTGTGACTGATTTGGGTGCAGGTTCACAGTTTAATAAAAAACGGACCAAGACGGTCAAAGAGATTGCTAAAAATGCTTTGAAGACTCCGCGTCTTGCAAAGTTGATTTATCGTTTAGCCAAACATAGTAACCCTACTAACCTTATTGAGCTGGGTACCTGCCTGGGCATTACCACCGCATATCTCTCTAAGGCATGTCCGGATGCAGATATTGTAACTATTGAAGGCTGTCCTGAAACTGCAAAAAAAGCTTATCAGAATTTTCAGGACTTAGCGCTGGAGAATGTAGAATTGCAAGTTGGTAATTTTGACGAACTGCTGCCAAGGGTAATCGAAGAACAGTCCAAATTAGATTTCGTTTACGTGGATGGCAATCACCGTAAAGAGGCGACCTTAAATTACTTTAACTGGTGTTTGCCAAAGGTACATGAAGATACATTGCTGATCTTTGATGATATCTATTGGAGCAATGGAATGAAAGAAGCGTGGGAAGAGATAAAGCGCCATCCGGATGTAACTGTAACTGTCGACCTGTTTTGGATCGGTTTAGTTTACTTTAAAAAAGGACAGGCTAAAGAGCATTTTAAGATTAAGTTTTAAGCTTAGAATGCTTCGGCAAGGCTTAGATAAAATCCACTCTGGCGCGCTTCATTAGGCCGCTTTTCGCCGATACCATAATCTGCTCTTACACTTAAGCCTTTTGCCGGATCGAAGAAATACCTCATTCCGCCACCGATAGAAGGTTTAAATTGCTTCAGCGAGAAATCTCCATTCGCAAAAACCCGTCCGGCGCCAGCAAATGCTGCCAGACCGAACCTGTTACTGAACCTATAGCGTAATTCGGCTTGTCCTGCAAGCAAGTTTTCATCCCTATACCTGCCCGCATAATAACCTCGCATGATATCCTCATTACCGAGTTGCGGCAGCATGTAAAAAGGCGTGTTGTTACTCTGTACCGTGTAATAGATACCGTTTACACCTAATACCAATTTCTTGGCAAGTGGCCAGAAATTTTTAACTACCACCCTGATTTGGCTTCCTGAAAAATCTTCTTTCCCGAATAGGTCTGGTGCATATTGGTAGGATACCCTGCCGAAAAAGCCCTTTGTAGGATAATTGTTGGAGTTTCTGGTATCATAGGTCTGCGAAACACCAATAAACGCAACACTGCCCCCTTTTCTATCTAAAATAGCAGGATCGGTATCGAAAATGCCCCCGGGTTCTACATCTCTGAAAGTGTTTCTTTCAAAATTGGCAGATACCCCGAAATAGGCATAGGGAAAGATGTTTTTCTCTACATCTATACCTGTTCTGATCTGATGCTGTACCACCCTGTCTTTATTAGCTTCGAGTGTTTCATTGCCGATACCAAATAAATCAAAAGGCGTACTCCGCAAGCGCAGGTCGCCAATTAAATGAAAGTCGTTATTTTTAGTCCACACATCCCCTTTGAAGGTTATATTGTATTGTTTTTTTGTAGAAACTGAAAGTATAGTGGCGAAGTTTGAGCTCCTGTTTTTTGGATCATTTTTATCCAGATAGGTAGAATACAATGCGCCTACCCCAAATTCCATTCCTACTTCCTGAGAATACCTAAGAAAAGGGAGGGGCATAAAACTTGCTCTTCTTGTAGTATCCATATCTTCGGATAACATACGTTTAATCAATTTCATTTGTCCGAATCCGGAAAGAGAAGAAAGAAGAAGGATATTGCAGATAAAAAGTCTTTTCATAGGTAGCCGGCGTATGTCGCAACAGATAGTTCCGCAAATTAAACATTTTAGTGCGGATAATAGTTTTAGCGCAACGAATTCCTGTTAGCTGCCGTTTGCAGACGGGGCTACAAGGGAGTATGCCTCTTTCATTAATAGAGCTTCGCTGAGCCGGGCTTTAAATGCTTCCAGCTCTCTGTGGGTAAAAGCAAAGCTGATATCATCATTAGGGGTACGGAGTATAATCCTATTGCGCTTATCGGGGAAAGGCAGGCAGTTCTCCGTAAAAGATGTTTTTTCAATTACATTCCTAAAGGTGACAAAATTTGACATGCTGAAACTTAACAGCAGATTGTTGTGCCAGATATAGATTACGTCACAGCATGGGCATTTTGTGATGGTGGTGCATTTTCCAGCGCTTAGAGTAGTTGTCTTACACATAAAATTAATCCTGTTTTTTGAGATGGTGGCGGGTTTCTATCATGCCTGGTAACTGTGGTGTTCGTATAGCACAGAGTGTAGAAGTACTGCTAGTTTTTAAATTGCTTGTGGCAGCTCTGCTATTTGGCGCTGCTGCATTATTTGTCGCTCCGGGGTCTGTAGTTGAACCAGTAGTTGAATTGGTTTTTATTGCAATCAGGGCTGCCTTCAGGCAAACTTCTTCAGGATCACCCAGTACGGGATTATCGGGCATGCTTAAAGATATATCAGGAGTGATACCATTGTAATAATCTGACCATCCCTGAGAATTTAGTAAGACAAAACTAGGAATGTAAACACTATAGGTATCTATATTTACAGGGAAAAAACCTACAGGTTTACCATAAGTTTTTTCTCCAACAAGTTGGACGTTAAGATAGGGTTTCAGTGCGCTGATCAGTAATTCACTCGCTGAAGCAGTTTGGGAGGAAATTATAAAATAAATATCAGTAATGCTTTCCATCGAGCCTTTTTTACTAAAGAGATGGGTATTTCCTGACTCTGTAAAGTCGACATCTGCCATAGTCGCCATTCTGCCATTGTATAATACAGTCTTCCCTTCATTGTCATAATAAGGCTGGTTCTTAAGTATAGTGGCTTTTCCAGTCTGTAAAAGGGTGGTATACTGCTCGGTGTACATAACCTTACCATTTAAAGCAGTACTGGCAACCAGGTTGGCAACATATTCTGCTGTTTCTACGTAACCTCCTCCATTTGATCTGAGGTCAATTATCAGGTAGTGCGGACTTACGGCTGCTACTATTGCAAACGCATTGTCCAGTGCTTTTTTACTGTTAGTTAAGCTAGGAAACGAGCCCATTGCAATATAGGCGATTTGTTTGCCTTCAGTTGTAATAAGCGATGTTTTAAGCACGGCTTCCTGATTGGATGTACCTGTAGCGGCAAGTGTTCCTTTACTATTTCCACTTTCCAGGTAAGAATATTTGGCCGTGTTGTTTACTGTTGTAAATTCAAAAGGCAAGCCTGTGGCAGCATCAAGCTTTAGCTGTGAAAGGTTAAAAAGAGCAGTTTTGAATGCCGTGATTGCAGGATTTATTGTCGTGTATTTTCTTGGATCAAAGCTATTGTATGAAGGGATTGCGTCACGCCATAAATACATTTGACGTGCATATAAATAGATAGAATCAAGTGTGAATTCTGTACGGGTCCCCGTCGTTGGGGAGAGTAGTTCATCTGCAGGTAAAGGGGATTCTTTTTTACAGGAATGCAGACATAACATCAGTAAGAAACAAAACACCATGTTACTATTCTTTTTCATGTAATCTTTCATCCCCTTTGCAATTTATTGGGTAATGGTAATTGTACCTGCGTTTAATCCAATTGTACCTCCTGCATAGTATGCACTTTCAGGATAGGTATTCTGAATAGATGTATAGTTTCCTAGCGGGAAATCTGCCGGCACTTCCAATGTCCAGCTATCATTTTTTGCTGTAACCAGACGTAATTCTGCCCTGCTGCCAGTGGTTGAGTTCAATAATTCTATCTTATTGCTGACATTCATATTTCCTCCTCCCGTAATCGTAAACTGCTGTCCGCGTTTGATTGGACCCGTAATGCTGAAAACGGGTGTAAATAGGTTTGGTCTGGGATCTGACGCTAAAATTTCTATTGGGGAGTCTATTAATACGGTCCTGTTATTGGTTATTACCTTAACCTGACTATACAATCCCGGATTTGCCGATGTAACAGTGATACGGATTGCAGTAATTAGCGCAATGGTTGCCGGAACTTCTGTTTTGTCTGCACTAACAAGGAATACTTTTGTTGCTGTCGCATCCGGATTAAAGTAATCACCATTGATAATAAAACGCTGATTTTGTATTTTGTATACTTTTTCTTTGTAGGTAGTTAATGAGGTGATGGTTGATATATACGGTTTCGTATAGTTGATGGTTGGTACAAGTTTATAATTAACGGTTGTTCCATCTTCCGCAGTAACAGTAAATGTAGTATTTTCATTAAAAGCTACCGTTGTGCCTGATGCGGGTAGTATAGTTGCCTTGTCAGATAGGGTAATCACAGGAGTGATAGTTTCTGGTACTGTTTGTTCAGGAGGCCAGTAAAGTGTGATTTCATTATTTACTATTGCTGCTTTGAGTACTGCGCCATTATTGTCTTTGATTGAAAAACTTACAATTTCGGTATATGGTAGACTAGGGTATTCTTTTTTACAGGAAGAGGCGGCAAATAACAACATTGCCAGAATGAATATAAGGCTAAAAAAACTGCTCTTATTATTTATGTGTAAGTATTTATGTTTCATGATATTGCGTTAAAGACTTTTTTTTATATTTTTGAGCCCTTTAATACCCGGTAGCCGTTTTAAGCGGTTACCGGGATTTAAAACAATCCGGGGGCTTATAAGATTAATAATGCTTAGATCCTGAGGAATCACATGAAAAGGAGGCAGCCTTGTACGTTAGTCTCCTTTTTAAATTTAATCTTCTGCTAAGCATATAGATCAAAAGATTATTTCAATCTTTTAGTAGTGAAATCTACATCAGTATTATATGGCCCAGTTCCAGTTCCAACAATTGATGTCAATTGAACTACAAGTACTTGTGTTGCAGCGTTGAAATCCAAATTATTTGAAATGATTGCAAATCTTCCTGCTACAGGAGCAATAGTTCTGTTTGAAGGAGTATAATTGTACCAGCCTACTACAGTTGCTGAGTTACTGCCAAGTGTTGTAATTTCCTCTGCTGCTGCAAGATCGTTAAGCGTAATACTTGCTACACTAGTTACTGATGGAAGATCTACATAAGTTAATACATATCCTGGTGCAGCCGATATATTTCCATTGAAGTTTTGACTGAACAGTGCTTCAGGATTTGAAGTAACTACAAGGTTATTAGTTAGGTTATAACTTACTGTTCCCCATCCTGGAGCTGAAGGTGTAGTTGCGGAGTTGGTAAAACCTCCGGGTGCTGTATCATTTACAGGAATATCGGCTTTTGTGCCAGAGATAGACAGTTGGCCACTTTCTGATGGTGAGACAGATTCTTTTTTGCAGGATACGCCAAGAATAGCAACTAATGCTAAACCTAAAGTGATTTTTGAGATATTGTTTTTCATTGTTTAATTTTTATAGTTTATAATTAATTAGGGTTAAACCCCGGATTGTTTTCTGATTTATTTTGCGGTTACATTAATTGGCCAGTTGAGCGTGCTGGCAGCCCATCCCTGGAAAAGTACGGTTGGGGTATAGGTTCCGACAGGGATATTTTCGGGAATACGGATAATGGCTTCTGTACGGGAATAGGATACAATAGGCAGTAATGTTTTTTGTCCGCCCACAAGAATACTCAGCTCCTGAAAATTGTAAAATACTTCACTAGTTGTATTTATCGTAAAAGTTTCGCCCTGTTTTGCAGTGATTACCTTGTAATCTATAAGTGGCCTTCCATAGATTAACTTAATAGGATAGGTAGTTTCTCCGGTGAGATGCAGAATTTTGACCCTTACTTTATACTCCCCATCCGGCAGGTCTTGTGGGATTTGCAGATTAGTTAGCATGTATGTTTTTCCAGTGGCAAGGATTATCGGCGTAACCGAAGCAGTTTGTCCGGAAATTATTAAAGCATGTTCTACTTTATCTGATCCGATTAGGGATACTTTGATTTTGGTAGCGTCAGTTGTGTTAAAGTTACCTTGAATACTAATTGTCTTTGAACCTATGGCCCACCCTGTGGTAGTTGTTGCAGTAGAAGGTTCAATAACTACTAAGGGGCCCAATTGCTGAATCTCTATTTTAAGCTTGTAAGTAGTGGTGCTGTTATTATTTCCTGTAACAGTATACGTAGTCGTTTCACTCATCACATCAACAGGTTCAATTATGGTGTTTAATTTGGCGCCATCACTAACTGTAATTTGTGGATCGATAACATCAAGCTGATAATAAAAAGGAAGATAAACGGTAATCGTTTTATCAGATTCGTCAATCACACCTGCGATTGTTCCATCCGAAACAGGTACCTTATATTCAGTTATCCTGCTGTTTGGCAACTCTGGCAGATCCATTGTTTTTTTACAAGCTGTAAATACAGAAGTGATCAGTAAACAGCATAGAACGGGTATTAATTTAGATTTCATTTTTTTGGCTTTTATTTAATTTCAAACTTGGTGCTTCCTTTAGGCACAAGTACATATTCGAACGTGAAGAACATATGTGGGGTGCTTCTAAACCAGGTGTCTGGTGTAAATGCATTTTGGTAACAGCTGATCATTTTAATCTTTGCGTAGTTACCCGCTGCAGTACGCAGCACGATTGTTCTGGGTAAAATTTTAGTTCCGTTGGCTAAAGTGATTCCATTACCTAGTGCGTAGGCAACATGTTGTTTCTCATAGGTTCCATTGCTAATAGTGGTACCTCCGAAATCGTATAGGTACCAACCTGTACCTTCACCAAAATCTCCATGATCATCCGTTCCGACTAAAGTGCCCCTGGTCTTAAATAGTGCTTCGGCGGGAATATCAGTTACTTCATCAAATGGTTTCTCTATAATAAGGATTGCTCCAGCGCCTGGTCCGCCATAACCAAGGTTAGTTGCATCAGACCCGTTGTTGCCTGAAAGGAAGCTATTGTAAAGACCGTTAAACCCAACATCCCATCTAGCTGTTTTAGCTAAATTAGCTTCTACTATAGCCTTGTTTTCCAAGCTGAAATAGGCTGGGTTTTTAGGCGCTGTGGGATCAGTATCGTCAGTTTCTACAGCAAAATTTTCTACCCGCTGCAATTTATAATAGGGCACTGTGCCTGTTGGTTGTGGAATTACTGGTTCTGGAACAGGGTCGCTGCCCTTTGAGCAGGAGCTTAACACTAGCAGGGCCATACTGAGAATAATCAGATTGGGTATGCTGTTTATTTTTGTAGCTTTCATTTTCATATCAATAGCTGTTAATTAATCTTTTGTAGATAAATTTCTGCTGCCATCCTGCTGTACATAATAGCGGAAGGTGAAATACGGTGCAGGCCAGTTTAAATCAGTCACTGTTGCGGGTGCACCCTGGTACATACTGATCAGCTGTAATTTTGCATACTTACCATCCGCTGTCCGCAATACATAGGTACGATTGATGACAGGTACGGCGATATGCGTTTTAAGTTCATAGAAATACCACCCATTGCCGGCACCGGAATCCCATCCTGCAGCAGTAATCCCATTATTGGCAAATTCCGCATCTGCCGGGGCTTCCTTAATTTGATCGTATGATTGGTTGACCACCACCATTGCGCCTTTACCTGTGCCTCCGAACCCAAAACTTTCGGTGTTTGTTCCATTATTTATAGATACATAAGAGTTATACTCTTTGGCAAAAGCAATGTCCCATTCTGTACTTACCTTTTTACTTTCTGCTATTTTAGCGCCGGTTTTAAAGCTGAAATAAAAAGGGGTAAATGGTGTTCCGCTGCCAACAGTATTACCAATGTCACCAGGCAAATCTTTGATCACCATGCTTTTTCCATCTTCCAGGTCTGGCTTGATTTCTTCTTTGGTACAGGATACCATTACTGCGGTCGCTATGACCGCAGTAATCAGCATCTTTAATTTATTCGTTTTCATCAAATGAAAGATTAGGCAACTATTAATTCATTAAAAACATCACCAAAGCAAGTGAATGCTTCATTGGCAGCACCTATGGCAAGTGCTTCGTCTTCGGGGGTGATGGCTTGCTGGTTCATTATGGCAACGAACATTCCCCATTTCTGACCAGTTGCTTCACCGTATCCTGAGAAGAATGAAATACCTTTAGTGATACCGCCTTTTTCCAGCATTTTTATGATGATGCTACCGCCCATGATCGAACCTTCCATCACGTACAAAGCACCGAGTGCTTGTAGCTGATTTTCGATTTTAGGGAGAGTGATCGCTGGTGTTTCTGCTACACTACCCCCTAATTCTTCAATATCATTTTTGAGGTAAGATGAGTTCCGTCGGTCTTTATAGTCTGGTAACAGTGCTGCTGTGATGAAAGGGGCAATTGCTTTTTCTACCTGGCTGAAGTAGGTATAGAAATATTTTAGAAAATCTGCATAATCAGCATTGCTGCGAATTGCTTTCATTTTTTCAATTACTTTCTTTTCTAGATTTAAATGGGCTGTTTTGGTAGCTTCTTTGATGTTGGTACTTAGCATAATTATTAGTTTTTATTGTGAGTTATATGTGATTTCATTGATTAGTCTTTAAAAAATTTCCAGGTGATGCCGCCGATAATTGCCCTGCCCTGCTGTGCAGGCATGAGCTGGTCCCGGTAATCGAAAAGGTTGTCTGCCGTTAGCTGTAAAGAAAGATGGTTATGATAAAAAGTTTTTTGAACAGCTGCGTTAAAAAGGAAGTAGCTGCTGACAAACGTGTCGTACGTATCAATAAAATTATTAGCTCTATTGGCTTCCATAAAGCCGTATTTGCTACGGTAGTTTACACGGAAAGAACCTGTTAGTCCGGATTTCTGGTGTTCATAAGTAAACTTGATATTGGCCATGTGGCGGGAGCGGTTGGACATCCCAAAATAATCAGATCGCGTAGAGCGGCGCAGTTGGTTTAGCTTGGTATCGTAAATCTGTCCATATAATCCCTGATCGGCCTTGATAGAATCTACTACCCCCCGGTCTATCGCATATAACAACTGGTAACCTGCATTAATATTTAAAGATGGGGTGGCCGACCAGTTAAGGCTGATCTCAGTGCCTGTCAAATATGCCCTGGCAATATTGATATAAGAGAAGATCTGCTGTCCGCTGGTCTTGGTAGCTACCTGCTCTGAATTGATAAAGTTTTTGATGTCGTTATAAAACACATTTACATCGAGTTTCAATGACTTTATTGCTGTAAATGTGAAGCCCGTGCTGTAAGAAACGGAACGTTCCGGTTTTAGCTGGCCCACCCTGCTGGCTACCGGCCAGATACTTTGAATTTGACCGGCGTCCTGTAAGATCTGGATCTCTCTTGAAAACTCTTCTGCACCTAATACCGTGTAACCCGTCTGTATATTAGTAAACACCAGATATAACTGCTGGAAATTAGGCGTCTTAAAACCTGTACCTATTGCAGCCTTAAAGGTCAGGTCCTTTACTGGCGTATATCTGAAACCAACACTTGGATTTAATTTGCTGCCATACTTGTTATGATAATCGTAACGTGCACCGCCGGTAACACCAATTTTATTGCTTGCTTGCCAGTCTGCCTGCCCATAGGCAAAATAGTTGCTCATTGTTTTTGTTCCGCGGTAAGACACATCATTTAAATACTCATACGCACCACCAATTCCACCAGTAAGATTCAGATTACTGAACAAATCCTTTGAAGCCTGCATTTCTGCCCTGTGCAGGTATTGCATAAATTCGTTTCCTGGAATTTGCGCGCCGCTATTGAGATCGGTAATTCCCTGCTCCGTTTGGTAACGGGTAAGGTAATACTGTGTTTTTAACCTTGTTCCATTCTTAAAATTATTGTTCAGTGAAACCGACCCGTTCAGATCGCGCTCATCCAGTACATCTGTACTGGGCCTCACGCCATAATTTAGTTCATTAACTGAATGGCGCGTGGCATACCTTCCATTGAAACTTAAAGTAGAAATATCACTAAGCACATAGCGGCCTCTTCCCTGTAAATTAAAACTATCAAAAGGAGGGGCGGTTTTACCTTCTTGCAGATATGGATTTGCATTAAAACCAGCTGTCCGGTAATAATTGGCAGACAAATAAGCAGATCCTTTTTTGCCGGCAAATGGTGTTTCGCCTTCTAGTGTAGCATCTACCATATTATAACTGCCATAACGTAAAGCAGCAAGACCTTGTGATTGTGTAATGTTTTTGCGGGTGACAATGTTCACCACTCCGGCAAGGGCTTCGCTGCCATACAAACAAGAAGATGCACCTTTAATGATTTCTATCCGTTCGATATTAGAAACGGTAATCCTCGATAGATCGAAGTTCCCTGAGTTTCGGCCTACCATTGGTTGTCCGTCGATCATGATCATAGTATAACCACTATCAAAACCTTGCATCTGCAATCCGACGGCCCTGCTTCCGGAGCCAATATCGCTTACGATAGCTAACCCGGTCTGTTCCTTTAATACCTCGTCCAGTCTGCGGCTTCCCATCTGTTCGATCGTTTTTCTTGTAATGATCGTACTCGGCATCACCGTGTGGATCATATCGATCAGGTTATCGGGATTATGGTGGTCGCCATTAATATTTACCTCATCTAATCCATTTTCTGCGGCCGGCAATTTGATATTTAGCCTTTTGCTGTCGCCACTCGTTATTTCTACTTCGCTTTTGTAACTGCTAAACCCTACTGCCGTTATTTTTAAAGTATAGGTTCCTGTATATAAACCAGTAATCTCAAACTCACCTTTTTTATTACCTATAGCTGTTCTGTGGTCTGGTTCTAACGTAACCGAGGCACCGGGAAGCGGATGGTTATGCTGGTCGGTCACCAATCCTTTCAAGCTCCCTTTTGTTTGGGCACTGGCGCGATTGCTAACCAAAACTGATAATAACACCACCAGGTAGAGTTTACTCATTCTTTTAAGTATATAGTTTTAATAAGAGCTGTTATTTTTAATCAATCTAAATAACAGTGTGATGCAAAACTGAATAATTATTCTCATATATGATTTGTTCAATGCGTATTATCTTTTATTCAAAACGTATTAAGATTTATTCAATCCGTATTTTTATTTTTCTTCCCAGTTACAGTTTGTATTGTTGATTTAATAGGAGATGACCTTTAAAAGGTATTTAAGCAAGGTTTATGTTATTTTTCATATAGAGTTCAGGTCTTTAAAAGCTAAATACGGATTGCACTCATACAAATCCAGCACTTGTATTTAGATTGATTAAACCCGTTGTTTGCAGCACAGATCAGGATAAATCAATTTGTTTCAACGCTAAAAGTTTGATCTATGCCGGTCGGAATAAAAATATAGTTAATCATGAAAAAAATATCCTTTCTGCTTTTGCTCCTAACCTGCTATTGCCAGGTAATTGCAGCTGTACCGAAGCGGATCGTTACCTTAAGCGCTGCACTGACAGAGACTGCCGATGTTTTAGGATTTGCGAATAGCATTGTTGCGGTCGATGTCACCAGTATCTATCCTGCATATATTAACAAATTGCCAAAAGTGAGCAATAACCGCTCGGTTTCTGCAGAGGCCCTGATTGCTTTTTCACCTGATCTGGTATTGGCACCAGAGGGTTCTGTATCTAAAGAAATTCAGTACCAGTTAAAATCTGCCGGGATTAGGTTTGTTAGTATTAAACAGGAATACTCAGTTAAGGGAGCATTGAACTTTATCCGACAGGTGGCCGCTGCATTGCAAGTAGCACAGAAGGGGGAAGTAATTGCAAGACAGACCGAACTAAAAATTAACCAGGCGCTCTCGGGTGTTAAAGCAAAAGGGAAACTACCGAAAGTACTTTTTATCTACGCCAGAGGAACCGGAACGATGATGGTTGCCGGTAAAAAATCGAGTCTTGCCGCAATTATCAATCTTGCAGGAGGTGTAAATGCCGTAAATGAATTTGAAGATTTTAAGCCATATACTACGGAAGCATTGGTTAAAGCCAATCCGGATGTAATTTTGTTATTCAATTTTGGTTATAGCAGTCTGGGTGGCATAAATAGTATCCTAAAAATGCCAGGTGTTGCACAAACCAGCGCAGGTAAGCATAAAAAGATAGTACAAATGGAGCCGAGCTTGCTGGTTAATTTTAGCGTAAGGCTGGATCAGGCGATTACAGAATTAAACGGTAAAATATAAAAGGTGGAGCAAACTATTAAACCTTCACTAATTTACCTGATTTTAACAATTGGATTAATTGCTGCCCTGGCCTTTTCTTTAGGAATGGGTGCGATGGAAATTCCTGTGAAAGACGTACTGCTGATTTTGATAAAAAAAACCGGGCTTTTTAAACAGCACCAACTTTCTATACAATACGAAACGGTGATCAATATTGTGCGGTTACCGAGGGTCGTACTTGGTATATTGGTTGGTGCCGGATTAGGTATTTCTGGTGCTGCGGTACAGGGGATTTTCAGGAACCCGTTAGCAGAACCCGGATTAATCGGTATCTCTGCCGGGGCATCATTGATGGCAGTAGCCATTATTGCATTGGAAATTGGATTGTTATCCGGATTAAGTAACCTGCTAGGGTATTACCTGCTGGCTTTTGGTGCTTTTGCAGGTGCAGGTTTGGCAGCTATGCTGGTTTATCAGATTGCGCGGACAGATGGGCGACCGAATGTAGCCACTATGCTGCTTGCAGGAATTGCAATTAATGCACTGGCAGGGGCGCTGACCGGACTGATTACTTACCTGGCAAATGAGCAGCAATTACGTAATATTACTTTTTGGATGCTGGGCAGCCTTGGTGGGGCAACATGGGAAACGGTTACGGCATTGTTCCCATTTGTATTAATCCCGGTACTCGTGCTTCCTTTTATGGGGAAGGCTTTAAATGCGTTTGCGCTGGGTGAAGCTCAGGCTGATCATTTAGGATTGAATATTAATCGGGTAAAAAGGAACGTAGTTATTTTGGCGACCATGGCTGTAGGTGCATCCGTAGCTGTATCGGGCATCATAGGGTTTGTAGGATTGCTCGTTCCGCACACCATCAGGCTATTTATTGGCGTAGATAATAAATATGTACTTCCTGCATCAGCTTTGCTGGGGGCTCTGATTTTAACACTCGCCGATATGATTGCCAGAACAGTGATCTCTCCGGTAGAACTGCCTATAGGCGTGATTACAGCTTTATTGGGAACACCGTTATTCCTTTATATATTAATTAAAGACAAAAAGAAACTCCTTCAATAAATACAGCGATGCTTAGAGTAGAGAACGTCACATACGAAATCAATAAAAGAACACTGGTCAGGAACCTTTCCTTTAGCATGCAATGCGGGGAAGTTATTGCTATTCTAGGTGCGAATGGTGCAGGGAAATCTACGCTGATCAAAATGCTGAGCAGGGAAAAAGAAACCTCTGAAGGAAATATCATCCTCAATGGAAAGCCGATCGGCAAATACGGATCTGTAGAGCTTGCCCTTAAGAGAGCCGTGATGAGTCAGCACAACGTAGTTAACATCGATTTTAAAGTTCATGAAATTGTAATGATGGGCAGATATCCGCATTATCAGCATAATCCATCGGAGAACGATATGAACATTGTAAGGCAAACAATGGAGGTATGCGGGGTAACTGATCTGGAAGACCGTTCTATACTCACCCTTTCTGGCGGGGAGCAGCAGCGTGTGCAGCTTGCGAGGGTACTGGCCCAAGTATGGGATTGTCCTGGTGCCTTATTGTTAATGGATGAACCTGTGGCGGGGATGGACCTGCAGTATCAGCAACAAACTTTAGCAATTGTAACGGCAATGGCAAGAAGGGGCTTTATGGTAATTACAGTATTGCACGATATCAATCTCGCTGCTCAGTATGCCGACCGGATATTGTTGCTAAAAAACGGGCGTAAGTGGAACGATGGGACCCCTGCAGAAGTATTGAACACTAAAAACATATATAACATCTTTTCTATAGCAGCTGAAGTGAGCAGCCATACTCAGACCCTTAAACCATATATATTGCCTAAAGATGTGGCGGTTGACGTTTTATGTTTTGACCCCGCTGGGAAGTAAGCCAAAATACTTCTTAAACGCTTTACTGAAATTGGCCTGGTGTTTAAACCCGGATAGCCCGGAAACCTCGTAGATGCTCATCTTTTCGTCTAGTAGCAAACGTTTTGCCTTTTCCATCCGCAGGCGGGTTATATAATCGTACATGGTAACCCCATAATACTCTTTAAACCCTGTGCGCAGTTTAAATTCATTTAATAAAATTTCTTTGGCCAGTTCTTTATGGGTAGGGGGGGTAACAAACCGTTCATTTAATATTGTACGTGCCTGTTCCAGCCTTTCAAAATCTCCTGTTTTAAATACTTCTTCTTTGGAAGGCACTGCATCATTCCTAAGCTGTTCCAGCTGATACATTAATAACTCCAGGATTTTTGATTCTGTATGCAGCCTTTTCAATTCTCCCGTTTGCCTGCAATCGCGGATATCATTGATTACTTTTCTCATTTCGGGTGTTACCGCCATATCTTCATTAGAGAACGAAGTAAACTGTCCCTTCTCTATATCCCTAACAAAACGTTCGTGTAAAACAGAATGTCTGTCGATCAGTGAAAAATAGTACGCCTTTGAAAGTACCAGCATAAAATACGTATACTCTGTATTTTGTGGAAGTTCGTGGTTAGAAACTGCGGATGGTATATACCTGATATTATGTCTGCTGAAACCATGTGAAGCACTGGTTACTTTTTTGCCCGAAGAGTTTTTATAAAAAATAAAGTGGCTTGTGATTGTTTCCCCGCTGATATCTGTATGAATGTTGGTCGGCTGATCAAACTGCATGACTGAGTGCAAGAGAAAAAGACCTCCTGTGGTTAGCTGATAATTTGACATATGGACAGGTGGCCTTTGGATCATCACCTGTTTTTCTGCGAGTATATTGTTTTGAGAATATACATCAGGTACATCTTCTACAAACAACCATTCATCAAGATCGGAAATTTTAGCTTTTACAATCATCAGCGTCAGTTTTAATTGGTAATCGGGGTTTAAGTAAATGCAGTTAAATTATTCTACCAAATATACGCATATTATTTATACGCATTCTAAATAAATCATTAAATCCAATAAATCGACTTAGAAACTGCGCAGAGGATTTTAATATTATTTACTTATTTTTGCGCTTTATATAAAGTATAAACTAATAACAATGAGCGTAACAAGAGGACCAATATCTAAATTCATGGAGGGGCATTACCTCCATTTCAATGCAGCTGCTATGATGGATGCAGCTAAAGGCTATGAAACACATTTGGATGAAGGCGGTAAAATGATGATCACCCTTGCTGGTGCGATGAGTACTGCAGAACTGGGAATTTCCCTGGCTGAAATGATCCGTCAGGATAAAGTGGCGATAATCTCCTGCACAGGTGCCAACCTGGAAGAAGACATCATGAACCTTGTTGCCCATTCACACTACAAACGTGTTCCTAATTACCGTGATTTGAGTCCGCAGGACGAGTGGGACTTATTAGAGAACCATTACAACCGTGTAACTGATACTTGTATCCCGGAAGAAGAAGCCTTCAGACGTTTACAAAAACATATCCATAAAATATGGAAAGATGCAGAAGAAGCAGGTGAGCGTTTCTTTCCGCATGAATATATGTACAAAATGCTTTTAAGCGGAGATTTGGAGCAATACTATGAAATTGATCCAAAAAACTCATGGATGCTGGCTGCTGCAGAAAAAAACCTGCCTATTGTTGTGCCGGGGTGGGAAGATTCTACCATGGGGAACATCTTCGCTTCTTATGTGATGAAATCTGAATTGAAAGCAACAACAATGAAAAGTGGTATTGAGTATATGGGATACCTGGCCGACTGGTATATTGCTAACAGTGCCGGCAAGGGTGTTGGGTTCTTTCAGATCGGTGGTGGTATTGCGGGAGATTTCCCAATTTGCGTAGTACCGATGCTTTACCAGGATATGGAAATGGAGAACATTCCCTTCTGGAGCTACTTCTGTCAGATCTCTGACTCAACTACTTCATATGGTTCTTACTCGGGTGCTGTGCCAAATGAGAAGATCACCTGGGGTAAACTTGACATCAATACACCTAAGTTTATAGTAGAATCAGATGCTACAATTGTTGCTCCTCTGATATTTGCCTGGATATTAAAAATGTAAATATAAATTCCAAATCTTCTTGAGAAATTTGGTCATACTGAAAATCAGCAATTCTTAAAAAATTGCTGATTTTCTTCATTTAAACCCTTTTAAACGCAAAGTTTAGAATGATTATAAATTGTATTTCCTGTCATTTATTTGTCATTGGTAACCTAATAAATTTTACTTTTGTGAACGTTTTGGTGAGGAACATAAGTTTAAACATCCAAAGCGTTCATTACAGTTTTTTAAAAAATAGCATAAAATACTCATTATGAGGAATATCTCATTGATCATTAGAAGAGTTTGGAAGTCGGCATTTATGTTCACGGCTCTATCTGTTTTAATCGTTTCTGGTACACAAGCACAAGACGCAGCGGAAGGAAGAAAAATCTTCAAGGAAAAATGTACTTCATGTCATGCACTTGACCGTGATTTGATCGGGCCTGCGTTGCAAACTGTAGTACCAACCAAAAGCGAAGCGTTTTTGTTAAAATGGATCAACAATGCGCCTGCATTTATCGCTTCAGGAGATAAGGAGGCTGTCGAAGCTTCTAAATTCAACCCGAATGCGGAAATGACTGCATTTCCATCATTAACGCCAGAGCAGATTAAAAGCATCCTTGCTTATGTTAAAGCAGGCGAGCCGAAAAAAGTTGACGCAGCTGGAACAGGCGGCGGAGGTTCTGATGAAGTTTCGAGTTTCTCTATCGCCGGTGTTGTTGCGGTTATCCTGATCTCGATTGTGATCCTTGTGATCTTAGGCCGGGCTATTAAAATGCTTGAGCGCTTGATCTTACAGAAACAGGGAGTAGAGATTATCGAAGAAGAGAAAGTTTCTATGGTAGCAGGCATTGGCCAGTTATTTAAGAACAAGAAATTTGTATTCTTCTTTATCCTGTGCCTGATTACTTTCTTAGGTTCATGGGGATGGATGGGTATGTGGAATACTGGTGTAAATACTGGTTACCAGCCAACTCAGCCAATTAAATTCTCCCACGAATTACACGCTGGTACAAACCAGATCGATTGTCAATATTGTCACGCAGGTGCTTTTGAATCGAGAAATGCAACTATCCCTTCTCTTAACGTATGTATGAACTGTCATAAATCGGTTCAGGCAAGAGATAACCATGATGGAAACATCTCTCCTGAGATCCAGAAGATCTACAATGCATTGGGTTACGATGCTGATAAAATGACTTACGATAAAACGAAAGAAAAACCAATTGAATGGGTTCAGGTACATAACCTTCCGGATTTTGCTTATTTCAATCACTCACAACACGTTGTTGTAGCTGAAGAAGCTATCCGTAAAGAAAAAGGATTGAAACCGAATGAGCCTGTATGTTTTGCTTGTCACGGACCAGTAAATACAATGGAAGAGATTTATCAGTACTCTCCACTAACCATGAAATGGTGTATCAACTGTCATAAAGACACCAAGTTAGAGGTTAAGGACAATGCATTCTACACCAAAATCATTGAGGCTCATGAGAAAATCAAGAAAGGTGAGAAAATTACACCAGCAGCATTAGGTGGAATGGAATGCGGTAAATGTCACTACTAATAGAGTTAATAAAAAGAACGTTCGATAAACAGTAATATAGCTTAAATGGAAAGCAATAAAAAATACTGGAAAGGCTTAGAGGAATTTAACAAGACCTCCGATTTTGTTGAAAGCAATAAAAACGAATTCGCAGAGCCGCTTCCAATAGAAGATGTTTTAAATGAAGCAGGATTAAGTACAGTAACTCCTCGCCGTGACTTTTTAAAAGCCTTAGGCTTTGGTCTTGGTGCGGTAACGCTTGCAGCTTGTCAGCCTGCTCCGATACACAAATCAATACCTTACCTGATTAAACCTGAAGAAGTAATCCCGGGCGTTCCGAATTACTATGTTTCAAGCTTTAATGGTCAAAGCATTCTGGTGAAGACCAGGGAGGGACGACCTATTAAGATTGAGCCAAACCCTAAAGCAGGTGAATTTAATTGCGGTACTGATGCAGTTGCACAGGCTTCAGTTTTAGATCTATATGATGTGTCGAAACTTAAAACTCCGGTTTTAAAGAACGACGAAACTACATGGGCTAAGGTTGATGCATTTGTAAGTACAGAATTAGCGAAAGCTAAAGCTTCTGGGAAAAAAATCAGAATCGTTTCTTCATCAGTATATAGTCCTTCAACTACAGCAGTAGTGGCCGACTTTATCGCTGCTTATCCAACAACAAAACACGTTCAGTACGATGCTGTATCTTATACAGGTATTATCAAAGCGAACGAGAATAGTTTTGGAAAAGCTGTTATCCCTAAATACCATTTCGAAAGAGCTGAACTTGTAGTAAGTTTTGGTGCTGATTTCTTAGGTACATGGATCAGCGGAGAAGAATTTACTTCTCAGTATATCAACAACAGAAACTATAAAACACTTGCAAAAGGTAAAATGTCACGTCACTTCCAGTTCGAAGCTGGGATGAGCCTGACAGGTACAAATGCAGATACGCGTATCCCGGTAAAATTATCGGAGCAAGGTCCTGCATTGATCACCTTATATAATGCGATTACTGGTGCTAACCTTGCAGGCGGTACATTGGGTAACAATGTAACAGCTGATAAAGCGCTTAAATTGGTTGCTAAAGAGTTAGTACAGCAAAAAGGAAAAGCATTAGTGGTTTGCGGATCGAATGATGTTTCTACACAGATCCTTGTAAATGCGATTAACTCCGCTATCGGAAGTTATGGTACTACGATTGATTTGGATAACCCAATGAAACGTTACTCTGGTAACGATGCTGAATTTGCAGAATTCCAAAATGAAATGAGCAGGGGCGAAGTTGCGGCTGTTTTCTTCCTGGATACTAATCCTGTTTATGACGTAGCAAATTCAAAAGCGTTTACTGATGGATTGAGTAAAGTACCTTTAAAAGTATCTTTCTCTGACCGTATTGATGAGACGTCTTCTATCTGTGATGTAATTGCCACTAACCAGAATTACCTGGAAGCATGGGGTGATGCAAGCAGCTACGAGGGAACATTCTCTATCGTTCAGCCAACAATCAACCCAGTATTTAATTCCCGTCAGGCTGAGCAGAGTTTATTGATCTGGTCTAATGCACCTGTTAAAGATTACTACCAGTATGTACGTAATAACTGGGAGAAAAACATATTACCTGGCTTAGGTAAAACATGGAACGATTTGTTACAGACTGGTGTGTTTTCTGCACCAGAAAAACCAGCAACTCCATATACTTTCACGTTATCACTTGCTTCAGTAGTACCTTCGGTGGTGAGCAGCAGCAAAGCTTTAGCTAAAGATATTGAGCTGGAAATTTATGAAAACGTAGCAATGCGTGACGGTAAGCATGCAAACAATGCATTCTTACAGGAATTACCTGATCCGGTTTCAAAAGTAACCTGGGACAATTACATCGCTCTTGCGCCTAAGTTTGCAGAATCATTAGGAATTAAGGAATTTGATGTTGTAGATGTAAAAGGCAGCAACGGTTATAGCATTACATTACCAGTTCTTGTTCAACCTGGGCAAGCAGTTGGTACTGCTTCTATCGCTTTAGGTTACGGTCGTACCAAAGTGGGTAAAGCGGGTGATAATGTAGGTAAAAACGCTTATCCGTTCTTAAGCTTTAGCAATGGAACACTAAAATATGCTTCTTCAGTGACGATCTCTAAAACAGGAGCGACTTACGAATTAGCACAAACACAAACACACCACTCTTTCGAAGGAAGGAACATTATCCGCGAAGCAAACTTCAAAGAATATGTTAAAAACCCTCATGCAGGAACTGGTAAACACGAAGAAGGACATAAATCTTACGATTTATGGGATAAATACGAAAAACCAGGTAACAACTGGGTAATGGCAATCGATTTGAATGCTTGTACTGGTTGTGGTTCTTGTATTGTAGCTTGTAATGTGGAGAACAACATCCCGGTAGTTGGCCGTGATGAGGTTCGTAAACGCAGAGAGATGCACTGGATCCGTATTGACCGTTACTATAGCTTTGAAGAGGGCAATGAAAGCGTTTCAGAAGAGAAAGAGATTGCACACATGGAAAACCTTGACAGGGTAACTGTTGTTCACCAGCCGATGTTATGTCAGCATTGTGATCACGCTCCTTGTGAAACTGTTTGTCCGGTATTGGCAACAGTACACTCGTCAGATGGTTTGAACCACATGGCTTATAACCGTTGTGTAGGTACACGTTACTGTGCAAATAACTGCCCGTATAAAGTTCGTCGTTTCAACTGGTTTAACTACTGGAATGATTCACGTTTTGATAACTACCTGAACAATGAGTTTACACAATTAGTACTTAATCCAGATGTTACTTCACGTTCCAGAGGGGTAATGGAGAAATGTTCAATGTGTATCCAACGTATCCAGTCTGGTAAATTAACTGCTAAAATTGAAAAACGTCCATTGAAAGACGGAGATATCAAAATGGCATGTCAGGAAGCTTGTTCAGCAAATGCAATTATCTTTGGTGACGGTAATGATCCGGATTCTGAAGTTTCGAAAGCATTACGCAGTGAGCGTATCTACTATGTTCTGGAAGAAATTAATACACAACCAGGAATAGGTTACATGACTAAAATAAGAAACACAGATTCATTACCAACAGTACAAGAAGCGTAAGCTGATATTAAATAAAATACATTATGTCAGGACATAACGAATCAATTTTAAGAGAACCACTAATCACCGGCACCGATATCACGTATGCAAAAATTACGGATGATATTTTAATGCCGGTTGAGAACAAGCCGAACAGGGCATGGTGGATAGGTTTTATAGCTGCCCTTTGCGGGGCTACCTTATGGGTTGTTGCCGTAAGTTATACTTTTTGGTTCGGGATCGGATCATGGGGGCTAAACAAAACAGTGGGATGGGCATGGGATATCACCGGTTTCGTATGGTGGGTAGGTATCGGTCACGCTGGTACACTAATTTCAGCGGTACTATTGCTCTTCCGTCAAAACTGGAGGAACTCCATTAACAGGTCTGCAGAGGCGATGACGATCTTCGCCGTAATCTGTGCTGCTACTTATGTAGTGTCCCACATGGGGAGACCATGGTTAGCGTACTGGGTATTACCATTACCAAATCAATTCGGATCACTGTGGGTTAACTTTAACTCACCGCTGGTTTGGGATATGTTTGCAATCTCTACTTATTTCTCTGTATCACTTTTATTCTGGTACACAGGTTTATTACCGGATATTGCTACTATCCGTGACCGTGCTACTGGTTTACGCCGTAAGATCTATTCGATTTTCTCTTTCGGATGGAGCGGTAACGTAAAGACATGGCAGCGTTTTGAAACAGTATCCCTTATTCTTGCAGGTATATCTACTCCACTGGTACTTTCGGTACACACTATTGTATCAATGGACTTTGCAACTTCAGTTATCCCGGGATGGCATACAACGATCTTCCCTCCATACTTCGTAGCTGGAGCGATTTTCTCTGGATTTGCGATGGTATTAACACTATTGCTTGTTGCACGTAAAGTATTAGGATTAGAGAACTACATCACGATGTTCCACATTGAATCGATGAATAAGATTATCATTCTAACTGGATCGATTGTGGGTGTGGCTTATATCACTGAGTTTTTCATCGCCTGGTATTCAGGTTCTGAATATGAACAATACGCATTTATCAACAGATCAACTGGTCCTTACTGGTGGGCCTACTGGATGATGATGACTTGTAACGTTATTTCTCCGCAGTTGCTTTGGTTCAAAAAGATCCGTTTAAGCATTCCTGCAACATGGGTTTTATCTATTGTAGTTAACATCGGTATGTGGTTTGAGCGTTTCGTAATTATCGTTACCTCTCTTCACCGTGATTACCTTCCATCAAGCTGGGCAATGTTCTATCCTACATGGGTAGATGTAAGTGTCTTTGTAGGATCGATCGGTGTATTCTTTACTTTGTTCTTGTTATTCTTAAGGGTACTTCCTTCTATTGCAATTGCAGAGGTGAAATTATTACTTAAAACATCTAGTGAGCAAGCTAAACTGGCTCAGATTAAAGATGGCCATTTAGATAAAACCCACGTAAAAGAATACGTAGAGTCGTTAGAGAAATTTGATAGTGTTAAACAAGAAGAATACGCAAAAATATAACAATGAGTAATATCAAATATATTTTAGGCAGTTTTGGCGATCCGGACGAAATGATGCATGGCATCGAGAAGTTGCAGGAGAACAACATTAAGATCCATGATGTTTATACGCCTATGCCTATCCATGGCATCGAAGCCAAATTAGGGATTAAAAGATCAAGGTTGGATATTCTTGCATTTTTCTGCGGGATTACCGGTACAGTATCAGCGTTTGCGTTGATCTACCTGACTTCAGTAGTAGACTGGAGGAATAATATCGGGGGTAAGCCATCATTCGCTTTACCGGATTTTATTCCAATCATGTTTGAGCTGACAATCCTGTTCACAGCATTTGGTTTAGTAGGTTCTTATTATGCATCTACCCACCTTTTCCCAGGAAGAGCGCCAAGGGTAATGGATCTAAGAGCTACCGACGATAGATTTATTATCGCTGTTGATGCACAAGAAAATGTGGACCACAGTAAAATTGATGGATTATTAAAAGACGCCGGTGCTATCGAAATTAAGCACAATGAAAGGAAGTATATCAGCTATGAATAAGAATAAAATAGTTCTGGCCTCATTTGTTGTTTTTACGATTGTTGCATCGCTATCAGCATGCAGTAATAAAGAGAGCAGAGGTTTAGAGTATGCAAGGAACATGTATGACAATATTGCTTATAAGCCTAACAGGGCAAATAAGAACTTTGCCGACGGGTTAACCAACCAGACTCCACCTCCAAATACAGATCCTATTGGATTTGTTAAATATGAGTATGCAAATACTAAAGAAGGTTACGAAGCTGCTGGATTAAATCTTAAAAATCCTTTAGTGAAGTCTCCACAGAACTTATTGTCAGGTAAACATTACTTTACAGTATTCTGCGGACCTTGTCACGGTGAAAAAGGTGATGGGAAAGGCCACCTGGTTCAGATTGAGAAATTTCTCGGTGTTCCGGCTTACCATGGTGATGCAGCATCATCGCGTGGTGGTTTAATGAAAGATCTTTCTGAAGGAAAAATTTATCATACCATCATGTACGGTTTAAATAACATGGGGTCGCATGCTTCACAACTTACTCCAGATCAAAGATGGAAAGTAGTGATGTATGTTCAACAATTACAACAAATACAATAGAAAAGCAGATATAAATGGGAACTCACAATTATAATTTAACTGAGCAGTTTGAGTTTACAGGAAAAGCTAAAGTTTTAAGTTTGGCAGGTATCGCTATCGGCGTGCTTGCTATCGCTTACGGTTTTATTTCTCCTGAACTTCATGAGCGGACATTTGCCAACCTATTATTAATGGCATATTACTTTGCATGTGTTTGTATGTCTGGCACATTCTTTTTAGCTGTTCAATTTGTAGCACAGGCTGGATGGTCAGCTTCTATACTGCGCGTACCACAGGCGATGGCAAAAACATTACCTATTGCTGTGGTAGTCCTGATCGTTGTTATCGGTTTAGGTTTGTACACACACAATCTGTATCACCACTGGAATGCACCAGGTTTAACTGTTAAAGGCAGTGAAAACTATGATAAACTGATTGACGGTAAATCTGCTTTCCTGAATGTACCTTTCTTTATGGGTCGCCAGGTTATCTTTTTAGGGATTTACTGCTTCTTCTCTTTACTACTTTCGAAATTATCTAACAATGAAGATTTAGAAGGTGGTTTAAATTCTTACACTAAAAGTTTTAAATACTCTTGTATATTCCTTGTAATTTACGGATTTACAACTCCAATATTTGCCTTTGATACGGTAATGTCATTAGAGGCACACTGGTTCTCTACGATGTTTGGCTGGTATAATTTCGCAGCAATGTGGGTAAGCAGTTTAGCTACAATGGCGATCATTATCATCCTGTTAAGAAAAGCAGGTTACATGCAATGGGTTAATAACAGTCACCTGCACAACTTAGGTCAGTTCATCTTTGGATTCTCCATTTTCTGGACTTATGTATGGTTTGCTCAATTTATGTTGATCTATTATGCTAACATGCCGGAAGAAACTGTGTATTTTTGGAAACGCTTTGAATATTATAAATTCTGGTTCTTCCTGAATTTAGTACTTAACTTCTTAGCACCGGTGCTATTATTAATGGACCGTGACAACAAAAGACAGGAAAATATCATGCTTGGTGTATGTATTGTAGTACTGGGTGGCCACTGGGTAGATTACTACCAAATGATTATGCCAGGTACAGTTGATGAGCATCCTGGATTTGGGATACCTGAAATAGGCATAGCTATTGGATTTGTAGGTTTGTTTACCTTTACAGTATTGACTGCATTAAGTAAGAAACCTTTGATTGCAAAGAATCACCCTCTCCTTCAGGAAAGTTTGAATCACCACTTGTAGTAGATAAGGTTATAGAGTATATAGATTAATAGTATAGTAGAAGTACATCGTACTACGTTTAAGAAAATGAGGTTAAGAAAATTTATAAGCAATAAGACAACAGCGGCCTTGGCAGTACTTGTTACTGTGTTTGCAAGTACCAGCGCGTTTGCACAAGAAGCTGCCGCCGGTGCTGCCGCTACGGCTGCCAATAAACCTATAGATATGTTCCCGATTTACAAGTCGGCTGCATTTTATGTCCTTTTATTTTTACTGGGTTGTTTGTTTATAGCAATTGTAGGTAAAGCGATCAGGGTATATGAATTGACACGTGAAGCTCAGGAAAAACCTGCGGGCATTAATTGGAATACCATTAATGCTGTTCTTTTTGTGTTGTTCTTAATAGTAGGTCTTTACGGAGTTTACTTCGAGTATACTGTTCATGGTAACATGATCCTTCCGGATGCTGCATCTGAACATGGTCAGAAGATTGACCAGATGTTTAACATCACGTTAATCCTGACCACTATTGTATTTATAGGAACACACATTGTATTATTCCTTTTCTCTTATTTTTACAAAAGTACGGGTAACAGAAAAGCTTACTACTATCCACATAACAATGCATTAGAGCGTATCTGGACAATTGTGCCAGCATTAGTTCTTACTGTATTGGTATTGATGGGTTTCCTTACCTGGAGATCTATCTTCTTTAAAATAGATGATCCTAAAAACAAGCCTTTAAGTGTAGAGATTACCTCTCAGCAGTTTGCCTGGACAATCCGTTATCCGGGAGCTGACGGTGTTGTTGGTCTTAAAAACTACAAACTGATTACTGGTACTAACAGTTTGGGTATGGATTTTAAAGACAAAAACAATTTAGATGATCAATTGGCTGACGAACTGGTAATACCTGTTAATAAACCGGTAAGATTAATCTTAACGAGTAAAGATGTACTACACAGTTTCTACATGCCGCATTTCAGGGTACAGCTGAACACTGTTCCAGGTATGACTTCTTACTTTGAATTTACTCCAACTATTACTACTGCAGATATGCAGACTAAAGTAAATGATCCGGCATTTAAGTTTCTTTTCTACTGTTCAAAAATCTGTGGATCTGGTCACTATAACATGCAAAAAGTTGTTAGAGTTGTTTCTCAGGCTGAATATGATGCATGGGTTGTTAAACAACCTAAGATCATTAACAATGACTTAAGAAAACAATTTAATTTGCCACTTGTAGCAGAACCAGCAGCAGCAGGGGCGCCTGAATCGGCACCAGCTGATAGCACAGCTACACCTGCAAAAGATTCTACTGCGGTAGCAATGAATAAACCGGCTTCAAAAAAATAATTATACTGGAATAGCGCATTATGTCAACTATAACATTAAACGATACACATCACAACGATAACCATGACGATCATGCTCATGGGCATCACGAACAATCTTTCATAACGAAGTACATTTTTAGTCAGGATCACAAGATGATCGCTAAACAGTTTTTAATAACTGGTATTGTTATGGCTGTTATTGCAATGGGATTGTCTATTTTATTCCGTCTCCAGTTAGCCTGGCCAGATAAAAGTTTCCCGATCCTGGAAACGTTTTTAGGCAAATGGGCTGAGGGTGGAAGGATAAAACCTGATTTTTACCTTGCTTTGGTTACGATACACGGTACTATCATGGTATTCTTTGTACTGACAGCGGGATTAAGCGGTACCTTCAGTAATTTACTGATCCCTCTCCAGCTCGGGGTACGGGATATGGCATCTCCGTTTATGAACATGCTTTCTTACTGGATGTTCTTTGCAGCTTGTATAATTATGATGGCCTCATTTTTTATTGAAACTGGACCTGCAAGTGCTGGATGGACTGTTTACCCTCCTTTATCTGCGTTGCCTAAGGCAATTCCAGGTTCTGGATTAGGTATGACTTTATGGTTAGTTAGTATGTTTATTTTTGTGGCTTCACAATTAATGGGTGGTATTAATTATGTGAGTACAGTATTAAACATGCGTACTAAAGGTATGGACCTGTGGAAAATGCCATTAACTATCTGGGCGTTCTTCCTTACTGCTATCTTAGGTATCTTGTCTTTCCCTGTTCTTGTTGCAGGTGTTGTATTATTAATCTTTGACCGTAGTTTCGGTACAAGTTTTTACTTATCTGATATTGTTATTGGAACTCAGGTTCTTCCGAACGAAGGTGGTTCTCCAATCTTATGGCAACATTTATTCTGGTTCCTTGGTCACCCGGAGGTATATATCGTAATTATGCCAGCTTTGGGGATCTCATCAGAAGTTATCTCTGTAAATTCAAGAAAACCTATTTTCGGTTACCATGCAATGGTTTACTCACTGATCGGTATTACTATTCTATCCTTTATTGTATGGGGGCACCATATGTTTGTAACGGGTATGAATCCTTTACTCGGCGGTGTGTTTATGATCACAACATTGATTATTGCGGTGCCATCTGCTGTTAAGACCTTCAACTACCTGGCTACTTTATGGCGTGGTAACATCAGGTTTACACCTGCTATGTTATGTGCGATTGGTATGGTTTCCTTCTTTATCTCGGGTGGTTTAACTGGTATCTTCTTAGGTAACGCATCCCTGGATATTAACTTACATGATACTTATTTCGTTGTTGCCCACTTCCACCTGGTAATGGGATCAGCAGCTATATTTGGTATGCTTGCCGGTGTATATCACTGGTATCCTAAAATGTTCGGAAGAATGATGAATGCTAAATTAGGTTACCTTCACTTCTGGGTTACTTTTATCTGTGCTTATTTAGTATTCTTCCCATTACACTTCTTAGGATTAGATGGTGTACCAAGACGTTACTATGCATTCACTGAATTTGAATTTATGCAAAAATGGGTTACTGTAAACATCTTTGTTACCTGGTCTGCGATTGTTGCGGCTTTAGCTCAGGTGGCGTTCTTGTTTAACTTCTTTTACTCAATTTTTAAAGGAGAAAAAGCTATACAAAACCCATGGCAGTCGAACACTTTAGAGTGGACTACGCCAGTTGAGCATATCCATGGTAACTGGCCAGGAGAAATTCCAACAGTACACCGTTGGCCATATGATTACAGTAAACCAGGTGCTGAAGAAGATTTCATTCCTCAGACTGTGCCTTATTCTCAGACGATGGCTTCTAACATGCCGCACGACTTTGAAGGTAATGCTGAATCTGAGCGTATACAAAGAGAGTGGGATGCTAAGCATGCTCCTGATAAAGCTAATGTGCACTTTCATTAATATCACTTTTTAAAATATACAATGAGGTTATCTGCTTGAGTATATACTTATCAGTAACCTCATTTTTTTTTAAACAATAAATACGAATGGTTCCTAAATCTGAAAATAGATTTATCCGTCTCAACCTGATTACGATCATAGTTACGTTAATACTCATCGTTGCTGGTGGCGTAGTTCGTAGCACTGGTTCAGGAATGGGTTGTCCGGATTGGCCAAAGTGTTTTGATCAGTATATTCCACCGACTGCTGTAGAGCAGTTGCCAAAGGATTATAAAGAGAAGTATGTTGCCGGCAGAAAAGCCAAAAACGAACGGTTTGCAAAGCTATTGGATAAGATGGGAAAAACCAATCTTGCTGATAGTATCCGTCACGATCAAACGATCACAGTTCCTGAATCATTTAATGTTGCCAAGACCTGGACAGAATATATCAACCGGCTTACAGGTGCAATAGCAGGGTTCTTTTTACTAGCTCTTACCGTACTCTCTTTTACTTACAGAAAGAAAGCTAAAAGGATTGTCTTTTTTACCTTGTTAAACCTTATTGTTGTAGGTTTTCAAGCATGGCTAGGCTCGATCGTAGTCTCAACTAATTTGCTCGCCTGGATTGTAACTGTACATATGCTGCTTGCGATTGTAATGCTGGCCATATTGGTATACACTTATTATTATAGCAGCAGCTTATATAAACAGCATACTGTAATTATTTCAAAATTATTTTGGTTGAAAGTAGTGATTGTTAGTTCGGTGCTGCTCACCATTATACAGATTACATTGGGCACAGAGGTACGGGAAGCAATTGATGAAGTAGCAAAGGGATTACTTTATCAGCAGCGTGAAGCATGGGTAGGGAAGGTCGGGAATGCTTTTTCTTATCATCGCGACCTCGCCATATTTGTGGTAGTGGTCAACGTATTTGTTTATCAGTTTGTAATGGACAAGTTTGGTGGTAAGGCTACAGAACTGAGATTAGGTAATTCTATTATACTGGTTTTATTAATTCAGATTGCAAGTGGATTATTATTGTCTAACTTTGCGCTGCCACCGTTCTCACAAGTGATACATTTAGTGTTCTCAACTGTTTTGTTCACCCTGCAGTTTTATCTCTGCCTCCTGGTGTACAGAACAAATACTTATAACCAATAATATTAAATAAATACGAATTGAAATTATTTTTCTCAGATTTATCTAAACTTATAAAATTCAGGCTCACTTTCCTGGTTGTTTTTTCTGCGTCAATTACGTTCTTAATTGGTTCCAGAATGCAGGTAGCACGAGGTGAGATTCCGGCGATCGACTGGGGAAATTGGGGTATTCTGATTGCGGGCGGTTTCTTGGTTACTGCTGCTGCTAACTGTTTTAATGAAATTATTGAGGTTGATTTGGATAAGCTGATGACGCGGACAAAAGACCGTCCCATGCCAGCAGGAAGGATGACTACTGGCCAGGGTTTGGTATTGGGATTAATTTCTGGAATGCTGGGTACCTGGCTTTTAGGGAAACTGAACCTGGAAACAGGTTTGTTATCTGTCTTCTCTATTCTTTTATATGCATTTGTTTATACCCCTTTAAAACGTAAATCACCTATAGCTGTATTTGTAGGTGCTATTCCTGGGGCTTTGCCTCCGCTGATTGGCTACCTGGCGGCATTAGGGCATACCCGTCATTTCTTGCCTGTAGACTATGAAATTGCCGGAATACTTTTCCTGATTCAGTTTGTGTGGCAATTTCCACATTTCTGGGCTATTGCATGGGTATTGGATGAGGATTATGCTAAAGCTGGGTTTAGATTGTTGCCCACTAAGAAAAAAGATAAGATTAGCGCATGGTTTGTTTTTTTTAGCGCATTAATATTAATACCCGTTAGTTTATTACCTACAGTATACAATTTTGGAGGTTATTATATTGCAGGGTTTTCGTTAATAGCAGGGATTATATTTGCCTGGTTTGCATTTAAGCTATTATTGAAGCTGGATCTGGAAAGTGCCCGCAGGGTGATGTTCTGTTCCTTCTTTTATATCCCATTGGTACAATTAGTTTTGTTGTTTGATTTTATAGGTAAATAGAGATGGATATGGTACATACATTAAAACAGGAAGAAGCGGACGAGCGTGTTCAGGCTTCTTCAAAAGCCAAGAAATTTGTGCTTTGGCTGTTCGTAGTTTCCTCAACGATCATGTTTGGAGGTTTTACGAGTTATTACATTGTGTTTGCAGGATCTAAAGGTAAAGGCCATGGATTGGTACTTCCTGATGCGTTCTCGTACAGCACAGCGATATTACTATTGAGCAGTGTTTGTTTATTTTTTGCAGCAAAGGCGGTACGTAAGCAAAATTACAGTATACAGCAAATTTTGCTTTGGGTAACTTTGGCATTAGGTGTTGGGTTTGGCTATATGCAAATAGAAGCGTGGTCGGCGCTATACAGCACAGGGGCAACACTAGTGAACAATAATGCAGCGATTTCCGTTATTTATATTGTTTCTGGAATGCACTTAATACACATTTTTGTAGGACTTTGTCTTATATTGAACAGCCTTTGGGGGACTTACAAAAAAGTTTCTCCCGAAAATGCGGTTTACCGCATAGAAATCGCCTCTATATTTTGGCATTTTATAGATATATTGTGGATATATCTGTATGTTTTTTTACTTTTGAACAGTTAGAATTTTAACAAACTATTACAATTTTTAAAATGGATTCATTATCACAATTAGATCAGGTAAAAACTACTCCATGGAGTGGCGGCCGTTCACCGTGGTCGGTAGAGTATGGTAAAATAATGATGTGGTTTTTCTTGCTATCTGATGCATTTACATTCTCTTCATTATTGGTTTACTACGGAGCACAACGTTTCACTAAATTTACATGGCCTGATCCGGATCTTGTATTTCAATCTATCCCGGGAGTAATTGATTCTGGGGCACCATTGGTATTTGTAGGTATCATGACCTTTATTTTGATTATGAGTTCTGTAACGATGGTATTGGCTGTAGAAGCTGGTCACAGGCGTTCTAAAAATGAAGTAATATGGTGGATGGTTGCTACAGTAATTGGTGGATTCATGTTCCTTGGCTGTCAGGCTTTGGAATGGACACACCTTCATCATGAAGGATTCTGGTGGGGAAGTATCCCAGAGCCGGAAAAATTAAAAGAATTCTTTGTGGGCCCTGTTTCTGACGTTGCCGCACAACAATTCGCAAACCTGTTCTTCACGATCACAGGGTTCCACGGATTTCACGTTTTTACTGGTGTATTATTAAACATCATTATTTTAATCATGACGATTAATGGTACGTTTGAAAAACGTGGTCATTATTTAATGGTTGAAAAAGTAGGCCTATACTGGCACTTTGTTGATTTGGTTTGGGTATTCGTATTTACCTTCTTCTACTTAGTTTAATCCTTTTAAAAAAAATATTATGTCTGAACATAACTTACACAATACAGAAGAGCATGCACATGACGAGCATGCAGGCTTGAGCAAAGCTAAAATATGGCAGGTATTCTTTATCTTATTAGGGATTACTGTTGTAGAATTTATTATAGCACTGGTTATTTTACCTAAGGGTATGATTGGCCATACTGCTGGTAACATCGCATATATTTTATTAACATTATTGAAAGCTTATTATATTGTAGCCTTCTTTATGCACTTAAAATTTGAAAAGACAGGATTGCAGCTTACGTTAGGTCTGGCCTTTATTTTCATTGCCTACTTTATCACACTAATGCTAATTGAAGGCGGTTATCTGCATATACATATGAATGGTTAATCCATGAATTTTACTTCAATAAAAAAAATAACGATCCTGGTAGCCATTTTAGCGGTACCAGGATTTTTATATTATGAACTTGTCCACCAAGGCAAGAACAGGTATAAACCACTTCCATTCTTTGGCCCTAAAACTGTTGCTAAAACATTTCATACCAAAATGGGTAAACATATTCCAGATACGGTTTATCATCAGTTGCCAGACTTTAAATTTGTAAACCAACAGGCCGATACGGTTACGTGGAACAGCTACAAGGGTAAAATCATTGTACTTAACCTGTTTTATACAAATGGTAATAACTATGCCGTAGAATTTGCCAATAAGGCAATGGGCGTTTACTATAATACCTTTGGCAGGAATACAATCATCAATTTTGTAGGATTAAGTATAGATCCGGTCCGTGATATACCAGCAGCCTTATTACCCTATGCAACCAAATTAAAAGCCAAAGCTGGTAAATGGGACCTGCTTACAGGAGACAGTACCGCGGTTTACAACTGGATTAATAAAGATCTTTTTATTGACGTACACCAGGAAAATGAAAAAGGCGAACCAAAATTTGTATATAGTAACCTTTTCGTTTTAATAGATCCGCAACACCGGATCAGGGGCTACTATGATGCAACTAATCAGGAAGCGCTGGGTAAACTGGATGATGAAATAAAAGTACTCATTACAGAGGAACTTAGAAATATGAGGGACGGCCGTTAATCTTGGGGCGTTCAGTTCTGCGGAACAATTAAAAAATTAGCTATAATACCAATGAACATCAACGATAAATTCTTTTTACGCCTGATCTGGATTGTAAGTGCAGTTGTGCTTACCGTAGTCATTATTCTAAAAATCGTACCGCCACCGGAAACTAAGCCTTCTTTTATTTATATGCTCCCTCATTTTATTGGTGGTATCAATGCGGTATGTTCGGTATTATTGATCCTTTCGCTAATCTTTATCAAAAGGAAAAATATACAAGCCCATAAGGTAACAAACGTGATCACCTTTATTCTGTCTGCGCTGTTCCTGGTTTTTTATATCCTGTTTCATTTATATGAAAAGGATACAAAATATGGCGATATAGATCATAATGGAATACTTTCAGCAGCAGAACTTGCGGCAGTGGGGGCATCACGTATGATTTACTTTGTTATTTTGATTACGCATATCATGCTAGCGGTTATTGTACTTCCTTTAATCCTGATCAGCTTTTTAAGAGGGTTCAGCATGCAGATTGAGCGGCACCGTAAGATTGTAAGGTGGGCGTACCCAGTATGGCTTTATGTAGCTGTAACCGGTGTAATTGTTTATCTGATGATCTCTCCGTATTATAATTTTTAAAGTTAAAGAGCTATTTGTTTTGCTGGCTTTTTACATTTAGGTTATGCAATTACAGGCTATTTTATTCGTTTAATACTTATATTTGCATCTCTATCTCCTATTGAAATAAATTTTTAATATCTGCATTCGCAGCTTCGGGAATGTTGTTGATTACAAATAATCGTATACTATGAAAAAGGCATTAGTTATATTTATTCTTTTTATCTCTGTATTTGCTGGAATAGGATCAAACACAGCATCTGCACAATGTGCAATGTGTACCATCAATGCCGAACAAGGTGTAAAGAACGGGAATACGCAAGCAAAGGGAATCAACTCTGGTGTGATCTATCTAATGGTAATCCCTTATATTCTTATTGCCGGCCTGGGCGTATTGTGGTATAAGAGATACCGTACGCAGCGTAGTACGCCAACTTCATAGCTCTTTATCACGCGATGAAGAAAACCACGAAACTGTTTGCATTAGTACACGGAAAATGTCCTCATTGCCGAAGGGGTGATATCTTTACCGGGAACCTATATGGTTTCAACTTACAGCGAACAAATGATATCTGCAGCCACTGCGGTCAGCGGTACGAAATTGAGCCTGGGTACTTCTATGCTTCCATGTATGTAAGTTATGCAATGAACGTGATCGAAATGATAACTGTTGGCATATTGACTTACATTATTTCTGGGGGCAACCTCGAATTTGATTCTTTATGGCTTTATGTCGGTGTCATTTTTAGCGGCTGTTTCGTCCTTGCACCATTCAATTACCGTTATTCACGTGTGATTTTATTACATTGGCTCTCTCCAAAGATTAGTTATAACGCCTATTACGACCAACCATGATCAAGCCGGAAACACTTGCTTTTTTAACAGCGGTAACAGAAAATAATAACAGGGAATGGTTTGCCCAGCATAAAGAACTTTATGAAGCAGCAAAGGCTGATGTGATTCAATTTGTAGAAGAACTGATCCCCGTGCTGTCTGCAGCAGATCCAATGATACCTTTAGAAACGCAAGCAAAAAAATGTGTGATGAGGATTTATAGGGATGTGCGGTTCAGTAAAAATAAGGATCCTTATAAAAATAACTTCGGGATCTCTTTTATGGTAAAGAACAACAGCGAAACCGGACCGGAGTATTACTTGCATTTGCAGCCTGGTAAATCTTTTTTTGCTGCTGGTTATTGGATGCCACAGGCTTCACACCTGAAAAATATACGCGAAGAAATCGATTATAATACATCGGAATTCCTGGAAATCATCGAGGCAAAAAGCTTTACTGATATTTTTACTATAAGTACACAGGATACGCTAAAAAAAGCACCTAAGGGGTATGATGCCGAGCATCCGCAAATTGATTTGCTGAAGCTTAAGAGCTATATTGCTACTTTCCCCATAAGTGATCAGGAATTGTTTAAATCAACCATTATTAACCATATAAAAAAGGCTTTTGTGGGTGTTCGCCCATTTGTTCAGTTTCTGAGAAGAGCCATCGTACAATAATTATGAAGAAAATTACTTTGTTTTTAGCATTTGGGCTATTGGCCAGTGCATTTACCTCTTGTGTTGTGTTGTCCCCAAAAAAATATAAAGCTTTGCTGGCAAAGCAGGATTCATTAAATGTAGGGTGGAGCGGTGCACAGGAAAACGGTACAAGCCTGGAAAAAACAATTGCTAAACTAAAACAGGATACTGCTGATCTTAACGGACGTTTAAATGAATTGCAAGGTAAATATGCAGAGGTTGATGGGAATTATGCCAAATTACGCAGTAACAGTTCTACCGCAATCAATAAGTTGTCTGAAGATCTTAAAAAACGTGAACAGCGCTTAAAAGAAGTGGAAGATGTTTTAAAGAAACGTGATGAGGCTTCGAACAAATTAAAAGAAAAGTTGCAGCAGGCATTACTTGGTTTCACAAAGAATGGACTGACTGTAGAAATGAAGAACGGTAAAGTATATGTGTCACTAACCGATAAACTATTGTTCCCTTCTGGAAGTATCGTAATTGATGATAAGGGAAAACAAGCTTTAAGTCAGCTTGCCAAAGTTTTAAAAGACCAGCCTGAAATTATTATCGCAGTAGAAGGACATACGGATTCGCAAAAAATAAACAACCTTGGGCAGATCAAGGACAACTGGGATTTGAGTGTATTGCGCTCAACTTCTGTTGTGCGTTTCCTTACGGAGACAGAAAATGTTCCGGGAATCCGTTTAACAGCAACTGGTAAAGGTGAATTTCAACCATTGGGTTCTAACTCCACTGCTGATGGCAGGAGTAAAAACCGGAGGATAGAAATTGTATTGTCGCCGAGACTGGATGAACTTTACGACCTTATCAAACAGTAATTGAAATTCATAAAAAAAGCTCGGCACGAATCATCTTGCCGAGCTTTTTTTATGAATTGAATTTAAAAGGGACTTACAAAATCTTTGAAAGACGGCAGGATCAAATCTTTATCTGATAGCAGTAAATCTTCTTTTGTGATATCCTGGCTCCAATTGATATTTAAGTCTGCATCATTCCAAATCACACCTACTTCAGAAGCTTTATCATAGTAACTGGTGACTTTATACGTGAAGATTGTATCATCTTCGAGCGTTAAAAAGCCGTGTAGAAATCCTGGCGGTACCCACAGTTGTTTATGGTTATCAGCACTTAGTCCGATGCTAAAATGCTGACCGTAAGTTGGGGATTCTTTTCTCGCATCAACGGCTACATCAAGAACACTTCCTTGTATTACGCGTACGAGTTTTCCTTGTGCAAAAGGAGCCTTTTGTGCGTGCAGGCCACGTAAAGTTCCTCTCTGGGAGAAAGACTGGTTATCCTGTACAAAATCTGCAGAAATCCCTGCATCGGTAAAAAATTTTGCACTAAAGCTTTCGTAAAAATAGCCCCGGTTGTCTTTCCAGACTTTAGGTTCGATCACAAAAAGATCAGCAATTGGTGTTTCTATTAGATTCATATTTATTTCTAGGCGATATATTCCATTAGGGTTCTGAAGGAAACAAATTTGTCTTTGAACCTGGTATCCAATTCCTGGATCAGGGCAGGGGCATATAGCGCCTGGTAATTTTCATAGTCTTCCATCGATTGTGCAACATACTGGGAACAGAAGGTTACGCCCTCATTTGGAGAATCTATCACTCTTAGCAATCTGTTTGAAACGAACATTCCTGTAGCCAGGACTTCAGGAATATGTTCTTCCGTCATCCATAGCAGCCATTCGGCCGCAGAATTGTCTTCAATAATAAAGGTTACATTGTATAATAACATGGTGTAAAGATACTATGATTCTATATGATCTCCGCGAAGTTTTCTAAAATGCTTGCGGGCTTCGGCGACAAACATGCTGCCCGGAAAATCGGTAATTAGTTTCTGGTAAAGGATTTTAGCTTGTTCAGGATCGTTTAGCTGCACTTCATATAAGCCAGCCAGTGTGAAAATTGCGTCGTCTGTCCAGATATCTTTTTGAGGATTAATAATCAATTGCTTAAGCTGTGTGGCAGCTAAATTAAAATCTCCATTTTTTATAGCAATACGTGATTTAGCCATTAATATATCATCGCTTAAGTTGTTTTGCGGGTAAATGACAGCAATACTATCTAATTTGCGGATTGCGGCAGGCAGGAGGTTCCGGAATTGCAAAAATTCTGCTTCGGCATACATCTTCAGCGCCAGCGTATCTGCTTTGGATTCCAGGTGATCAGATAAGAGCAAACTGAGATTTAAAGCATCGTTAGCAATAAGCTGTGTAGTAGAAGCTTTTAACACATCTGCCTGGGATTTAGCATAAGTGAAATTACCTTGAAAAAATGATAATCTGGCAGTGCGGTATTGCGCTTCGTTGCTGATAGGCTGATTTTCAAACTCTTTTGTTACCTGGCCATATAACAAAATTGCTTCCCATGGTTTTCCCGTCAGCACATAATTGTCGCCCAACTCCAACTTAATCTCCCCGGCTTCTGAAGGATTCAAGCCTGGTATTTTTAAAGTGGATTCAAGTAATTCTGTAGCTTTTTGGGGATGATGAAGATATTGTGCTTGCAGGGTTGCCAATTTTCTAATAGCAAAAAGCGTTCGTGTATTTTGGCCATACTCGTCCAGCACGGATTGGTACTGGGCGGCCAGGTCTACGATTTCCTTTTCTTCATTTTTGCCGGTTTGCAGCAACTGGTATTTTGCATCGATCAACCCGAACCGGGAAGGAAGATAATACTGATTTTCTTTACCTTTGGCAAGCAAATAAGTATAAGCCTTGATGGCTGTATCATAGGCTTTGTTAGAGATAAATATTTGGGTGTAATTGAATAATATCCCTCCGTCATCTTTTATCCTTTTATCTTGTGCAATTAATTGCCTTAGGGCCATCTCGTATTCCTGCTGCTGTATGTATTGCCAGGTAAGCAGTTTAGCGAATACTTCGTTTTGCGGATCTTTCTGTATTCTTTTATACAGGGCTGTTTGCAGCTGCAGGTAGTCTGCTTTATTTTCAAAAAGTACTGAGAATACATTTTCTGCCGACTGCAGCATTTCTGGCAGGGTAGCCAAAGTATTGAGATATTCCTGGATCAGTCTTTCCTTATCCTTACGGAAGCGGTATAAGGCGAGTAATTCAAAATTAAACAGCTGATCGTTATTCAGGATTTTTCTACCCTTAAGGAATACTTCTGCGGCAAGATCAAATTCCTGTTTCTGATAAAGCTCATTAGCAATTTCCCGGATCTTATACTCGTCTTTTGGCAAGTTATCGAGAATTGTAGCAGGGGTCTGGGCTGCCAATAGCAGTGAGAATGAAAAAAAAAGAAGGATTAGAAATAATTTTTTCATAAAATTGGGATTGCCTGCATGTACCTTGATGGTAAAGATAACTAATTGTGCGTATTTTAATTGTTACCTGAAATGATTAAAATACCCTGAAAATTAAGTTATGTTGGGGATGTATTTATAGGACGCTGTACAAAGGTAACAATGTTAGTGTATAGATCGGTTAGACAAGCAACGTTGTGTATTTTTGTGAGCTATTATTTGCTATGAGTGTAAAGAGAATATATTTATTACTTGTTCTTATGGCCTTGTTTAGTGCTTGTGTAAATAAGCATAAAGTGAGGGTGATCCCTGTTGCCGATTTTTTTAAATCACAGGATGTAGGATATTATTCAATTTCTCCGGATGGCAAATCACTTTCTTACCTTAAGCTGCAAGGTAAAAAACAGAATTTATTTGTGGAAGATCTGGCGACAGGGAAATCGGTGCAGGTTACACAGCTGAATGAGAAAAATATCAATTACTATTTTTGGGTAAGTAACGATGACCTTGTCTATTATAAAGAAAAGGCGGGAACAGAAAGATCTGCTGATCTATTTATCCAGAACAAAAGCGGGGGCAAAGAACGCAGGCTGAGTGACAATGGTAAAAGCCGCATGCATGTATTGAAAGATCAGCTGATTGATGATAAATTTTTACTGGTTTCTTCCAATAAAAGAGATTCTACTGTTTTTGATGTTTACCGCTTAAATGTGAGGGATGGCAAAATGGATATGGCAGCGCTGAACCCGGGTAATATTACAGATTGGATAACGGATTCTAAAGGGGAGCTCCGGCTTGCCACATCCAGTGATGGCGTAAACGAGACTTTACTTTATAGAGATAGTGAAAAGCAAGATTTTAGGCCTATCATTACTAATAATTTTAAAACTACTTTCAGGCCTATAGCGATAGCTGACGACCGGCCGAATATTGTTTACGCAATCTCTAATGTAAACCGGGATAAAAATGCACTGGTAGAGATTGATTGTGTGACCGGTAAGGAGAAAAAAGTATTGTTTAGTAACGATACGTTAAATGTAGTAGATGCGCAATATTCCAGAACAAAAAAAATGATGGCATTTGTAATATGTGAGACCTGGAAAAAGGAGAAATATTACCTCGATCCGTTGGTTAAACAGTTATATATGAAGCTTGATAAGCTGCTGCCGGGTACAGAATCTAAGATTATCAACAGGGATAAAGCTGAAAACATTTTTGTTGTAAGGACGTTTACAGATAAAAACCCGGGATCTTACTATTTGTATTTTGCAGATAAGGGGACGGTAAGGAAACTGAGCGACTTTAATCCTTATGTTAAAGAGTCTGAAATGAGTGAGATGAAACCAGTAAGCTTTACGTCAAGAGATGGTCTAAAAATACAAGGATACCTTACTTTACCATTGAACAAAGATGCACAGAACCTACCTGTAGTAGTACTGCCACATAATGGTCCGGGTGGCAGAAATTCGTGGGGGTATAATGCTGAAGTACAATTTCTGGCAAACAGGGGATATGCAGTTTTTCAAATCAACTACCGGGGTTCTTCGGGTTATGGTAAATCTTTTGCGGCAGCAGGATTTAAGCAATGGGGAGCAAAGATTGAAAATGATATTAATGATGGGGTGAAATGGCTGATTGCTAAGAAAGTAGCTAATCCAAAGAAAGTAGCAATCTATGGTACGGGATTTGGGGGGTATATTGCATTGAATAGCTTATATTCGAGTCCTGGAACGTATACCTGTGGTGGTTCTAACTCTGGGGTGATCAATTTATTCAGTTACTTAAAATCTATACCGCCGTTTTTAAAAACCAACCTGCAGATGTATTATGAAATTATAGGTAATCCAGTTACAGAAGTTGATTATATGCGACAGGCGTCACCAGTATTCCATGCTGATAAAATTAAAGTGCCCGTATTTATTGCACAAAGTCCGGGTGATCCAAGAAGCAATTCTGCGGAAGCCGTTCAATATGTGAAGGAATTAAAAAAGAATAATGTTAGTGTGACCTATCTGGAAAAAGAATATGCTGATTTTTCTCCGCAGGGAGAAGAAATGCGTAGGAAGTTATACACATCATTGGAGCAATTTTTATCGGTTAATCTGGGTAAAAAATAGTTTAGGATATGACTTCAGATAGAGACAGCGGTTACCGTAAGAATTTTTCCCTGATCCTGACTTTTATTGTGCTGATTTCTGTCTTGTTCATTTTGTCACTTTTTCTGGCTTACAACTTTAGTAAAAAGTTTATAGAAAATGAGTTCGTCTCTGAAAAGGTAAAAGTACTCGAAGAAAGTGTAAAGCCTTATAATGAGTTCTTCCAAAATAAGGTTCCAGAAATATCTTATTATCATGGTTACCTGGATTCTGCTACCACAGCGAAATTCGTAGATACCATACTCACCGTTTATCCATTTGTTTCAAAAGTAGTATTCTACGATTCTGAAATTAAAAATGTACCCGTAAAGGATGGTTTAAACACTGGACATTTTTCATTTGGACCAAAATATATCTACCAGTTTGGAGACTTGGTTCCGATGGATTCTGTAAAGCTTTTTTCAAGTACAGATACAAAGAAATTTACAAGAGGTGATGATTTTAATGCTTTAGGTATAAAGCTGATCTCGTATATAGAAAGCATTGATACCGCTAAAGTACCTACTCAGGATGAACTTTTTACTAACTTCAGTAACATCAGGTCTAATAAAATAACTTATCTAAATATTCCGGCATTTGAAGATTTAAAGATCTATAAACAGATGTTACGTCTTAAGCTTGATTCATCACCCGTTTACCAGCAGGATATGTTATCTTTTTATCTGGACCCGTATAAAATCAAGATTTTAAATTCCCGGCCCAAGCTATTTCAGAACATTCGGATAGAGCCACTAACTTATGATCCGCTGGATACATCCGATGAATATATTGCAACAGAAATCACCTTGCCAGGCCCGTTTTCAGATTATAAACTTTACTTTATCTCTGCTAAGTCATTTGTAGATAAAGAGATTTTAAGTTATTTTCTACCTATTGCGCTGGTGATGTTATTGTTTTATGGCATCCTGGTACTGGTCGCTTTTCTCATTTACAGGAACTTGAATATCAATCATAAGATGTTTAAGCTGCAATATGACTTTATGAATAACTTGACGCATGAGTTTAAAACGCCGGTTAGCGTGATAAAAATTGCCGGTAACAATATCAAAAGTGCAAGTTCCTTGTCAGAGCGTGAGCTTAAATTGTATGGTAAAATACTTGATGAGGAAGCCGATAAGCTCAATGGCTTGATGAATAAATTACTGGCCTTCACACAGATTGAAAACCATGCAATACAATTAAACCAGGATGAAATCAATATGGAGGATTTTATTGAAAGCACAGTAGAATCGCACAAGTTAAAACATCCTGATTTTATGGTGACCTATGAAATTACCGGGTTTAGCACATTTGTCACAGATCCCGTATTATTGGGTAGTCTTTTTGATAACCTTGCCGAGAATGCATATAAATATTCTCCCCCAGAACATAAGCGGCTCCATATTACTGCGAGGCTGATTAAAGGAAAGGTTGTTTTTAGGTTTGCGGATCAGGGAATAGGTATCCCTGCTCCGGAAATAAATAATATCTTTAAGAAGTTTTACCGGATACAAAATCAATATAACCAAAATGGAAGTGTTGGTTTGGGCTTAGCCTTTTGTAAAGAAGTAGTTAATTTTATGAAAGGTGAGATTTCGGTGAAAAGTAAAGTAAATAAAGGAACAGAATTTAAAATAGTACTGCCTTATAATAATTAATGATATGTCTAAAGGAATTAAAATACTGATCGTTGAGGATGATGAAAATTTAAGATTTTTAGTAGTACACCGGTTAAAGTCGGAAGGATATGAAGTCCTGGAAGAAGGTGAGGGAGAAGGCGCCGTAAAAACCATACTCGAAGAAAAACCAGATATTGTACTGCTGGATTGGATGCTGCCCGGTAAACAAGGATCTGAAGTTTGCGAAGAGGTCCGCCAGAAGGGATTTGAAAACCTGGTAATTATGATGACGGCTAAAGCGCAGGATGTGGATAAAATCGATGCCTATAACTTTGGTGTGTCTGACTATGTAACGAAGCCTTTCAACATGGATGTATTAGTTGCCATGCTGGAAAGTAAAGTGAAGTTCCTGTTAAATAACGACCGTTCTGAGATCCACCGTTTTGGCGATATGGAGCATCATCCAAATATCCATACACTTTACCGTGGAGGTCGTAAAATTGAACTGACCATACTAGAGAACAGGATTCTGTTATATTTCCTTAGAAACCCTAATAAGGTGATTAACCGCGACGAGCTGATGCTTGTGGTATGGGGGTATAATTCGGACGTGAATACAAGAACATTAGATATGCACATTGTCCGTTTAAGAAAGAAAATAGAACTGAACCCGGATAACCCGCAGGTTTTGCAAACGGTACGTGGAATCGGTTACCGTTTTAATGCGGGATAAAATCACATAAAAAAAGAGCAGCTATTTAAACAGCCGCTCTTTTTTTTATGAGTTATCAGTTTTTATGCTCGTTTAAGAGTGAAAATAGTTATTTCTGGCAGGATACCGACCCTGCCGGGATAACCCAAAAATCCATAACCTACATTAACGTAAAGCTGCTGCTGTTTCTCTTGGTATAAACCTGCCCATTCTTTATAAATATATTCGATAGGGCTCCATTGATACTTTTCTGTGCGCACACCGAACTGCATGCCATGTGTGTGTCCACTAAACATGGCATCGATTTGTGGATATTTCTCCAGTACTTCGGCCCGCCAGTGTGATGGATCATGTGATAAAAGGAGCTTTACAGGAAGATCATCTGTGTTCTTTGTTGCCAGGTCCATTCGTCCGTATTTTGGAAAACGGCCCATTCCCCAGTTTTCAATTCCGAGGATACCAATTTCTTCTCCATTTACTTTTAACCTCCTATGTTCATTCATCAGCAGGTCCCAACCCATCAGTTCGTGTGTTTTGATTACATCTTTAAGGTTTTTAGCCTTAGCTGGTGAAGCTTCTTTACCAAAATGGTAATCTCCATAATCGTGGTTCCCCAGGGAAGAGAAAACACCCAAAGGTGCTTTAACCTTACTAAAGATATCCTGGTAATCCCGCATTTCTGTAGCCATATCATTTACGATATCACCAGTAAAGAAGATGAAGTCGGGTTTTTCGCCAAGTAACATTTCAATTCCACCTTTCACAGCCGTTTTATTATAGAAACTTCCCGAGTGGATATCTGAAATCTGACCCATCGTTATACCTTCGAAAGCTGCAGGGAGGTTAGGAAGAATTAATGTTTTTCTGCGTACCTGGTAATCATAAGCTCCCGAAGTTATACCCCAGGTTAGAGAAGTTAAAGGAACTGCGGCAGCTACTAATCCTGCTTTAACTATAAAAGAAGAGCGGCTGATAGGCTCGCCTGTTGTTTTTTCTGCTACAGGAACAGCTTTTGCATTGAATTTCCTGAAAAGTAATATGACCAGTCTGCGCAGATCATCAATCAGCAAGAAAGGCAGCATCACAATTTTGCATGCGGTGATCAGAAAAAATGCAACCAGGATCACAGAACGAAGTGAGAGGAAGATATTTAAAAATATCCCTGCAAAAATGCCGAAAATCAGCACAATAGTGATCAGCCAATAGATTTTTGCTACTGTGCTTTTTGTTTTTGTGCTCCAGCTTTTAAATACGGATAAGATCGCGTTAATAAAATAATAGTCGAATGCGATTATTAAAACGCATCCGGCTATAAGAAAGGGTAATCGGCCCATTAGTAAGTATTAAGTAAATTATTTCGTACTATCTGAAGTCCATTGCATCGTCATCCTCCTCATCCTCTCCAAGCTCTGTGTTAAATAAGCTGTCGAACATATCAGAGAAACCAAAGCCTCCATCAAGATATTTTTTATTCAATTGTGAGTACTCCGCTAATCCATGCAAAGCAAATTCCATCAATAGAAGCGTCTGATTACTGCTTAGTTTAGGATGAAATTTCTTAACAAGATCATTTAGTCCCTTTACTTGCATCAGCTCCTTTTTGTATTGTGCTTCGGTCAGGTTATCTGCAATATCCAGCGTATTTCCATCAGTAAACCAATCTGTAATCAATTGGTAAGGATTGGCCGCTTTAGCTTTTTTTGACTTTTCCGGATCAGGAAAATAGCGGCTAAACAAGGTTTTAATTGCTTTTCCTATCAGTGTGTTTGCAACTTTAGCCGGGCCTTCCAGTTCACCTTCATAAACAAGTTCAATTTTTCCGGTTACTGCCGGGATTATTCCCGTCAAATCAGACAATCTTACAAAAGTGCTTTTCTCGCTATTGATCAGCATTCTTCTTTCTGCAGTACTAATCAGGTTTTCATACGCTGATATGGTTAAACGCGCAGAAACACCAGACTTCTGATCAATAAATTCACTTTTTCTTGCCTCAAATGCAACTTGTTCTACTAAATCTTTTACCAGTCCGTCTGCTTCGATCAATCGTTGCTCATCAGTAAGTTTTGCTTCCTGGAAAGTAATCTTTCTCGAAATCGCAATAGTTTTAGGATAGTGTGTTAAGATCTGACTTTCGATCCTATCTTTTAGCGGTGTTACGATAGATCCCCTGTTGGTATAATCTTCAGGGTTAGCTGTAAATACAAACTGTACATCAAGCGGAAGACGTAATTTGAACCCTCTGATCTGAATATCTTTTTCCTGCAGCATGTTAAACAATGCTACCTGAATACGTGCCTGTAAATCTGGAAGCTCATTGATCACAAATATGCTTCGGTGTGCCCTGGGTATCAATCCAAAGTGGATTACACGCTCATCGTTATAAGTTAGTTTAAGCGTTGCTGCTTTAATCGGATCTACATCACCAATTAAATCTGCCACGGTAACATCAGGTGTAGCCAGCTTTTCTGTATAGCGTTCTGACCGGTGCTGCCAGCTGATAGGCAAAGCATCACCATGGATTTCTATTTCGCGTTTTGCATACCATGAAATCGGGTTCAGCGGATCATCAAAAATCTCACTCCCGGTTACATAAGGAATGTATTCATCTAGCAAGTTGACCATCAATCGTGCAATACGGGTTTTTGCTTGTCCCCTTAAACCTAATAGTAAGATATTATGGCGTGATAGAATCGCGGTTTGTAATTCTGGAATAACAGTTTCATCATAGCCTAAGATTCCTTCAAAGCCTGCATCTTTATTTTGAAGCTGCAGGATCAGATTCTTACGTAATTCGTCTTTTACTGATAATGAGGTGTAATTTGAGGCTTTTAATTCGCCAAGAGTCTTAATTAAGTTATAATCCATATAGTTTGATCTGCCCGGATTACCGAACTATTTTTCTTCTGTTTTTAATATAATCTTCAAAAATGTATTCACCAAGACCTGTCAGTGAACTATAGAATGCTCGTCCGCCATTGATTTGTGTAAATTCTCTTACGAATTGCTGCAGATAAGGATCTTGTGCAATCATAAAAGTTGTGATCGGGATTTTGAGGCGTTTACACTGTGCCGCCATGTTCAGCGTTTTATTAATCACTTTCCTGTCCAGCCCCATACTATTTTTATAGTAGCGCCCATTCTCTTTTAAACAGGTTGGCTTACCGTCTGTGATCATAAAGATCTGTTTATTATGTGTTTTGCGCCTGCGGAGCAGGTCTGCTGCCAGCTCTAATCCTGCGAATGTATTGGTATGATAAGGGCCAACTTGCAAATAGGGAAGGTCTTTTACCGAAATCGGCCAGGCATCATTACCAAAAACAACAATATCAAGCGTATCTTTAGGATAACGGGTTTTGATTAACTCGGCGAGTGCCATTGCCACCTTTTTTGCAGGTGTAATGCGGTCTTCGCCATATAAAATCATGGAATGTGAGATATCAATCATCAGCACCGTAGAAGTCAGTGTTTTAAAATCTTTCTCTTCCACCTCCAAATCGCGCTCTGTAAGCGTAAAATTACCAATACCATGATTGATCTGTGCATTTTGGATAGAAGCAGTCATATCGATCTGATCAAGGCTGTCACCAAAAGAATACTCACGGCGGTCGGCATTTTTCTCTTCCCCGATACCAGAAATATTACTGTTGTGATTTCCCTTGCCAGCTTTCTTCAGCTTACCAAAAATTTCTTCCAGTGCAGATTTACGGATAGTTTGCTCTGTTTTAGAGGTGATATCCACACTGCCATCTTTTGGATCTTCTTTGATATAGCCCTTCTCCTTCAGCTCGTCAATAAAATCGCCCATGCCATAATCACCATTGGTAAACTTATACTGTTTATCCAATTCATTCATCCAGGCAAGCGTTTCGCCTGCGTCACCGGCGGTATAATTCAACAGCTGCGTAAATAACTTAAGCAGCTCATCAAATCCGCCCTTAGGCAGATCATCGGGTTGAAAGTCAGAAAAATGGAAACCTTTCATATGCTTATATTAACGGAATATCGAAGGTAAAAGTTTGTATCCTTAGTAATGTTACCCGCTTGTAAAAATACCCTGCGGCAAATTAACGTGACAGTTCTCCGTAAATCAGCTTTTCCTAAGGTGTAGGTGATCCTTTTGCTAGTGCCTTTTCTGCTCTTTTGATAGCTAATTTTTCTCTAAAATGTGCATAAGGTGCTTTGAAAGCCATTTTTAATACACTATCTAACCCGCCTTTGATCGCTAAATTAAACAAACTTTGTGTTTTTCTGATCAGAGAAGCATCCCAGGCCCTTAAGCTCAAAGAAAAAGATCCATCAAGATACTTCATCCAATGCCACATACCAGTAGGCATAAATAGCGTGTCTCCATGTTCAAGAAATACTTCATATCCTTCTACACCCCTTAGTGCAGGGAACTTATCGAAATCCGGATTAGCTACATCATAATCTTCCAATGCATAAGTAGCATTAGGAATACAATAAAGACGCTCTTTCCATTTATTGTCAAATAATATAATGTGTTTTCTGCCTCCGAAATGTGTATGGAAAAGGTGGGGAAGGTCAATATCATAATGCAGGAAAGTTACTGAATTGGAACCGCCAAAAAACATTGCAGGCATACTTTCGATAAAACCGCCCATCAGGTCTTTTGGTAAAACAATATCTTTAATTAAGCTTGGTACATGCTTAAAAAGATTGAAGAAGAATATACGCAGTTCTGTAGGTTCAGACTTAATCAGGTCCAGGTAATCGCCAAAACGCATGTGCGCAACAGCAGAATTAATAGGTTTTGAAGGATCTACTTTTGCATTATCATATAAAGGGACTTCAAGATCCCCACCAATTTCTTTCAGGTAATCTGTCGTCCATTTTTCTCGTGCCGGCCAGGTTTTCGTTAGACCTTTAATAATTAAAGGCTTTCTGGGTTTCAGGTAGTTTTTTTTAAAATCTGCAGGGCTGATGCTCTCAACGGTATCTACCGGCTTTAGTATAAAGCTCATAATAAGAAAGATCTTGTTTGAGAAGCAAATGTGTAAATTAAAATCTACTTATTTTAAATAAAATAATTGCAGCACTAACTAATTATTCAGGAAATTGATCAGCAAGGGCCTTGTCTGCTCGTTTAATTGCCAGGCGCTCTTTCCATGCCATGTACTTTTCTCTGAAGTTAGCCTTCATAAAATCATCAAACTTGCGCTGTACCGTTAAGTTATATAAGCTTTTAGCTTTCACTGCCCAGGATTTGTCCCATGCCCTTAAGCTGATTGAAAAGGAGCCGTCAAGGTATTTCATCCAGTGCCAATAACCTGTGGGCATAAAAAGCGTATCTCCATGTTCCAGATACGCCTCTACACCTTTAACGCCTTTTAATGCAGGGAATTTATTAAAATCAGGATTTTCAACATCGTAATCTTCCAATGCATACGTAGCATAAGGAATTTGATATAAGCGTTCTTTCCATTTGTTTTCAAACAGGATAACATGTTTTTTTCCATTAAAATGGGTGTGGAAAATATGTGCCATATCAATATCATAATGGAGGAAGGTTACGGAACCTTTTCCGCCAAAAAACATGTTCGGATAGCTATCAAGAAAGCCTCCCATCAGACTTTTAGGAGCAATGTAGTCATTCAGTAACTTTGGTGCTTGTTTAATGGGGTCGAAAAGAAAAATCCGCAAATCTGTAGGCGTGCTTTTAATCAGATCGATGTAGTCGGCAAATTTCATTTCTGCTGCAGAAGCATTGATCGGTTTAGAAGGATCTGCTTTGGAACTATCATAAAGTGGAACAATCTTATCGCCCACTACAGTTTTCATGTAGTCCATAGACCATTTTTCGTAAGCAGGCCAGCTTTTGGCCATGTTTTTAATGACTAATGGCTTGCGGGCATTGAGGTAATTTTTCTCAAAATCCTCTTTGGAGATATTTTCAACGCAATCAATCTGTGATAGATCAAACTTCATGTTAAGTTAGTGTTAATCATGTAAAATTAAATATTGTATACATTTTTACAAGATCGGTGGTTTTAAATAGTAGAAATTCTGACAATAAAAAAACACAGCTGTCAGGCTGTGTTTTGCAACTAAAGTTATGAACGTAAAAATGGTTATTGTGGTTTTCTCATATGTCTGGAAAACCTTAATGGGAACAGTCTTTTAAAGAGCACTCCTTTGACCTCTTTTCCTCCAATATATACTTCTTCCTTATTTAGCCTGATAGCTGTTACTATTTCTGCAGCGCAAGCTTCGGGAGACAGGCCGTTTTCTTGTGCTTTGTCCATTATACCATAGGGTGTGCCGTCTTTAGTTTCTGCATTTATAGATAAGGACGTCTTAATAAATCCGGGACAGATTAACGAGATACTAATATTCTGGTCATATACTTCTGAACGAAGAGAGTCAAAATATCCATGGAGCGCATGTTTGGACGCAGCATAAGAGGATCGGTTTGGCCGGCCAAATTTTCCGGCGAGACTACTAATGCAGGCGATTTTTCCACCCCCTTTAGCAATCATATCGGGTAATACTGCTTTGGTAAGCGTAACAGTGCCCCAATAGTTTACGTTCATGATCTTTTGTTCTACAGCTAGATCTGTTTCCAATGCCAGGGAACGCTGACCAATTCCTCCGCTATTGATCAGCAGGTCGATTTTCCCATAGATCCTCTGTGCATCTTTCGCTTTATCGTTTAGTCCTGCGGTGTCTTCCAGATCAAAAGAAAGTACATGTACATTAATCTGGTTCTTGCAGTTGCCTTTTACCCTGAAAAGTTCATCCCTGTTTCTGCCAGAGATAATGAGTTTAGCACCTGCTTTGCTATAAGCATATACCAAGGCTTCACCGATACCAGAAGAAGCGCCTGTAATCCATACTACTTTGTTATTCATTGGAATTGATATTATCTGTTAGCGTAGTTTTATTTATTTAATCTTCGGGGTGCTCATCTAAAAGGAAGAGTTCTGAAGCTATATAATCGGCAAATAATTTTCCGTCGCCCGTAAGGATCAATGTGTCATTTTCTGCTGTTAACCAGTTTCGTTGAATAAATGGTTTAATATTGAGCCTGGTCTCTGCAAGGAATAGCTTACCAAAATCTGTTCCTATTTTTTTAAGATCTGTACCCCACATTGTTCTTAAGGATGTCATCACATACTCATTGAAGCGGTCGTATATGTCCAGCTCTTCTACTGTTTCTGCCAGTTGCCCTGTAGTCAGTTGTGAAATATATTTAGCGTTATTGGCAATATTCAGGTACCTTAAGTTACTATTAAAGCCATGTGCTGAGGGGCCAATCCCGAGGTAAGGAACGCCTCTCCAATAGTTTGTATTATGTATAGCATGACGGCCGGGTAAACTAAAATTGGATATTTCATAGTGGTCAAATCCGGCTATTGCCAATTTATCAATCAAAGAAATAAACTGTGCAGCGCTTTGTTCGTCATTCACAGGTATCTGTTTACCTTTCTTTATTGCTGCCGCTAAAGCTGTGCGTGGTTCTACAGTTAGGGAATAGGCCGAGATATGCGGGGTTTGCAGTTCGATGGCTTTACTGATATTTCGGTGCCATTTTTCATCTGTTAATAGTGGATAACCATAAATCAAGTCGATGCTCAGATTTTCGAAACCTGCATCCTGACTTCTCTTAATACATGTTTCTGCCTCTGTGGAATTATGCGCCCGATTCATCCAGACCAGGTCTTCGTTAAAAAATGATTGCACACCGATACTAAAGCGGTTAACAGGTAATTGGCGAAGTTCTGCTATTTTCTTCGCATCAAGGTCGTCCGGATTTGTCTCGATAGTTATTTCTGCATCAGCAGCGATCGAAAAATGCGTGGTCAGTGTATTGAATATTTTTTCGAATGATTTCTGAGGTAGTAGAGAAGGTGTTCCCCCGCCAAAATAGACACTGCCCACATGGTCTGTGATCCTGTCTTTTTTCATTACGATCTCACTACATATAGCATCGGTCATCTCATCAACGTATTGCAGCGAGGTGCTAAAGTGGAAATCGCAATAATTACACGCCTGTTTACAAAAAGGGATATGGATATATATTCCGGACATTTGGCAAAGGTATTGCAATTATAAATATTTAGATAGGATTATAACGATACTGGCCTGCGTGTTTGATTTATTTCACATAAAATCAACAATTGATGATTTAGACTGGCAGCCGGATTTTTAGTTGCAATAGCTAATTAGCTCGATCAATTAAATGATATTTTAGATTTATAGTGTATTTTCGTTTAATGATGAAGTATATACTGACCTTGTTTTTTGCCTGTTTGATTGCCACTATTCCAGGTAAATCGCAGACTAAACTTAAAATAATAATTATCCGCCATGCAGAAAAGCAGGAGAAGCTGGAAAACCTAAACTGTATGGGATTTAACCGGTCTTTAAAGCTTGTAAATGTACTCTATAAAAAAGTGGGGATTCCTGATTATGTTTATGTGCCTTCTGTAGGTAACGGATCTAAAACGACACATTCACGTATGTTCCAGACGATCACGCCATTCGTGGTTAAATACAATTTGAGCATTAATAGCGCTTTTAAAGGAGATGATTTTAATAGCATTACAAAAGATCTTGAGGGTAAGAAAGGAACTGTGCTATTTGTTTGGGACCATGATAATATCCAGGAACTGGCAAAAGCATTGGGCGTCAAAGTCAAAAAACTGGATTGGGGAGATAGTGATTACGATTCTATGTGGATCATTTCTGGTAATGGTAAAAAAAAGGTGCTGACTATAACAAGGGAAGGTATTACGCCGGGAGCAAACTGTCCTGTTTTTTAGATCTGAAGTAATAAATCCGTAGCTTTGCGCAAAGGATGGTCAAGTTACTTTTATAGCTCAATGTACAAATACCTTATTGTAACTCTTTTTCTGTTTTGCATTGCTGGCATTAAACAAGCAAGTGCGCAAAAAACACCATCTGGCAGGGACTCTACCTTAAAGCAGCGTTTTTACAAGCCTCGTGTGCTGAGGGATTCTGCCTATCTGGCCCGTCAAAAATTTGTTACAGATTCGATCATGACGCATACCTGGATCCTTCCGGATTCACTAGTTGACAAGTATATCTTGATTGACAGTATTATTCAAGCAAACGTTTTCCCAAAATTAGATCTGGATGCCTGGTTTAAAAAGTATGGTAAATTTAAAAAGGAAAGCAGGTTCAGAGTGGGCAACCCAATGCCAAAAGGGGATACCTGGGTACTGGCATTTATTGTTTTGCTACTGATCGTTTTTGCCGTACTAAGAATCTCTTTTGCTAAACAATTGCAAAATATTATACAAGCATTTTACAGTAATAGAGGTTTAAATAACCTGAATAAAGAAGATAATGTATTTAATTCATGGCCTTTTTTATTTTTATTTATCCAATTCGGTTTTACAATTGGCATGTTTTTTTATCTCGTTGCTCAGTATTACAAGGTCGCTTCTGAGTATCAGGGATATCGCTTTTTTCTGATTATTTCGGCATTAATTATCATACTTTACGCATTCAAAATTTTATTGTTACGTGTCCTCGGACATCTTTTTAATATACAAAAGGCTGTACATGAGTATGTTTCTATATTATATTTAAGTTATTTTAACATTTCCCTTATCTTCATCCCGCTGGTGGTTGCCTTTGCTTTGTCGCCACTTAAATATGGTATATACTACATAGTTATCTCTTGCATATTGGTAGGGATAATATTCGCCATTCAATTTATACGGGCCGGTGTGAATATTTTATCTCATTATCGGTTTTCAAAATTCTATTTAATTATGTACTTTTGTGCCCTCGAAATATGTCCTATTTTGATATTAATCAAGGCAATAGGTTTAGAGCTGTAAACAGGTAAAATGCAAGAAAAAACAGAAGATAGGTTGCGTAAAGTCAAGAGTATACTGATAACTTTGCCAAAACCCGAAACAGAGAAATCCCCTTATTTTGATTTGGCAAAGAAATACAATTTAAAAGTTGATTTCAGGTCCTTTATCCATGTAGAGGGAATTCCTGCAAGAGATTTCAGAAAAGATAAGATCACATTAGGTGATTTTACCGCAGTAGTGTTTACCAGCAGAAATGCGGTGGATCACTTCTTCAGGATTTGTGAAGAAATGCGATATGAAGTGCCGGCAGATTTGAAATATTTTTGTATTTCAGAATCAACCGCACTGTATCTTCAGAAATATATACAGTACAGAAAGAGGAAAATCTTTTTTGGTAAGCAGACAGCGGCAGATTTATCTGAAGTACTGAAGAAACATGCCAATGAAAAATTCCTTTATCCTTGCTCTGATGTGGCTACAGAAGATACTATGAATTTCCTGTTAAAAAATGGTTATGATCTCACTCCCGCAGTGTTATTTAAAACTGTAGTATCTGACCTTTCAGACCTGGCAGAGGTGACCTATGATATCATCGGCTTTTTCAGTCCGTCCAGTATCCAGTCCCTTTACATTAACTTCCCTGGCTTTCAGCAAAATAACACAAGAATTGCTGCTTTTGGTGTAAATACACACAAGGCAGTGAGGGATAAAGACCTGATTGTTGACATTGCGGCACCTTCTCCAGAGTCCCCGTCTATGATTATGGCGATAGAAAACTATATTAAACGGTCTAACAAGTAAAATCAATTGTTGCTACTTTTACCCAAAGTGGGGAAAATAGTGCTAAAACTTAAAATTATTAATTCGAATAGGCAAGATGTTATGAAACTGTTAACATATTGCCTATTTTGTGTTTAAGTCAATTATTGTGGGATAAATAATTGTTTATTTCGAGGATATTTGATAAAATTGTTGTAAAATTGCTCAAGAGCTTATGAGGAAAATTTACACGCTAGGTTTTATTTTAATTACAGTACTACTTTCGAGCTGCGGAAAAGGCGGACAGGGAGAATTAGTAGGTGTATATAATCGGAAATTCAATAACAAAAAAATGCCGAGAGGCATGGTCTATATCCCTCAGGGAAAGACCTTGATTGGCATGTCTGATGAAGATATAAATAACTCCCAATCCTCTCCAACCAGGATGACTTCATTCAGTGCTTTTTACATGGATGAAACTGAGATTACCAATGCTGAATACAGGCAATTTGTAAATTGGGTCAGAGATTCTGTAGCTTTAACTACTATCGGTCCGGCTGGTGCCCCTGCTTATTTTATTAATGCTAAAACAACTCCTGGAGGAGCTACCCTTTCCTCACAAAAAAATATTGACTGGAAAAAAGTAGGCAATGGTTCTGCATTGTGGAGCAATAAAGGCAGTGGCTTAAATGCTAAATTGCAAGACATGTACTACAGTGGTGACGATGCTTTACCTGGAAGAAATGAGCTCGATATCCGAAAATTCAGATATTCTTATAGTTTTGTAAATCTTGATCTTGCAGAAGCAGGAAGAAAAGACCCTACAAAAAAACGTAAAGATTTTATAGAGAGTTATGTAGATTCTCCAGATCCAAATAATCCAAATCAGTTTTCATCAGTAAGTGTTTACCCTGACACGATGGTTTGGAAAGTAGATTATTCTTATTCTCAGAATGATCCGATGGTAAAATCATATTTCAATCACCCTTCTTATGATAATTATCCTGTAGTGGGTGTGTCCTGGGAGCAAGCAAATGCTTTCTGTGTGTGGCGTACCCGTTTATATGAGCCAGTTGCCGCTTCGAGGAAGCTTCCTGTAAGCTCTCGTCCGGAATACAGGTTGCCTACTGATGCTGAATTTGAATATGCCGCAAGGGGCGGTAATGTTAAAACGAAGTTCCCTTGGGGCGGTCCTTATGTAAGAAATACGAAAGGATGTATGCAGGCCAATTTCAAAGTAGGAAGAGGAAACTATTCTGACGATGGTGGTTTGTACACAGTTAATGTGAAATCTTATTTCCCTAATGATTATGGGTTGTATAATATGGCAGGTAATGTTTCTGAATGGACTGTAACTGCTTATAATAACTCAGCTTCACCAATGCTGTTAGACTTTAACCCAAATTTCACTTATGTGGCTAAGGGTACGGATAGCAAGTATTTGAAACGTAAAGTAGTTAGAGGTGGATCCTGGAAAGATATAGGTTTTTTCCTCCAAAATTCTGTTGGGACTTATGAGTACCAAGACCAAGCGAGATCTTATATCGGCTTTAGATGTGTTTCTTCTTTTGCTGGTACAGATATTAATTTTAGAAACTAATTGATTTATAGTCAATTGCTAAATAAACATCATCTACATTTATCTATATTTTAACACATGGCAACAAAAAAGAAATTTGATTGGTTACACGTAGCTATATCATGGGGAGCGAGTATCGTAATTATTGGAGCATTATTCAAAATTCTTCACCTGGGTGGGATCTGGGGGAATTATATGATTGGTGTTGGTTTAGGGGTAGAAGCATTTCTATTTTTCCTGACTGGATTCTTTCCACCTGCACCAGACCTGGCGTGGGATAGGGTATACCCTGAATTGAGCGATGACTTTAGCGGAGAACTACCCAAAGTTTCGGCAAGGCCGGTTCAGGTAGCTTCTACAGGATTCTCTTCTACAGCTGCTTTAGATAAAATGTTGGGAGATGCTAAAATCGGTCCTGAATTAATTGAAAGCCTTGGTAATGGCCTTCGTACATTTAGTGATAAAGTTGCTACTATATCAACTGTTGCAGATGCATCATTGGCTACTACAGAATTTACAGGGAAAGTGAAAACAGCTTCTGCAAGTTTTGATAGCTTAAATAGTGCTTTTGGGAAAGCAACTGCTCAGTTAGCTGAGATGGGCGAAAGTAATACGGATGCAAAAGCATATCATGAACAAGTAACTGGATTGGCAAAAAATCTTGCTGCTTTAAATGCAGTATATGAATTGGAATTACAAGATTCAAGTGCACATTTGAAGTCGATGAATAAATTTTATCAGAACTTATCGCTTACTATGAACAACTTCAATGAGTCTATGGACGACTCTAAGCAGTTTAAGGATGAAGTGGGTAAACTGGCGAAAAATCTTTCTTCACTAAATGCTGTATATGGCAATATGCTTACGGCAATGAACCAGCCACGTTCTTAACACCAGGTAATTAATTTATTTACTTTACAGAGACCTATAAATAATGGCCGGAGGAAAAGAAACAGCGAGGCAGAAGATGATCAATATCATGTATTTGGTATTGTTGGCTATGCTCGCCCTAAACGTATCTGATACAATATTGAATGCATTTAAGAATATCAATGATAGTCTTGAATCTTCAAGGACAAATGTGAACACCAGTATTGACCAGCTTTTTACTGCGTTTCAGAATACAAAACTTAAAGAAGAGCCTGCAAGAGCGCAGCCTATCTGGGAAAAAGCAAACCAGGCAAAAAAATATGCGGATGACCTGAATGCTTATGTGCAAACGCTCAAACAACAGTTTAATACTGCCGGTGGCGGATTAAGTGAAGAAACCGGCGATCTGGTAGAAAGAGGTAACCTTGACATTGCACAAGGTATTATGATCAATCAAAAAGAAGGGGAGAAGTTAAAAGCCAAGATTAATGATACACGTAAAAAGTTAATCGGATTGCTTAGTCCTGAAGATCAAAAAAGCGTTTCATTTTCACTAGAGGCTAAAGATGCAGATAAAAATGTAAGTGGTAAAAAATTGTGGGAGGACATCAACTTTGGTGAGGGTACTCCACTAACTGCTGCTAATACTGTTTTAACGAAAATACAGTCGGATACTAAAAATGCCGAAGCGGAAATTGTTAAAAAATTGTTTGGAAACATGGATAAGTCGTTGGTTAACCTGGATCAGTTTGCAGCCGTAGCTGTTGCGCCTAGTTCTTATGTAATCCAAGGTCAGCCCTACAGTGCACAAGTATTTTTAACAGCAAGTGATTCAAAGTCTAGTCCGGAGATCACTGTAGGTGGCGGCAGATTAGCTACGAAAGACGGTAAGGGTACTTATACCGGCAGTACAGGGTCTGTTGGTGTTTTTAAATGGGTTGGAACAATCCGTGTAAAACAAACTGACGGACAAGTAAAGGAATATAGAACAGCAGAACAAACTTACCAGGTTGCAAAACCGTCTGCGACGGTTTCACCAGATAAAATGAATGTGATTTATGCAGGTATTGCTAACCCGTTCTCTGTTTCTGCTGCAGGTTTTCCATTAGAAAGTGTTAAAGCAAGTATATCAGGCGGCTCTATCAAAGGGGCAAATGGTAAGTTTATTGTTAATGTTGGAAGTGATCAAGTTGGTAAAGTAGTAAGCGTAACCGTTTCTGCGAATGCAGCTGGAAAAACGATCAACCTTGGGGCACAGCAGTTCAGGGTAAAAGCTTTACCTACACCTAAGGCCTTTGTTAAAGGGAAATCTGGCGGTAGCGTTGACTTAGAATGGCTGGAGAGAGCTGGTTTACTGGAAACACAATTGGATGATTTCGTATTTGACATTACTTATAAAGTAATCAGGTTTAACGTTACATTTATCAATCCTAGATCGGATGCTGTCACTATTCAAAATGGTGGTGGTTCTTTCAGCGGACAAGTAAAGGGAGCGTTGAATTCAATAAAACCCGGGGCAATAGTTATCTTTAAGGATATTATTGCTGAGGGACCAGATGGAAGACAAAAAAATCTGGACGGAATAACATTTACAGCTAAATAAATTAAAGATGAGACAAACTCTATACACTATCATCCTTTTGTTTTTTGGAACAGCATGTTTTTCTCAAACGCCGGTTACGCCTGTAGTTAGTGCTCCTGTTACAAAAAAAGTAAAGATAAAGACTCCACCTAAAGATGGTTTTTTTGCCAGAAAAGATGTGGATAGCAGTGTTATGGTTCCATTTGCTGACGTAAGAGAAGAAGATGTTTTTTACTCGAAAAGAGTATGGCGTGAAATAGATTTACGTGATACCATCAATTCGGTATTAAAAGCGGAGAGCTCTAAGCTAATCGAAGTATTGATGACGGCCATAGCGGATGAAGAGCTGACTGTTTATTCTCCAAAGGATACTACTGCAGGAAAATTGCTGGAAGATAATGATTCATTTAGGATTGCACTTACTGCACAGGAAGCATTAACGAGCGCAAGAGGTACATCTGAAGGCGAAGCTGATGCGAATGGTAAAATGGGTGAGCCTACATTAAGAAGACTACGACCTGATGAATTCCTTAAATACAGGATTAAAGAGGACTGGATTTTTGATGTTAAGCGTTCCGTATTTGAACCACGCATTGTAGGCCTTGCCCCAATGAAAATGGTGGAAGGAAACTGGCAGCCTGTATTTTGGATCTATTATGACGAAGCAAGACCACTGCTAAGCAAGTCTCGCTTAATCAATCCTGGTAATGATGCTTCAGTTTTAACGTTTGATGATTTCTTTGTGAGGCGTTTGTTTGCAAGTAATATTGTGAAAGAAACAAACCCTGCTAATAAAACAATTGTTGAAATCCTGAATCAGACAGATGCAAAAGATCCCAGGAAATTGTACGAATCAGAACGGATTAAAAAAGGTATGGCAGATTATGAACAAAGTCTGTGGGAATACTAAAAAATTAATATATAAAACACGCCCTGGTATCATTTGATATCAGGGCGTGTTTGGTTTAAATAGCTTTGGAATTGAAATAGTCTAACAAGGTTTTTACTTGTCCTTTATTAAGTACCTGTGCAAGTTCTTGTTCTGATGCTTCTTTAATTCGTTTTACCGACTTAAATTGCCGCAATAGCTTATCTGCTGTAGTTTTGCCAATACCAGCAATACTTTCCAATTCTGTTTTTAACGTACCCTGGTCCCTCTTTTTTCTATGGAAGGTAATACCAAAACGGTGGGCCTCGTCACGTAATTGCTGGATCACTTTCAGTGTCTCCGATTTTTTATCCAGGTGCAACGGATAGCTATCACCGGGGTAATATAATTCTTCCAGTCTTTTAGCAATACCTATAACTGTAACCTTTTTATCTATCCCCAGTTTTTTAAGACTGGTCATGGCCGACGAGAGCTGGCCTTTACCACCGTCAATAATGATGAGTTGAGGTAATGTTTCCTCTTCTTCCAACATGCGCTTATATCGCCTGTAAACAGCTTCTTCCATAGTGGCAAAGTCGTTCGGTCCTTCCACGGTCTTCACATTGAAATGCCTGTAATCCTTTTTTGAGGGTTTAGCATCTTTAAAAACTACAATTGCCGAAACCGGGTATTGTCCCTGGAAGTTGGAGTTATCAAAACATTCGATATGTACGGGCAGCTGTGTAAGCATCAGATCTTTCTGCATCTGTGTTAAGATACGTTCAGAACGCAGATCGGGGTTTAGTTTTTCATATTGATTGAGTTTCTCCCGTTTAAAGAAAAGCACGTTTTTATGAGAAAGATCGAGCAGGTTTTTCTTTTCGCCAAGTTTAGGGACCGTAAATTTAAGATTCTCATCTGCTATAGTGATTTCAAAGGGTACAATGATCTCTCTGGAAGTACTGTTAAACTTTGTTCGAAATTCTGTAATGGCTATAGTAAGCAGCTCTTCATCAGATTCATCCAGCCGTTTCTTGATTTCTATCGTCTGTGTCTGGATAATACTGCCATTCATGATCTTGAGGTAGTTGACAAAAGCATAACGCTCATCAGAAGCAATACTTACCACATCTACATTGGTAATCGAACTGTTAACTATGGTCGATTTACTTTGATACTTTTCTAGAACCAATAATTTCTTCTGATACTGATGTGCATACTCAAAATTAAGGTCGGCCACTGCAGTCTTTATAACCTGCTTAACATCCTTAATTACATTACCAATTTTACCATTAAGGATATCCTTAATCTCTTCGATGCTTTGGTCATAATCGGTGTGTGACTGATAAGCCTGGCAAGGCCCTTTGCAATTACCGATCTGGTATTCCAGGCATACCTTGAATTTGCCTGCATTAATATTTTCTTCGGAAAGAGGGAGGTTACATGTCCGTAAAGGATAGGTCTCTTTAATCAAGTCAAGTATGGTGTGCATCATGCCAACAGAAGCATAAGGGCCGAAATATGTAGAACCATCTTTCACCATCTTTCTTGTCCAGTATACCCGTGGGAAAGCTTCTTTCTTGATAATAATCCAGGGATAGGTTTTATCATCTTTCAGCATGATATTGTACCTTGGCTGATGCTTCTTGATCAGGCTGTTTTCCAGCAGCCAGGCATCAATCTCGGTATCAACAATAGTAAAGGTAATCTTACGGATTTTGGAGACCAGTACCCTGGTTTTTCCATTCATCTGGTTATCCTGATTAAAATACGATCCAACCCGATTTCTCAGATCCTTAGCTTTACCGATATAAATCAGTGTATCTTCCTGGTCCCAGTACTGGTAAACACCAGGCCTGTGCGGAATATCAGCTAATGCTTTTCTATGATCAAAAACACTCATTTAAAACCCTAACTTCTGATCTAGTTCTGTGCTGTCTGTTTGCTGTTGTTGATATTGATTACAATCATAAGTGATGGATACACCGTTTTTAGGTATTTCAAAATCACCTTTGCCTATCTTTAACTTAGGATTGGCGTATACTTTTTTCAAAAACCCACCAAAAATTGGCAAGGCAGTTTTTGCACCTTCACCCTGGTTCGTATTAATAAAATGGAACGCACGGTCCTCGCAGCCCGTCCATACGCCAGCCACTAAATCCGGAGTAATCCCAACAAACCAGCCATCAGAGTTATTCTGTGTGGTTCCTGTTTTTCCGCCAACCGGTGATTTAATTCCGTATTTACTAATTAATGGATAACCGAAACCATTTTTAACTACACCTTCCAGCATCCTTGTCATCACATAAGCCACATCCTCATTCATTGCAGGGTGCTTTTGAGGGGTCTGTGAGAACAATACTACACCATTCTTATCTTCTATTCTGAGAATATAAGTAGGCTGAGTCCATATTCCTTTATTCGCAAATACGCTATAAGCACCAACCATATCAAAAACGGAAGCATCAAAAGTTCCTAAAGCAATTGACGGATAAGCAGGGACATTAGAGGTAATACCCATTTTTCTGGCTAATGTTGCTACTGGAGTAGGCCCTACCTGTTTCATGAGATAAGCAGCAATATAATTTTGCGAATAAGCTAATGCCTTCATCAAAGTAATATAACCTGGTAAGGTACCGCCCGACTTCGGCGTCCACGGCTGGCTACCCGGAACATCAATAGTTACCGGCTCATTTAAGACTTGCTGACAAGGTGAAAAACCATTGTCAATTGCCACAGCATAAGTAAACGGTTTAGCTGTTGACCCCACTTGCCTTGTTCCCATCTTTACCTGATCATACTTAAAATGCTGGTAGTTGATGCCACCCACCCAAGCTTTTACATATCCTGTTTTCGGATCCATCGCCATCATAGCGTTTCTTAGTAAAAGCTTATAGTATTTAACAGAATCAATAGGTTTCATCAGCGTATCGATATCACCTCTCCAGGTAAAAATGCTCATGTCGGTTGGCGTATTAAAATCTGCTTTAATTTCTTCGTCAGACTTACCTTCGAGCTGTAACGCTTTGTACCTGTCAGACCTCTTAATTCCTTGTTCGATCTGCAGTTCTTTACCTTTAAATGGATTTTTGCCTCTCCAGCTTTTGTTGAACTGGGCCTGCAGTATTTTCATTGCTTCCTTTTGTGCTTCTTCAGCATATACCTGCATATCGTAATTGATGGTCGTGATTACCCGCAATCCGTCTCTGTCCAGATCATATGAACTGCCGTCAGCTTTTAAAATTGAGCGTTCAAGGAAAATCTTTTTAATATCACTTTTAAGCACTGCTCTAAAATAAGGAGCTATCCCATCATTTACTGTGGCCGCACTAAATTTAAGTCCGAGTGGTTTCTCTTTCTCCTCCTCAAAAACCTGCTGTGTAAGCATTTCTTCTTTTACCATATTAGCCATAACTGTGTTACGGCGTGCCAGTGAACGTTCTGGATTACGTGTAGGGGAATATCGTGTGATCCCCTTTTGAAGTCCGACTAAAGTAGCTGCCTGAGCAACAGTAAGCTGATCGGGAGTAGTATTAAAATAAACTCTTGCAGCAGATTTAATCCCATAAGCCTGGTTTCCGAAATCAACTGTATTCAGGTACATGGTGATAATTTCTTCTTTCGTGTAATTCCGCTCCAGTTTAACTGCAACAATCCATTCCTGGAATTTCTGCATCAGACGTTTAAAAAAATTACGCTGACGGCCTTCTTCAGAAAAGAGATTTAATGCCAACTGCTGGGTAATTGTACTGGCCCCTTGTTTTTTACCAATTAAATTATAAAAAATAATAGTGAACGTACGTTTAAAATCAATACCTGAATGCTCTTTAAACCTTGTGTCTTCTGTAGAGATCAGTGCATTGATTACATTTGGGGAGATCTCCGGATAAGATACATTAGAGCGGTTTTGTACAAAATAAGTACCTAACACCCGCTTATCTTCTGTTAGGATTTCTGTAGCCTGGTTACTTTTAGGGTGCTCAATATCCCTGAAAGAGGGTAGCTGACCAAATAATCCAAAGCCCATAGCCACAATAAAAAGCGAAAATAAGATAAGCGCACCGATAAAGATCTTCCAAAGGGTAAGGTTATAGTTTTTTATTTCTGCGGCTGAAATATTCTTGGTCATTTTTGATAGTTGTTATTAAAGAAATATAAGTATTTGGTTACAAGATCTTTGCTTTGAATCTTTTCGAAATTTTCCTTGCTGATAATAAAGCTATGGTATATGTCAGCCGGAACTTTCATGATCTGCTTTAGCTGGGGAGTTATCCCGTCACTGTAACTTTTTGCTTCTGCAAAACTACTAAAGTTCCCAACATATATCAGTTGGTCATTGTCAAATTCTGTTAATTGATGCCTAAGTCCTGAATCTCCATAGTTACCGCGGTTAAATTGACCGATGCCGAACCGGGAAGAACTGAGTGTTAAACTGGCATCTTCTACATCAATCACGTAATAATATACCTTAGAGATTTCGGTGGTGAAAATGTTACTGGCCGTAGCAGGGGTTTCCGGAACTTTTGCAGTTGGTATAGGTAAGGGATCAGCCACTTTTGCGATTTCGGTTTTTTCTACTGTTGCTGGTAATTGTGCGTCTTGTTTAGGGGTGGTGGGTAGGTGCCCACTAGCCAGGAAGCGAGGTTCGTTCATGTCAAAATCAGGAAGGGCTACCTTTCTCTTTTTAAATTCCTCCAGATGGGCAGCAATGTAGATCAGATGATTCTTTACTAATGGCGTAATTACTTTATCATCCGGATAGGAACTTACTATACCTTGAAAAGCGGTAGTCAGGCTATCAACACGCTGTGTACGCCCTATAGCAATTGCTTTTAAATAGTTAAGTTGTGGGTTAAGCAGGTTGTCAGGGAATTGATTTGTAGTCCTATTGACTTCGGTAATTACAGCTGGAAATGCTTTCTTTTCATACTGGGAGAAGATTTCGTTATATCTTTTTATCACCTCTGCCTCTGCGAGTGATTGTTTTGCCGAATAATCCGGATCAAGGATCGTCTTCGCATAAATACTCTCTGAGAACTTAGTTAGTACCAATGATCGGTATTTGGCAGCCTTCTCGGGGTCGGCCTTTTTATACCCCAGTGATAAGCTATAATAAATAGAAGCCAGATGATTGTTCTCTGGAAAACGGTTAAGAATCAATTCATATATTTTTATAGCCTCTGGCTGATCATCCAGCTCTTGCTGATAAAAATTAGCAATTTCATAATACGCATCGATTATCCTTTGATTGGATGCGGTTAGGAGTTCTGGCGTAACTGGCAGGGCATTCTTGTAACGGGCGGCTGAAGTATCGCTTCCCGCTGGTTTTATATTTCGATTTTGAACTGTGCCTACAGCTGTATCTTCTACCTTGGCAATGGCTTCAGCTGTAGTTTGTGCAGAAGATTTAATACTCTGCCTCCAATTATCCTCTAGCTTTCTATTTCCCCATTTGATGATAAAATCAGAATAGCCTTTAGCTATGGCTGTGTTATTATTGAAATAAAAATTGCTTGATGCCGATGGCACCGCTGAATTATTAGCTTCATCAGGAAAAAGATCATTTTGTATCTTTCCCGTATTTGTAATTGATAGAGGTGGCTGGGCTAATGCGGTGATTTTTTTGATTCTGATTAGTTGTTCCTCTTCCGGTAATTTAGCCAGTAATTGTAAAGTGTCTTCAAAAGCAACCGCTTCATATCGGGTAGTGAGGTATTCCAGATTCTGGCTTTTCTTTAAAATCTGTTCATATCCAGGATAAGTCTTAGGCAGTGTCGTAACTGTACTATCATAATACAATTTGGCCTTAACAAAGTCTTTTAGGTCTTTGAAATTCAAATCGGCTATCCTTAGATAGGAGAGGCCTTTCTGGTAATTATTGCGGTTACTGTTTTTGATAGACAATTGGTAAAATTTAACTGCTTCCGGGAAATTTCCATCTTCCGCATGGCTTTCAGCAATATGATAATATATCTGATCAATGTATTCGAGGTTTTTATCATCCCTTAAAAGCGAAGCCAATTGTTTTTTCCTGTTTAAACGTTCGCCATTGAGCAGTCCTTCTATTTTGATCCGGTTTAAGTTTGCATTAAAGTAAAGCTCAAACCCGGCATTGCTTTTTTGTACCTTAACATAATTGCGCAGCGCTTCCTGATAATTTTTCTGCCGCTCATACAACTGGGCCAAAATGTAGGTCCACCTAATCCTGTTCCTTTTCAGTGAAGCAGTTTTAACTGCGTTTTCCAGCATTAAAACGGCATCGTCGTACCTTTCCTGGTAAATGTACATTTGGGCAATAGTTGCAAGGGGCTCTGCTTTGTGGTTTTTAACCATTGGTAAGGTAGCATATAGGGTATCTAATACTAATGCTGCATCCTTATAATTGTTTAGCTGCATTAAGCTCCGTGCTTTCCAATTGAGGGCATTGACTTGTACTGGCGTATTTGCGGGATAAGTTTTTAGTGTATAATTGAAATACTCTTCGGCAACAAAATAATACGTTTTTAAATAATTCGCCTTGCCCATTAAAAGATAAGACTCATCAATATAATTACTGAATGCTTTATCAGCTATGATGGCTTGTGCCTTGGTAATAATGGCATCTAGTGCTTTATCATTTACAGGCGGACTGAGTACCGTACTGGAACTAAATTTATCCGGTGCGGTATAAACCGGAAGAATCTCATTATAGTTATCCTTATAATTATCATGCAGCGCTTCCTCATAATCATCGAGTATGAGGTTGGAATTGTAAATATAATTATAGCGAGCTGTTAAATTTTGCATTCCCCTGCTCATTGCTGTATCTTTAGGGGTTCCGCAAGCTGCTAAGAAACATGTTCCTAAGTAAAATGAGATTAATTTTAGGGAAGAGTAGTCTGGATTCTTCAATGACGTAGTTTGAGTCAACAAATGAAATAAGATGGAATGTATGAAAAAATATTTTATTCCGCCATATATCCTAATCAAAGATAATAAAATCTTTAAACAGCTGTAAGCACATGAGTGACAACGAAAACGATAAAAAGTCAACCAGTTTCATCAAGTATTCCGGTATGGGGTTTCAGATGCTGGCTACAATTGGGGTATTTGCTTTTGCAGGATACAAAATTGATGAATACCGGAATAGCCACAGACCTATCTTCACAGCAATTTTGGGTGTAATTGGAGTGATCGTTTCTCTCTATCAGGTAGTAAGACAATTGAATAGTAAGAATTAACAGTGCCGATCATCTGTTAATTTTCCTACTTTTGTGAAAAAAAGATTTGACCATACCTAAGTTTACCCTTTATTATTTGATCTATGCATTGGTGCTTGCGGGCATTGCCTATGCTTTACCAATCCTATTTCCACAAGTAACACTGCTCGTTAAAAAGTTTTGGCTGGTATTTTGCTTTTTGGGCGTGCTTACTTATATCGCTTACATTACTGCTTATTTCGGGATAAAAATGGATCCTCAGGCCGGGGTAATGGCCATTATGGGATCAATTGTACTCAAAATGATTTTTTCTTTAGCTTTTGTGCTGATTTACAGTCTGAACAGCAAAGAAAAGGGGGTAGTTTTCGCCCTCAACTTTTTTTCTTTATATTTATTGTTCAGCTTCTTTGAAATATACTCGCTGTTACGTAACTTGCGCCACCAAAATAAATAGTAAAAATCTGCCAGTAAATGGATTGTAGCCACGTTTTTGAATTTAAAGTTAATAGGTTAATTGTTGTTTTTACGCTTTTTTTAGCGTTTTTCTTTGTAACACCCGTGTTATACGCACAGGAGGACACTTCGAAAACAACTGAAGCCGCTCATGCCGAACCAGAGGCAGAGAAGAAATTTAATCTAGGTAAGTTTGCCTTACACCACATTGCGGATTCGCACAGCTGGCATGTAATAGGAGACTATTATATCGGCCTGCCTGTAATGCTTTATACTCAAAGCGGATTGGTAGCGTTTAATTCTTCTGATTTCCATCAGGATGATGAAGCGGAGCTCGTTGTAGAGAAAGGCGGAGAGCGCTTTGTTAAAATGCATGAGAAGATCTATTATGCTTCTGAAAAAGCTAACGAACACGGGCAATATGTTGAAGTGGACGAAGCGCACCATGTGAAAAACAAACGTCCTTTAGATTTCTCGATGACCAAGAACGTTTGTACGTTATTACTATCTATCATAGTTATCCTTGCAGTGTTCTTAAAAGTAGCAAACGGATATAAAGTCCGCAAAGGAAAATCGCCTAAAGGATTACAATCTTGGTTAGAGCCAATCATCCTTTTTGTTCGTGATGATATTGCTAAACCAAACCTTGGGCACAAGTATGAGCGTTTTATGCCATACCTTTTAACTGTGTTCTTCTTTATCTGGTTTAACAACATGATTGGTTTAGTACCTTTCCTTCCGGGAGGAGCCAACTTAACTGGAAATATTGCAGTAACTGTTGTTCTTGCATCCATTACTTTCATTATGGTTGTGGCTAACGGTAACAAGTATTACTGGGGCCACATTTTTACACCAGATGTACCATGGTGGTTATACATCGTGCTTGTACCGGTAGAGATCATAGGTATATTCACTAAGCCTATCGCTCTTGCAATACGTTTATTTGCGAACATTTCTGCAGGCCACATTTTGGTATTGGCACTGATTGGTTTGATCTTCGTATTTAACTCTTATCTTGTATCGTTCGTATCAGTTCCTTTTGCCTTGTTTATCTATGGTATAGAGTTATTGGTTGCGTTCATCCAGGCATTTATCTTTACAATTTTATCTGCGCTTTTCATTGGAATGGCGATAGAAGAACACCACTAATTAGAATTTTTAACAATTAATATATAGAATCATGATTACAGGAAGTATTGCTGCAATTGGTGCTGGATTAGCCGCTATCGGCGCTGGTATGGGTATCGGAAAAATCGGTAGCTCCGCTATGGAAGGTATTGCTCGTCAGCCAGAAGCAGCCTCTAAAATTCAAACTGCGATGTTGATCGCTGCTGCATTCGTTGAAGCAGTTGCTCTTTTCGCGGTAGTAGTTGCATTAGTGTAACTAAAAATGGTAATGTACTTTGTAGGATTGCTACAAAGTACATTCTATTGTTTAAGAAATAAAGATTTACATATATATACCTAGATGGAATTATTAGTACCGGAAATTGGATTAGTTGTTTTTCAGACGATAGCATTTCTATTGTTGTTGTTCATTTTAGCAAAGTTTGCATGGAAGCCTATTTTAGCGGCAATCAATGAGCGTGAGCACACGATCGATGAAGCTTTAAACAGAGCTGAATTAGCAAAACAAGAAATGATACGTTTAGCTGCCCAGAACGAGGAGTCTATGAAAGAAGCCCGTGCAGAAAGAGATTTGATCCTTAAGGAAGCGAAAACATTAAAAGATTCAATAGTTAATGAGGCAAAACATCAGGCACATACTGAAGGCGTTAAATTAATTGAAAAAGCAAAGATTGAAATTGAAAATCAAAAGAAAGCTGCTTTAGCTGAATTGAAGAATCAGGTTTCTTCCTTGTCAATTGATATCGCTGAACGCGTATTGCGCAATCAGTTAGCTGATAAAGCTAAGCAACAGGATTTTGTTGCTGATCTTTTGAAAGATGTTGAATTGAATTAATTCCCTGCCAACAAATTAAAACGAAAATGTCAGAAAATAAAGCAGCATCAAGATACGCCAAATCATTAATCGACCTTTCTATTGAGCAAAATGCTTTTGAAGAGATTAGAAATGATATGGTTCTGATTGAGCAGGTGATTGAAGAAAACAGTGAATTAGAGACTATTTTGGAGAATCCGGTTATTCCTTTGGATAAAAAATATTCAATCCTGGAAGCAATCTTCAATAAAAGCGTTCATGCGATCACTAAATCTTATCTGAAACTGGTTGTTAGTAAAGGCCGTGCTGCTATTTTATTTGATACTGCAAAAGCATTTACAAGACAATACAATGTGATCAAAGGTATTGTAACTGCAGAAGTAACTTCGGCTACAGCACTTACAGAAGCTAACAAGACCGAAATCGTTGCGATTGTTAAAAGAGAGATCGGTGCTAATGAGGTGATCATTAAAGAAAAGCTAAATGAAAAACTGATCGGTGGCTTTATTCTTAAAGTTGGCGATAAGCAATTTGATGCCAGTATTGCTGGTAGCTTAAATAAACTTAAAAAAGAACTAAGCCACGGCGTGGTTTAAGGCTAATAATTATATACTGAATTACAAAAGAAATAATATAAAATTATGGTAGAGGTAAGACCAGATGAAGTATCGGCAATTATAAGACAACAATTGTCGGGCTTTAAATCAGAAGCCGAACTTGAAGAAGTAGGTACCGTATTACAAGTGGGTGATGGTATTGCCCGTGTTTATGGTTTAACTAAAGTTCAATCAGGTGAATTAGTTGAATTTGAAAACGGCTTGCAAGGTATCGTTTTGAACCTTGAAGAAGATAATGTTGGTGTGGTTTTATTAGGCCCATACAGCACTATCAAAGAAGGTGATACAATTAAACGTACTAAAAAAATTGCCTCTATTCAAGTTGGTGAAGGTATGTTGGGCCGTGTAGTTAATACATTAGGTGAGCCTATCGATGGTAAAGGACCAATTGTTGGCCAAACTTACGAAATGCCTATCGAACGTAAAGCTCCTGGAGTAATCTACCGTCAGCCAGTTACTGAGCCGTTACAAACAGGTATAAAAGCTATCGATGCGATGATCCCGATTGGACGTGGTCAGCGTGAATTGGTTATCGGTGACCGTCAGACAGGTAAAAGTGCGGTATGTATCGATACCATTATCAATCAAAAAGAATTTTATGAAGCAGGTCAGCCTGTTTTATGTATATATGTTGCTTGTGGCCAGAAAGCAAGTACTGTGGCAAACGTTGTTCGTACTTTAGAAGAGAATGGTGCAATGCCTTACACAGTAGTAGTTTCAGCTTCTGCTGCAGATCCTGCTCCATTACAATTTTACGCTCCATTCGCTGGTGCTGCAATTGGTGAGTACTTCCGTGATACAGGTCGTCCTGCATTGATTGTTTATGATGATCTTTCTAAACAAGCTGTAGCTTACCGTGAAGTTTCCTTATTACTTCGTCGCCCACCAGGACGTGAAGCATATCCTGGAGACGTTTTCTACCTGCACAGCCGTTTATTAGAGCGTGCTGCAAAAATCAACTCTAATGATGATATCGCACAAGCGATGAACGATCTTCCTGAATCATTAAAAGGAATCGTTAAAGGTGGTGGTTCATTAACAGCATTGCCAATTATCGAAACCCAGGCTGGTGACGTTTCTGCATATATCCCAACTAACGTAATTTCGATTACTGACGGACAGATCTTCTTAGAGTCTAACTTGTTTAATGCAGGTGTTCGTCCGGCGATCAACGTAGGTATCTCGGTATCACGTGTTGGTGGTAACGCACAGATCAAATCAATGAAAAAAGTAGCTGGTACTTTAAAACTAGATCAGGCTCAATACCGTGAATTAGAGGCATTCTCTAAATTCGGATCTGACCTTGATGCAGCTACTAAATCTGTATTAGATAAAGGTTCAAGAAACGTAGAGATCCTGAAACAAGGACAGTTCTCTCCAATGTCTGTAGAGAAACAAGTTGCGATCATCTATATTGGTACAAAAAACCTGATGCGTTCAGTTCCTGTAAATAAAGTCAGAGCATTTGAAGCTGAATACTTACAACAACTTGAATTACGTCATCCACAAACTTTAGCGGCTTTAAAAGCAGGTAAACTGGATGATGAAATTACATCAGTATTAGAAACTGTAGCGAAAGAACTATCAGGTAAATACTAATTAATAAAGGAAGAAGATTAAAAAAGAATGGCTAATTTAAAAGAAGTAAGAATTCGTATATCATCGGTGCAGTCTACACAGCAGATTACCAAAGCCATGAAAATGGTTTCGGCAGCAAAGCTGAAGCGTGCAACGAATGCTATTGTACAGTTACGTCCGTATGCTACGAAGCTTAAAGAGATCTTAGGGAATCTTTCTGCCAACCTGGAAGGATCTTCATCCCCATATATTGAAGAACGTGAGCCTAACAAAGTTTTAATTGTTGTGGTTTCTTCAAACCGTGGTTTAGCTGGCGCATTCAATATGAATGTGATTAAAACTACTAACAACCTGATTGCAGAAAAATATAGCGAGCAGTATAAAAATGGTAAGGTAAGCATCCTTTCTATCGGTAAAAAAACACAGGATTTTTACGAGAAAAGAAGCTATACCGTTATTGGAAACAATAATGGTGTATATGCCGACTTAACTTTTGGAAACGTAACTAAAATTACGGATGCGATCATGGCCGGATTTAAAAACGGTGACTATGATAAGGTAGAATTGGTTTATAACCGTTTTAAAAATGCTGCTGTTCAGATTTTAACCACAGAACAGTTGCTGCCTTTGCCAAAAACTGAAGTAAGTAAGGAAGAAGTTAAACATCAGGTAGATTATATATTGGAACCTTCACAAGAGGAAATCGTTAAGGAATTAATTCCTAAGTCGATTAAAATCCAATTATACAAAGCGGTTTTAGATTCTCATGCAGCAGAACATGGTGCAAGGATGACTTCAATGGATAAAGCAACTGAAAATGCGGGTGAGTTATTGAAAGCATTAAAACTTTCTTACAACCAGGCGCGTCAGGCCGCTATTACAACAGAACTTTCAGAGATTGTAAGTGGTGCAGCTGCACTGAACGGATAATCGATCTGATACTTATATGTAAAAAGGCCGTTGTCGCAAGACAACGGCCTTTTTACATATAAAACACTTTATGGAATGGCTTAATACCTACTTTTGCTGAAAGAGTTGGCCATGATATTGCCACGGGCATAGCGTTTACAAAAGGCTTGTTGATGATAGTGACAGCTTTATAATGATAAAAAGAATTATTTACTAATGAAAAAGATCCTGTTTCCCATCCTTTTGAGTTTTATTTTTCCCTTTGGCCTGATCGCCCAAACTACTTCTTCTCCTGCTAATGATTATGCGATAGCCATTGCCTGGCAGCAGCATTCGGGAGAGTACAGGGCATTGTCTTTTCAGGCTTATAACTTTGCCCGACTCTCCTTAAATGATCAATTGGGACGGGCAACAGATGGCAAGTCTAATTGCGTGGTGGTAGATATCGATGAGACTGTTCTTGATAATTCTGCATTTCAGGGTTATGAACTTAAAAAGGGAGTAAGCTTTGATGTGACGGACTGGGTAGGGTGGACGAGTAAGGGAGCCGCTGATACTGTTCCTGGTGCGTTGTCTTTTTTGAAATATGCGCAATCAAAGGAAGTGGAAACTTTTTATCTTACTAATCGCGACCAGGCGGATTATAAAGGTACTTTAAGCAATTTACAACGACTGGGTTTCCCCTTTGCCGATGAAGCACATTTAATTGTTAAAACTACCACATCAGATAAAGAACCGCGCAGACAGAAAGTGCTGGTGAAATACAATATACTCCTGCTTTGCGGTGATAACTTAAGTGATTTCTCTAATGTCTTTTATAGAGAAGGAAAAAATACACAAGAGGAGGTTGACCGGCTACAGGCAGAATTTGGCACCCATTTCATCGTTTTACCAAACCCAATGTATGGTGATTGGGAAAAACTGCTCTATAAAGGGGGGCAGCTGAATGAAAAAGAAAAATCGATACAGCGGATCGAAGGATTAAAAGGGTATTAATGAATAATTCTCCTGTGATCGTGCCTTTTTTATTGAAATAATATTAATTTTGCAAGAGAATTTAAAAATAAGACAATGGAGCAAACGCCAAAACACAATACTAAAAGCATGCAAAATGCAAATGAACCAGCGATATATAAATTAATCATTGCAGGAGTAGTTGTAAGCCTTGTAGGGGTTTATCTGCGTTTTGCCTTTGATTCTACTATGTTATCATTGGTATCATGGATTATCTTGTTCATTGGTGCATTTATCGCTATTAAAGGAGTATTCAAAATACTAGGTTCCTAGTTATAGAAATATATAAAAGAAAAAGCCTTCCCTTGCAGATTTGCGATGGAAGGCTTTTTCTTTTATATATTTATTACTTTAATCTTTTCTGGTTGTCCTTTGCAAACGCATCCCACCCTGAATAAGACTTTCCGCTGCCTGTGGTAGATACCCGTTGAAAGGAATGGCATACCGCTACCGCCAAACCATCCGTAGCATCAAGAAACTCCGGGGTTTCTTTGAAATTCAATAAACGCTGCAGCATCGCTGCTACTTGCTCTTTTCCAGCACTACCGTTTCCTGTAATTGATTGTTTGATCTTTCTTGGTGCATATTCGCATATTGGAATATCCCTTGATAAGGCAGCTGCCATACATATTCCCTGGGCTCTCCCTAATTTAAGCATTACCTGTATGTTTTTTCCATAAAATGGAGCTTCTAAGGCAACAACATCAGGTTTATACTCATCTACCAATCCTACAGTCTTAGAAAATATCCGTTGTAGTTTTAAAAAATGGTCATCCATATGGTCCATTCTAACAATTCCCATTGTGATCAGTTCGATCTTACTTCCCTTTTCCAGAATCACTCCGTACCCCATCACCGAGGTACCTGGATCTATGCCCATAATTACCCTTTCCTTTTTTCCAGTCAACATAAAACAATATTAAGCATATTTGCATGAAATAAAAGCAACGATCAATTGATATCGAGATATAAAAGTATATTTTCCAATGGTATAAAAGTAGCGATAGTTGTCTTTGCATTCTGGTTTATCTATAAAAAGCTGGTTACCAATAACAACTTAAGAGATTTCCGTAATATCATTTCCGGCATTCCTAAAGCGGAGATTATTGCAGTAATTTCCGTTGTACTATTATTGATGCTGGTTAACTGGGGTCTTGAAGCTTTTAAGTGGCGAAGGTTATTAAGAGAGATAGAGCGGCTGAGCATTTGGCAGGCTATAGAATCTGTATTTTGTGGTTTAACCTGGGCTATATTTACGCCAAACAGGATCGGGGAATACGGTGGAAGGGTGTTTTTTCTGTCCCCAAAGCGCAGAATAATTGGGGTTGTTGCCATGGCAGTTGGAAATATCGGGCAGATGGTGCTCACTAATATCTTTGGTGCAATATCACTCTGCATTTTTATTTACCGGTTTGTACCACTTGATTACCGGCTTAATTATGCCTTAATGGTGTTGTCGGCAATGTTCTGCTTGTTTTTTTTGATCTTCTATTTTAACATACGCTGGCTAAATGGGTTATTGCTATCCATGAAGTTTACGAGGAAATACAAAAAATTCTATAGTATATTAGGCAGATATCAGAAGAAAGAATTATTTAAGATATTAATGTTCTGTTTGGCACGTTATGTTGTGTTTAGCACCCAGTATTTTATCATGTTTTACTGGCTAATTCCAGATATTCATTACCTGGATATCCTAATGATGGTTTGCATTTTATTCTTTGTGCAGTCTACCTTGCCATCTCTAGACCTTTTTGATATTGGGGTAAGGAGCGTAACTGCGTCTTATTTTTTTAGCTTTGTGACCAAACAGGATGTCGCCGTTATTGCATGTACTGCAAGCATCTGGCTGATAAATATTATTATTCCTGCTATATTAGGTTCTTATTTCGTTTTTAAATTGAATTTTTTTGGAAGTACTCACCGTCACTAGTTACCTATCTGCCTTTTTAACACTGATTTACTTGCTTGTTGTTGTCGGATTTATCAGGGGGTGGCATAAGCTGGTCCCATTTCAATATCAGAAAACTCAGGGATGTACCGCTGTATCTATTATTATAGCTGCACGAAATGAGGGGGAAAGTATTTACCGGACAATTGATGCACTGTTGTCGCAAGACTATGATAAGTCACTTACGGAGATCCTATTTATTGATGACCATTCTACAGATAATACGGCAGAAGTGGTCGGGTCTTATGCTTCACGGGGAGTTAAGCTGATTTCACTTAAAGAGGACCGTGCATTAAATTCCTACAAGAAAAAAGCTATTCAAACGGCCATTGGGCAAGCTACCGGAAGTTTGATCATTACTACGGATGCCGACTGCCGTATGGGCAATGCCTGGTTAAAGACGATTGTAGCTTACTATGAAGAAAATCATTATAAAATGATTTCTTCACCTGTGGCTTACGATGAAGAAAAAAGCTTTTTCGAACGATCACAGTCGCTCGAATTTCTTTACCTCATTGGATTGGGCGCTTCAACAATTGGAAACAATCAACCCTCAACATGTAATGGTGCTAACTTAGCTTATGAAAAAGAAGCTTTTTATGAAGTTGGAGGTTTCCAGGGAATAGACGACCTCGCTTCGGGTGATGATGAATTGCTGCTGCATAAAATTGCCGCACGTTATGATAATCAAATTGGGTTTTTAAAGAACCGCGATGCCATTGTATACACCCATGCCAAGCCTAATCTTGGAGAGTTTATACAACAGCGGAAACGCTGGGCATCCAAGAGTACACGCTATAAAAATAAATCTATTATTGTGCTTGGTGTATTTATATGGTGTTTTAACCTAAGTATTTTACTTAACCTGGGTACTGCATTTTTTTTACCCGGATATTTTAAAGTTGTGCTGATCCAGCTGATCTTAAAAATTGTGATAGAGTTTATTTTTTTAGTCGACGTTACGGGATTTGTTAAAAGAAGAAGCCTGTTGGTACTGCTACCTTTACTTAATGTTTTTCATGTACTTTATATTATCTATATTGGTGTAGCCGGAAATTCTGGTAAATACAACTGGAAGGGCAGAATGGTTAAATAATGGAGAAAAATAATAGTCCCGAGCAAAAAATATGGAAACGGTTTAAAAGGAATAAACCTGCATTGGGAGGATTGATATTTATTATAGTATTGATATTGATGGGGATGCTCGGTTACCTGATCACTCCCGATCATACACCGATGGCAAATACGATGCACCTTCAATTGAGTAATAAAAAACCAGGGCGATCCTTTCAATTCCTGATCATTAGTCGCAATAAACACATTGCTAAAGTTAATTTCCTGGAGAAAATGATTTATGGGCAGGAAGCAGATTTTAAAAGTTTACCTATTACTTCCTATAAAATTTCGGGTGATCAGCTGATCGCAAGAGAATATCTTGGTGATGATGAGGAAGCTGTAGAAAGTATTTATCCTATAGAAGGCAATACCGAAGCATTTGTTGAAGCAAATATTTATAAGCAAACCTTTTGGCTTGGAACGGATGGTTATGGAAGGGACCTGCTTAGCCGTTTGATCCTTGGAATAAGGGTCTCACTTTCTGTCGGCCTCCTCGCTGTAATCATTTCAATGAGCATTGGGGTGAGCCTTGGTGCAATGGCAGGCTATTTTGGTGGAGTAACAGATTCTGCCATTAGCTGGTTGATGAATGTGATATGGTCACTGCCATCGTTGTTATTGGTTATTGCTATTTCTTTTGCTTTAGGAAAGGGATTTTGGCAAATCTTTATTGCTGTTGGCTTATCTACATGGGTAGATGTGGCAAGGCTTGTACGGGGACAGGTGATGGCTATCAAAGAAACAGAATTTGTAGAAGCCGCTAAAGCATTGGGATTTCCGTCGTCAAGAATCCTCATTAAACACATTTTGCCTAACATTGCCGGTCCGGTTTTGGTCATTGCTTCGGCAAATTTTGCAGCTGCTATTTTATTAGAAACCGGCTTGAGCTTTCTTGGCTTTGGTTCCCAACCTCCAATGCCTAGCTGGGGAAGCATGATCAAGGAAAACTATGGATACATCGTGATGGATGCCGCTTACCTTGCGATATTGCCGGGGTTGGCAATTATGCTAAGTGTTTATGCATTTAACCTGATGGCCATCGGGTTGCGTGATGCATTTGATGTGAAATCTCAAAGTGTAACTGTATAAAATCAATTTTTCTTAAATTAGCCCCATGTTACTAAACTGTTATCAACTGGAATTTTTAGAAGCAGGTTGTGATGAAGCTGGAAGAGGCTGCCTGGCCGGACCTGTTTTTGCTGCTGCTGTGATCCTTCCTGCAGATTTTATCGCGGGAGAGCTGAACGATTCTAAAAAATTAACTCACAACCAGCGAGCTGCATTGAGGCCAATTATCGAAAGAGAGGCTATTGCCTGGGCTGTCGCGGCCGTTGATAATAATGAAATTGATGAAATCAATATTCTGAATGCATCTTTCCTGGCAATGCACAGGGCGATAGAACAATTAAAGATTCAGCCAAAGTACTTGAGTATTGATGGGAACCGTTTTAAAACTTATCCAGCTATCCCACATAGCTGTATAATCAAAGGTGACGGAAAATACCTGAATATCGCAGCCGCATCTGTATTGGCCAAAACCCATCGGGATGAATATATGGATAACCTGTCAGAGGAATACCCGGTATATCAATGGAAGCAGAACAAAGGATATCCCACTAAAGTACACCGTTCTGCAGCATTGCTTCATGGCCTCACGCCATATCATCGTAAAACTTTTGCCATAAGTGATCCTGATGTTTTTCTGGTTTCAGATAGTGCTGTATAATTTGTATTTTCACCTTATTGAAAACACTGATCCTCAGCAACCGGGTTCCCTTCCCTCCTAATAGTGGCTATCCCATCGTAGTTTATAATACGATAAAAGGATTGTTAAAGCTTGGGGTGGAGATTACTTTGTTCAGTATTAATACAAATAAACATCGTGTAGATGTGGATGATATCTATGATCCTGTATTTGAGCAGATCAAGTTTTATTCATTTGATCTGGATACAGAAGTGAATTTGTGGGGTGCATTTTTCAATATTTTCTCTAACGAATCGTATAATGTTTCCCGCTTTTATGATGATGATGCCGCCAAAATGCTGGAGGATATTCTCCATGAGAATGAGTTTGATGTGATCCAGTTTGAGGGACTATTTGTTGTCCCTTATTTGGAGGTAGTAAAGAACAACAGTAAAGCCAAGCTGATCTATCGTGCACATAACATTGTTTTTGATGTGTGGGAGCGGCTTGCGCATACTGAGCGGTTTACACCAAGAAGACGTTACCTGCAATTTTTAGCACGCAGGTTAAAAGTATATGAAACTGAACAGATCAACCGGTTTCACCAGATCTTTGCCATTAGCGAGCCCGACAGACAAAGTATCCTTCATTTTGGCTGTGAAACCTGTTTGGATGTTTTTCCTGTTGCGCTTGATTTCGAAAAGTATGTGATTGATGTTAAAAAGACTAGCTTTCCAACATTATTCCATCTTGGTGCCATGGATTGGCGACCAAATAAAGAGGGGCTGGAATGGTTTATTGATGAGATCTGGCCAGACATAGAAAAATTGAATAGTGAACTTCGTTTTTATGTTGCCGGGAAAGCCATGCCCCAGCACTTTTATGATTACGATTCTGATAATCTTGTGGTAGAAGGAGAGGTATTTGATGCCGTAGAATTTATGAATTCTAAAGCGATTATGATTGTTCCCTTGCTTTCCGGTAGTGGTATGCGGGTAAAGATCATTGAAGGTATGGCGATGAAAAAATGTGTGATTGCCACTACTTACGCTGCCGAAGGGCTCAACTACGAAAATGGTAAAGATATTCTGATTGCGGATACGCCTGATGAGTTTTACCGCTGTATCCTGCAATGTGTTACACATCCTAACAGATGGCGGGAAATTGGAGAAAATGCACGCAGAACGGTAGAGCGCGACCATAATCTTTCTGTCATTTCAGAAAGGATGCTCAATGTCTATCATCGATTAGTAAATGGATAATTTTATGTACTTTTGCCCACAATTTTAAGAGCAATAGCGCATGAATAATACCGCATTAACAGACAAACACATTTCATTGGGTGCCAAAATGGTGCCATTTGCAGGATACAATATGCCAGTTCAATATGAAGGCATTAATGCAGAACATGCTACAGTAAGAAAAGCTGTAGGTGTTTTTGATGTAAGCCATATGGGCGAGTTTATTCTAAAAGGGGAAAACGCTTTGGATCTAATACAGCGTGTAATCAGTAATGATGCTTCAAAATTATATGATGGTAAAGTGCAGTATGCCTATCTTCCTAACGAAGATGGTGGTATTGTTGATGATTTGCTGATCTACAGGATAGATGAGAAAACATATATGCTTGTTGTAAATGCTTCAAACATAGAAAAAGATTGGAACTGGATCCAGAAATTCAACACCAAAGGAGTAGAAATGCACAATATTTCTGATAAAACTTCTTTGTTAGCTGTTCAAGGTCCAAAAGCTGCTGAAGCTTTACAAAGCTTAACAGAAATTGACTTAGCTTCTATGGAATACTATACTTTCACTAAGGGTACTTTTGCCGGAGTAGAAAATGTAGTTGTTTCTGCAACAGGTTACACTGGTGCAGGCGGATTTGAAATTTACTGCGATAATGAACATGCAGAGAAAGTGTGGGATGCTGTTTTTGAAGCGGGTGTCCCTTTTAATATCAAACCAATTGGTTTAGGAGCCAGGGATACCTTACGCTTGGAGATGGGTTTCTGTTTATATGGAAATGATATAGATGATACTACTTCTCCAATTGAAGCTGGTTTGGGCTGGGTAACTAAATTCACCAAAGCATTTACAAATTCTGAAGCGCTGTTAGCACAGAAAGAAGCTGGTGTAAAACGTAAATTGGTAGGTTTTGAAATGATTGACCGTGGCATTCCCCGTCACGACTATGAAATTGTTGATGAAGCTGGCACTGTAATCGGAAAAGTAACTTCAGGAACACAGTCTCCGTCTTTACAGAAAGCAATTGGAATGGGGTATGTAAATAAAGAAAATTCTAAAGAAGGTGCTGAAATTTTTATCAGTATCCGTAATAACAGTATTAAAGCTAAAATCGTAAAGTTCCCTTTTTATAAATAACCTGCCGTTCTCCTTTATATGCAAAGAAAAATAGAAGTTTGCCTGACTCCCGCTCTGATTGATTTATATGCTATAGAAGATAGCATTGTTGTTGTTATCGATATATTGAGAGCAACCTCTTCCATTGTTTATGGAATAGATAACGGGGCTGAGGCAATCATTCCTGTAGCCCAGGTAGAAGACTGCCTGAACTATGCAGATAAGGGTTATTTACTGGCAGCAGAACGAAACGGGGAAGTAGTTGAAGGCTATGACTTTGGTAATTCCCCGTTTTCTTATACTGCAGATAAGGTGGCAGGTAAAACTGTGGTGCTGACCACTACAAATGGTACGAAAGCATTACATCTGGCAAGAAAAAGAGCCAGTAAGGTGGTGATCGGTGCATTTTTAAACCTGACGGCTTTATGCGACTGGCTAAAAACACAGGATAAAAATGTTTTACTCCTTTGTGCAGGGTGGAAAGATCAGTTTAATCTGGAAGATACTATCTTCGCGGGTGCAGTACTCCACGAACTACGTTCTTTATTTACTCATTTTGATGATGCAGGTGTGGCTGCAGAAGACCTTTATTTGATGGCTAAAGATGATTTGCGGGCATATATTGGTAAATCGGCCCACAGCCACCGGATGATGGCGCTGAACATCGAAGAAGACATTAACTTTTGTCTGCAGCTAGATACCTGCAAAGCGATCCCTGTTTTAGAAGGGGATAATCTTGTGGCTTTGAAAGTTGCTGTTTAAGGTATTTTAGGATGGAGCAGTGTATTGATCTGCTCATTATTCCGAATAGTTTTTAAGGTTTCCTCATAAGCAAGCCAATAAATCGTTTCTGCTTTTTTCATATCAAAAGTACTAATTTCACCCATCCCTTTTGGTTCAATTAATATATTACAGAAGGCTGCCTTTTGTTCCATATCTTTATTAACCGTCATTAAGCCGGCACGCGCCATTAATGAGGTAATATTAGTAACACTTGTTATTGGCTTTAAGTGATTGCAAGAAGAACCAATAATAAAATCACAGTCGCTCATTAAAGGTTCTACCGGAAAGTTGTTGAGGATACCTCCGTCTACATACAACTGGCCGTCTATTGTAATTGGCCGGAATATGCCAGGAATACAGCACGATGCTTGTATAGATTTAATTAGCGGACCTTTTTTAAAATAGACGATCTTGCCTTCACTGAAGTTTGTAGCAGCTATGGTAAGCGGGATTTTTAAATCTTCAATTCTGTCTTCTGGAAAAAAGTTTTTTAATAGCGTAGAAGTATGCTCAATGCTGACTAATCCAAGCGAACCTGCAGGACGAATGAACCGCAGTAACTTGGTGCGCATAAAAATCTCCAGTCCTTCTTCAGGGTCGATTCCTGAAGCATAAAAAGCACCAACAATAGAACCTGCACTGGTGCCGCTGATATGACTGATTTTAATGCCTGCATTGATTAATGCTTTTAGTACACCCAAATGTGCAATCCCTCTGATCCCACCTCCGGATAGTACAATTCCTACTTTCGTCATAGCTATGATTGGTTCATTTTTGGTTTATACTTTGACCCATTCAGGATCTTTTGTGCATCCTGTTCTGCCATTAACTGCTGCAAGGTAATCGATGGGTTCTCTTTCATGTACTTTTTTACCATTTGCCAGCCGATCCAGATACCCAGCTTTGGGGCCGACTCATTTTTTTCTCCAATACCAGGGGTAAAAGGGGCTTCGCTGATATACATCTGTATCTTCTGAAAATCAGTTTCAAACAGCAAGTCATTCTCCACAAAATACGCCCATATATCGCCTTCGTAGGCAGTACACCAGGCAAGTTGTTTGTCAGTATACCCGATTTTAATTGAATCAGCTACTTTTTCGTCCAGCACCTGATCCATAAAGTAAAGTATTTTTCCATTCTCAATCATCTTTGAAAGCAGTGATCGGTTTTCGTCACGGCTGTGGAACAATTCTTCCCTTGCATAAGTTTCAGTTAAACGTGGAACTACATACTCTGGTGTAAATCGTCTTGACAAATACAACGGTACACTTTTCACAATGGCCCGATAAAATTTACTATTACTGCCCAGGAACATGTCTAGTCCTATCCCCATGTAATCATTGCCAATTGGGGTTTGCACAGAAAAACCAGATATAAAAGATATAAATTGCGGGACCTTACTGTTCGGATAATAATATTTGATGTACTTAAAAGTCTGTGAAAGGTCTTTCTCTATCTGTCCCATATCCCTAAAAACACTGTCGGCTTCCTTGTTTAGGTCTGTATATGCCTGATCTTTATAAAGGGTGTATAAGATCTCTTCATCACTATAACTCACGTCGCCCACCATGCGGTGCACATAATCATCATAGAAAGTAGTATATTTTTTTTTGAGCAACAGATCTGTCTGTCTAATGTCTTTATTCTTGCCTGTATACAGATCACGGTCGAATCTTTGGATTTTGATGTCTATTTTTATATCATCCACATCGGGTTTATTACCCTGCTTACAAGAAAAAAATGTAACTACACACAGAAAAATTAGATAAATTTGGGGATGTTTAACGTTATAAGTCATTTATAACAAATATAAACAGATCAGGCAGGAAAGCAACATCAACTTATGCCAAAAAATAAGCAAAGTGGCTTATTCAAATTTCAAAAAATCTAAAAAGAGAAAAGAATGAAAAAGATATTTACAGGACTACTATTGACATTTTTAACTAGCAGTGCTTTTGCACAATATAATTCTGAACCTTACTATGGATTCAGATTGGGTTTAACGGCGCATCCAACTATAGGATGGGTAAAACCTGAAACGGGCAAAAGTAATGGTGTGAATTTAGGGTTCTCTTATGGTTTGATGGCAGATTTTAATTTTGCGGAGAACTATAGTTTTACTACGGGACTAACGATAACCACAATTAATGGTAAAACTACAGAACTTGATCCAAGTCCGTACCATAATGCATCACTCTATCCTACAACTACGGCTTATGATCTAAAGTATATGCTACAGTACGTAGAGATTCCACTGACTTTAAAATTAAAAACTGAGAAGATTGGAGATGTACGGTGGTATGGTCAGTTCGGACTTTCCAATGATTTTAATATTGGTGCCAGACAGGATGTTTCGCTTGCAGGAAAGGTGCTGTATGATGATATACATATAAAGAAAACTACCAACTTTTATCGTGCAGGATTGATTATTGGCGCAGGGTTAGAATATGACGTGGCAAAGAACACTAGCGTAACTACCGGATTAACTTTTAATAACGGGTTTACCGATATATCAGACGATAAAAACAGAAGTGTCAAGAATCACTATCTGGGTATAAATTTTGGGGTATTCTTTTAACAGATCATGAAGATAGCATTAGCGCAACTCAATTACCACATTGGTAATTTTGAATATAATACAAAAAAAATCATTGAAAATATTGCTTTAGCGAAGGCTGATGGAGCCGACCTTGTCGTTTTTGCTGAACTGGCAGTATGTGGTTACCCGCCACGCGACTTCCTGGAGTTTGATGAGTTTATCTCTTTATGTGAGGGTGCGGCAAGAGAGATTGCCAGCCATTGTATCGGTATTGCCTGTATCATTGGCTTACCGGTAAGGAATAATGCCCCTGCTGGAAAAGACTTGTATAATGCAGCTTACTTTATCGAAAATGGCGGGGTAAAAGCCGTAACTAGAAAGGCACTTCTTCCAAACTACGATGTATTTGATGAGTACCGTTATTTTGAACCTGCAAGCGAGTTTGAATGTATAGATTTTCAAGGAACTAAAATTGCACTGACGATCTGTGAAGATCTATGGAATATCAATAATAACCCTTTGTATATCTCTAATCCTATGGATGTGCTGATTACACAGAAACCTGATGTCATGATCAATATTGCTGCCTCTCCGTTTTCATATCAGCATGATGATGAGCGCAGAACGGTATTAGCTGATAATGCAAAGAAATACCAGTTGCCATTATTATATGTGAACCAGGTTGGGGCGCAAACAGAGATTATTTTTGATGGTGGCTCATTGGTATATGACAAAGCGGGCAACCTGTTAGATGAAATGCCTTATTTTAAGGAGCATTTAAGGATGTATACGCTCAATGGACAGCAGATTGAGGGATATAGCCCAGTGGCGCATCAGCCTGTGTCAGATATTGAACAAATCCATGATGCGCTGGTTATGGGTATACAAGACTATTTCCAGAAATCTGGATTTTCTAAGGCTGTTCTTGGGTTATCTGGGGGCATAGATTCTGCGATTGTATGTGCATTAGCCTGCCGTGCCCTCGGGCCGGAAAATGTAATGGCGGTATTAATGCCTTCAAAGTATTCATCTGATCATTCTATTAAGGATGCATTAGACCTGGTAGAGAATTTTGGATGTAAGCATGAAATCATTCCGATAAAAGAGGCCGCAGATGCTTTTGATAGTATGATGGCGAATGCTTTTACCGGTTTGTCTTTTAATTTGACAGAAGAAAATATACAGGCGAGGAGCAGGGGGATTGTAGTTATGGCGATGTCTAATAAATTTGGATATATCTTATTGAATACATCGAACAAAAGCGAATGTGCAGTGGGGTATGGCACATTATATGGCGACATGTGTGGTGCAATAGGGGTGATTGGTGATGTATATAAAACACAAATCTATGAACTGGCACATTATATCAATAAAGATGGAGAAGTTATCCCCGAAAATACAATCGTTAAACCACCATCAGCAGAGTTGAGACCAGGACAAAAGGATTCTGACTCTTTGCCGGATTACGATACGCTGGATGCGATATTATATCAGTTTATTGAACTAAAGCAAAGTTCTTCGGCTATTATTGCTTTAGGTTATGATGAGGCGCTGGTTAGACGCATCATGAAAATGGTAAATGCGGCAGAGTTTAAGCGTTACCAGACACCACCAATCTTAAGGGTCTCTCCAAAGGCATTTGGCATGGGACGCAGGATGCCGATTGTGGGTAAGTACTTAGCGTAAAGTTTGGGGGGATCGTCTCCAATAAAAAAAATGCTATCGCTATTTTCTTCGCCATTCTTCTGAAAAAGAAGAATGCATGTCAGAAAACAGAGATAGCATTTTTTTTAAAGGATCCTCATGGGGGATATCCAGGTATGGCGTGTTACTTTTCTACTGTATAATTAGCGAGTGTTTTATAAGGTTAGATTATACGATTTCGTGCTCTGGCTTTGTAATGAGCTGAGTTAGATATCACTGTTTATTTTGATGTCATTGCTCCAGGTTGATATCGTTGTTTGGTTTGATATCATTGCTCCAGGTTGATATCGTTGTTTGGTTTGATATCACTGCTCCGGGTTGATATCGCTGTCTTTAATTATACAATTTGGTGCAAGATGATCTTATATAAAAATAAAGGTTGCACCTGTTTTCTGACATGCATTCATCGTTTCAGAGGGATGGCGAAGAAAACAGGTGCAACCTTTATTTTGGAGGATAAACTGTTTCTCTTTATGGTTTTATAACTGTTTTCTTTTTGAAGAATGTATTGTATGGGATAAACAAGGCTAAAATAATTCCGATGATACTTAACAGCTGTGCAATGATATCACCGCTTTTTACATAAGAAGTAATTTCGTCGTTCAGGTTGATGTCCATATTTAGTGCATCGCGCGTCCACCATTTAGATTGTTCAACTACATCACCGCGCTGATTGATAAATCCGGATATACCTGTATTTGCTGAACGTACAACCCATCTTCGGGTTTCTATTGCACGGAGTTTAGCGTATAAGAAGTGCTGGTCTTTACCACTTGTATTGCCCCACCATCCGTCGTTTGTAATGATGGCAATAAATTGTGCGCCATCTTTCACAGATTCACCAATCCAGCCTCCCCAGAGAGATTCGTAACAGATTACAGGTGCTACGCCTACACCGCTTTGAGAGTAGAATACACCCGGATGATCTTGCCATCCCCAGCCAGAAACTGTGCCGCCTAGTCCGGCGAACACTGGTGCAAGAAAAGATAAGGTCTTTGGAAACGGCATTTTTTCAACACCTGGGACCAGTTTCGATTTATGGTAGAATTGTACGTTAGCAGAATTTTCTACCTGCATAGCCGAGTTAAAGTTGTCGAAATAAGCACGTTTTTGTGCATCATACTTTGCGGAAATAGTTTTTTTATCATTGTACCACTTAACGCTTTCTATACCGGTGATCAGCGATCCGTTTTTATATTTGTTGAGAAAGCTTTGTGCATTCATAAATTCTACTGTGCTGCGGATGTTGTCTTCATTCGCATAGCTCGGTATAGCAGTTTCAGGCCAGATAAAATATTCAGTATTTAACTGTGCAACCGAGTCGGATAACTTTGTAAGGGTTCTTAACTGATCCATTGGAGAGATTGCTCCCATTTTGTCGTATGGATCTATGTTAGGCTGCACTACTACCACGTTAACTGGCACTTCCTTCTCTTTATACCCATAATACTTAGCTAAAGAAATTCCTGCAGGAATGATAAGGAACAAAAGCCAGGCAAGTACTGGTCTGATTTTTAAGTATACGCGCTGGTGGCTGAGCTGGTAGTTTTTATAAGCTTCAAAAGCCATGATATTACTTACCATGATCCAGATAGACCCCCCGTACACACCGGTAGTCTCGTACCATTGTGCCAGTTGGTGCAATCCTGCTAATCCATTTCCAAGGGTCATCCATGGAAAAGCGAGGTCCCAGGTTGCATGCAGGTATTCCATACCCACCCAAAAGCTTACTAGGGCTAGGTAAGCTACTTTTTTATTGCTTACCACGATGCGGAACCTGTAATAAAGCCAAAAGGCGAAGGTCATTAATAAAGCCCCTAATCCATAAGGGATCAATGAAATAAATAATGCCACTACAGGATTGTTATAGGCGCTAATCGCATTGTAAACCCAATAAATAGAGGCTGTATTCCAAATGAGGCAAGTTAAACCTGCTGTAAGGAATACCTTTTTTCCGGTTTTCTTTTCTTTTTTTAGAATGACTTGATCCAGTGCAATTAGCAGCGGCACAAATCCAATCAGTAATAGGGGGGCGGCAAAAGTATGCGGTGGCCATGCAAGCCACATCAGGAACGCACTTAATAAAGCGGGAAGCAAGGGGGATTTTAATTTCATTACTGGTTGGTATACACTAAAAAGTATCTAAGATATCGGCTTTTTTAGCCTCATATTCATCCTGTGTAATCAGTTGCTTATCGTACAACATTTTAAGTTTTCTCAATTTGAGTGTAGTTTCATCTTCCGGTTCTTCTAAGGGGGCAGGCGGAGTGTATGGTATTGATACAGCTGTAGGTTGTATCTCTAAAGGCGTGATTTCTTCTGCTGCAACTTCAATAGCAGCTAATGGCTGAATAGGTCTTTTCTCTTCTGCTTCTAATACTCTTTGTTGTTCTTTGAATCCTTCCAGCTGCTCATATGCGGCCTGATAGAGTTTGCGGGCCTGTACTTTGGGGATATATTCCGTAATGATATTTTCTCCATGCTGCGGAACACAAATGAATTTGGAACCGAAAAGCTCTTCCTTAAACGATACCTCTTTAATACTTTTCCAGGAAATATCAGTGAAATTCATAGTAATCCCGAAGTTTGCAGGCTCACAGTAAAAGATACGTTTGGTACTAACGGCGATACAATCGGGCAGCAAGTTTACAGCAGGTTTTTTCTGCACAGCCAGGTAGATCAGTTCTTCATTACTGGTTAGCATATCATTTAGCTTACCCAGCACTTTTTCTACAGCTTTGGGGTCCTGTTCGTCGCTTAAAAATCTGTCTATTAAAATCATGATGTTTTTAATTTAATGCGCTAAAGAATTAATCTTTCTCGTAAACGCGTTTTTCCTTTTTTACTTCTTCTCTACCAGCAACACAAATTACGAATTCGCCCTTTAATATATTGTTTTCGAAATGTGATTTTATTTCTATTAAGGTACCTCTTACAGTTTCTTCATACATTTTAGTCAGCTCCCGGCTTACGGAGGCTTGTCTTTCTTCTCCAAAGAACTGTGCAAACTCTTCTAATGTTTTTAACAGACGGTGCGGACTTTCATATAATACAATAGTCCTTTCTTCGTCGGCCAGTTTCTTTAAGCGGGTCTGTCTTCCTTTTTTTACTGGTAGAAAGCCTTCAAATACAAAGGCGTCCGTTGGTAATCCCGAATTAACCAATGCAGGTACAAAGGCTGTTGCACCGGGTAAACATTCTACTGGCAGCTCGTGTTTAAGCACCTCGCGTACAAGGAAAAAACCAGGATCGGAGATGGCCGGCGTTCCTGCATCAGAAATCAGGGCAACATTCTTTCCTTCTTTCAAAAATTTAATGATTTCTGAGGTCGCCTGATGTTCGTTATGCTGGTGATGCGAATAGGCTTTTTTTTCTATTCCGAAATGCTTTAATAATGGAGCACTTGTACGTGTGTCTTCAGCCAGAATAACATCAGCTTCTTTAAGTATGCGGACTGCCCTGAAGGTCATATCTTCCAGATTGCCGATAGGTGTAGGCACCAGAAATAGTTTACCGCCCATATTATTCTCCAAACTCTTGTTATATTTGTTAAAAAAAGTAAATAATGCTGCAAGTTAACTATATCCGCGAAAATAGAGAGAAAGTTTTAGAACGCCTTAGTGTCCGTAATTTCAAACAACCAGAACTGGTAGACGAGATTATTAAATTTGATGAAGAACGCAGACAGACTCAAACTTCGATGGATAACCTTTCAGCCATAGCAAATGCAAGTGCCAAACAAGTTGGTGAGCTGATGCGCAATGGCAAGAAAGATGAAGCTGAAGTGATTAAAGCGCAGACTACTGCGAACAAAGATCAGATTAAACAACTGGCTGATCAGCTTGCTGCAGTAGAGTTGCATTTATATAATGCCTTAATACAATTGCCCAATCTACCTGGAGAGCTCGTACCTATTGGTTCTACGGCAGAAGAAAATGAAGTAGTTGATACTTATGGTGAGCCAGCAGTACTGCATGATAAAGCTTTACCACATTGGGAGCTGACGGCGAAATATGATATTATCGATTTTGAATTGGGAACCAAGATAACGGGTGCAGGTTTCCCTGTATATAAAGGTAAAGGTGCCCGTTTACAGCGTGCCTTGATCAACTTTTTTCTTGATCGGGCTACTGAAGCTGGATACCGGGAAATGCAAGTGCCTTTAATGGTAAATGAAGCTTCTGGCTTTGGAACCGGTCAGCTTCCCGATAAAGAAGGACAGATGTATCATTCAACAGTAGATAACCTTTATCTGATCCCTACAGCCGAAGTACCTGTTACTAACCTTTACCGTGACGTGATTCTGAAAGAAGAAGAGCTACCGATAAAAAACACTGCCTATACACCATGTTTCCGCCGCGAGGCAGGATCTTATGGTGCGCATGTACGCGGATTGAACAGGTTACACCAGTTTGATAAAGTAGAATTAGTACAAGTTGTACACCCTGATAAATCATATGAAATACTAGAAGAGATGAGTGCTTATGTACAAGGTCTGCTAAAAGATCTTGGATTACATTTCCGTGTGCTTCGTTTGTGCGGTGGCGATATGGGTTTCACTTCTGCAATGACTTATGATATGGAAGTATGGAGTGCAGCGCAACAGCGTTGGTTAGAAGTTTCTTCTGTTTCTAACTTTGAAGCTTATCAGACTAATAGATTAAAGTTAAGGTTTAAAGGAAATACGGGAAAGACACAACTTGCGCACACTTTAAATGGGAGTGCTTTAGCTTTACCACGTATTGTTGCAGCTATATTAGAAAATTATCAGACTGCAGAAGGAATTGTGATTCCGGAAGTATTGGTAAAATATACAGGATTTGACCGTATTGACTAATTCAGCAATCATTACACCTCAAGTTTGATCAAACTGATCAGTTTTTTTTAAAGTTATAGTTACACTGGTCTTAAATAAAAAAAGCTTCACCGATTTCCGGTGAAGCTTTTTTTATGTTCAATGATCGTTTGATTATAAAATCAGGATCAATAATAAGATGATGATGATAATTGCACCAACAGAAAGATAAACACCACCACCCGCAGCACGAGCTTGTTGTTTCATTTCTTTCAATTCTTTACGAAGTTCTTTTTTCTCAGCACGTGACATATTTGATTTGTCCATTGCTTTGATTTCTTCAACACGGTTAGTAATTTTTTCTACCAATGCTTTTTGTTCAGCTGTCATTTCAACCTTATCTTTAGTTGTTGCTGCAGATACAGTGTTAACTGAAAGACCTAACATGAAGATTAATGCGAAAGAGTAAATTAATTTTTTCATAATATTGTAATTGATTAAGGGGTTTGTGATATTACCCAAATAACAAAAAACCTACCAAAAGTCTTGGTAGGTTTTTTTTAAGATATTAATACTTGATTTTGAGTCACTTGCCAGTTTTTATTTTTTTCATTTTGAATAAACAAAAAAAGAGGAGGAACTAAAAATTGTATATTCTTTTAGTCGTTACTTGATTTCAAAAACAGTATTCATTACATAACTTAGCTTGATTTTTTTGAAATCAATGTCCTGAGAGGGGGCAGATTCATCGGAGCTTGCAGCTGCTTTCATCATCATTGTATTACGATAAATTGGCTGAGGAAAAGATTCATTATTTATTTCCTGAATGTCGATTACGCTGCCAAGTTTATCGCCCAATGATTCTACTAAATAGGTCGCTTTCAACTTTGCTGCCTGCAGCGCTTTAATTTTCAGCTCTTTTTTCAAGATTTCGATTTTTGAATAATCGTAGCTGTCAATATTAGTATAAGCTACACCCTTTGCATCCACTGCTCCAATGATCGAATTCCATTTATTAAGATCCGTTACTTTAAGGCGATACTGTTTGCTTACCAGAAAATCAGGGTTTTTCTTTTTCTCGGCAGGCGTATTATATCCAGATAAATTACTAATTGTTAGATTATCTTTTGTAATGCCTGCACTTTGGATCGCATTAAATAATTGGTTCTCCAGATCATTGATTTCTACTTTTTTCTTACTGTTGCCATCTTTAAGATATTCTTTTAATGAAATACTGATGTAAATAATGTCTGGCGTTACTTCTGTTTCTGCAGTTCCGCTAACAGTGATTTTTTTACGCAGGTCTAATTGTTGGGCCATGGCACTTAAACTGAATAAGGCTACGAAGGCAAGGGCTAATAAATTTTTCATAATATTTTCTATTTGTGTGTAATTACCGGGTAGATGTAAAAACCGTACCGATTCCATATAAAAAAATAAGAAATTTATATTTTCTATAATTTATAGTGGATTTTTGTTGTGTAACCATTTGATGAATAGGTGTTAACGGGAATAATAAAAAAATACATTTTTACTGAAAAAGGCCTGCACTATTGCAAGCCTTTTAATTTTTTTTAAGCGTTTTTTTAATCTTCTACCACTTCATTGTTTGGGCCGATCTCTTCTTTGACATCTTCTTTGAAATAGTTTTTCTGGAAGATCAAAATAGCTATTACGCCAACAGATATGGCGGCATCTGCAATATTAAATACAGGTCTGAAGAATATATAGTCTTCACCTCCCCAGATAGGTACCCACTTAGGAAAGATACCCTCCATCAATGGGAAGTAGAACATATCAACCACTTTGCCATGAAAAAGCGGAGCATAACCATAAATCTTCCCATATATTACTGAATCGATGATGTTTCCCAATGCACCTGAAAAAATCAGAGCTACATTTAGGATCAATCCTCTGTGGTACTTATGTTTAATCAGGTGAACCAATCCATAGCCAATGCCGGCAACAGCACCTATCCTAAACAGAGAGAGAGCTAATTTTCCAAATTCTCCACCAAATTCCATCCCGAAAGCCATTCCATTGTTTTCAGTAAAGTGTATGATGAACCAATTGCCAATAATCTTAAATTCCTGGCCAATAAACATGTTGGTCTTCACCCAGGTTTTTAAAGCCTGATCGGCAAGTAATACCAGGAAAACGATCAGCAAAGGTTTAGTAAAGCCTTTCATTATGCCTGCTTCAATTTAGCTTCCATACTTAAAGTTGCATGAGGTACAGCCATTAAACGTTCTTTTTGGATTAATTTACCGGTTTCACGGCAGATACCATAAGTTTTGTTCTCTATACGTACCAATGCTGCTTCCAGGCTGTCAATAAATTTTTTCTGACGTGCAGCCAATTGATTTAATTGTTCTTTTTCAAATGTTGCTGATCCGTCTTCCAGTGTTTTATATGCACCCGAAGTATCTTCAGTTCCATTAGAATTGGGGCTGCTCAGAGAATTTGTAAGATCAAGGAATTCTTCTCTTGAAGAACGAAGCTTGCCTTGTATCAGCTCTTTAAATTCCTGAAGTTCATTATCTGAGTAACGCGTTTTTGTGGGTTTTTCCATAATAATTATTGTTTTTCAATCGAAATCTGCAGTTCAACATCATCGATCATTATTTTGTTTCCTTTATCCAATTGATCTGCTAACTCTATTTGGTCAGCTAAAATTTCTGCGCAAATGTAGGCTTTATTCTGCGCTACCGCTCCGGCAATCAAATTATGATTTTGTAAAGTTACTGTGATACGGTCGGTTACCTCAAAATTCAGTTCTTTTCTTAAGTTTTGAATCCTGTTGATTAACTCTCTTGACAGGCCCTCTTCTTTCAATTCAGCAGTAATAGTTACGTCTAATGCAACAGTGAGACTGCCAATATTAGTTACCTGCCATCCCGGGATGTCTTCTGCAATAATCTCTACATCTTCTAAAAGAACAACATAATCAGTATCCGGTATGTTGTAACTTCCGTCAGTTTCAAACTGGGTCAGTTCTTCCGGGCTCATGCCACTGATGGTTGCTGCAACTGATTTCATATCCTTACCTACCTTAGGTCCTAAAGCTTTAAAGTTCGGTTTGATCTTCTTCTTTATAAAGCCCGCAGTGTCGGTAATATACTCAATATTTTTAATGTTCGTTTCTGATAGAATAATTTCTTTTACCAATTCAATTCTTTCTTCAAAATTTTTATCAAGTACTGGAATTAATATCTTGGCAAGAGGCTGACGGACATTAATGCTACTTTTCTTCCTTAGTGATAAGACCATCGAAGAAATGTTTTGTGCCAATTGCATACGCTCATTTAACTCTGTGTCAATCAGTGATATATCGCCTAGTTTCCATGAACTTAAATGTACTGATTGTTCTGCATTGGCATTTTTGTTTACTGTTAAATTCTGGTATAACCAGTCGGCAAAGAAAGGTGCAATTGGAGACATGAGCTGTGATACGCTCATCAAACAAGTATATAACGTCTCATATGCCGCCTTTTTATCAGCAGTCATTTCACCTTTCCAGAAGCGGCGGCGCGATAAACGGATATACCAGTTACTTAAATGCTCGTCAACAAAAGTCTGTATTGCCCTTGCTGCCTTTGTTGGCTCATAAGTATTGAAACCTTCGTCAACCTCGTTAATCAGGTTTTGCAGCAATGATAAAATCCATCTGTCCAACTCACTACGCTCGCTTACAGGAGTTTCATTTTGCTCATCTATCTCAAACTTATCAATATTTGCATATAAAGCAAAGAAAGCATAAGTATTATAGAGTGTTCCAAAGAATTTACGTCTTACCTCATCTAATCCGTCTGTGCTAAATTTCAGGTTATCCCATGGAGAAGCATTGCTAATCATGTACCACCTGGTCGCATCAGCACTATAAGTATCAATAGTATGGAAAGGATCGACACCATTGCCTAAACGTTTAGACATTTTGTTGCCGTTTTTGTCCAGCACCAATCCATTAGATACGACATTTTTGTAGGCTACGCCTTTATTACCAACACGTTCGTTGATTGCTTTGATCTCTTCGCTCGTTTCACTTAGCATCACCGCAATGGCGTGCAGGGTAAAGAACCAGCCACGTGTCTGATCCACACCTTCAGCGATAAAATCTGCAGGATAAGCATTTTCGAACTCTTCCTTATTTTCGAAAGGGAAATGCCATTGCGCATAAGGCATAGCACCACTATCAAACCAAACATCAATCAAGTCTAGTTCACGGGTCATTTTCTCTCCTTTTGAAGAAGTAAGGATTACATCATCCACAAACGGACGGTGCATATCTTTCAGCTCGAAAGAAGCTTCCATGAAGCCAGCATCAACAGATTTTTTAATCTCTGCATTTAGTTCAGCAATAGAGCCAATACATTTTTCTTCTGTACCATCAGCAGTTCTCCAGATCGGTAAAGGCGTACCCCAGTAACGGGAACGCGACAAATTCCAGTCTACCAGATTTTCCAGCCAGTTACCAAAACGTCCGGTTCCTGTAGCTTCAGGTTTCCAGTTGATCGTTTTGTTTAACGCTACCATTTTCTCTTTAACTGCTGTTGTTTTAATGAACCAGCTATCCAGGGGGTAATACAAAACAGGTTTATCAGTTCTCCAGCAATGTGGATAACTGTGCTCATATTTTTTTACATCAAATGCTTTATTCTCCTCTTTTAACTTGATCGCAATCAGCACATCAGTCGGTTTAAAGTCGGCCGCAGCACGCTCCTCATCGCTATAATACTCTTCCTTCACATAATAACCAGCAAAATCTGTCACCTCATCTACAAATTTACCCTGTTTGTTTACCAATGGAAGCTCATTGCCCTGTTCGTCATAAACCATTACTGCCGGAACTCCACTCTCTTTAGATACCCGGAAATCGTCTGCACCAAATACTGCTGCGATATGTACGATACCTGTTCCATCTTCAGTAGTTACATAATCGGCAGGAATTACACGGAAAGCTTTTTCCTGTAACTCTGTATTAGTCACATACTCCATTAGCTGATGATAGCGCAGGCCAACTAATTCTTTACCAGTAAACTCTGCGGCAATAGTCCACGGAATAAGTTTATCACCACCTTTATAATCTTCAAAAGATAGATTTTCTGCCTCTTTTTTGAAATGTTTAGCGATAAGTTCTTTTGCCACTACTACACTGATCGGCAAGAAAGTATATTGATTAAAAGTCTTAATTTTTACATAAGCGATCTTCTCTCCAACAGCTAAAGCACCGTTTGAAGGTAAAGTCCAGGGAGTAGTAGTCCATGCAATGACAGCAGTTTCTTCTGTGTCATTTTCAAAAAGCAACGGCATTAAAGCATGTTCCTGCTCTTTTTTTAAGAAAAACTGGGCAGTGATGGAAGTATCTTTCAGCATTTTATAAGTACCCGGTTGGTTCAACTCATGTGAACTTAAACCTGTACCTGCAGCAGGAGAGTACGGCTGTACCGTGTATCCTTTATACAAAAGACCTTTATCATAAAATGTTTTTAAGATCCACCAAAGTGACTCTATATACTCATTTTCATAAGTGATATAAGGTTTCTCCAGATCTACCCAATAACCCATTTTCTCGGTCAGGTCATTCCATATATCTGTATAGCGCATCACCTCTTCACGGCAAGCAGCATTATATTCTTCTACAGTAATTTTAGTACCGATATCTATTTTGGTGATACCAAGTTTTTTTTCAACTGCCAGCTCAATTGGTAATCCATGCGTATCCCATCCCCCTTTACGTTTCACCTGGAAACCTTTTAAGGTTTTATAACGACAGAAGATATCTTTTATAGCACGTGCCATTACATGGTGAATACCAGGCATTCCATTAGCTGAAGGCGGACCTTCATAAAAAGTAAATGGGTTAGATTTTGAACGAGTTGAAATACTTTTTTCAAAGATGTTTTCCGCTTTCCAAAACTCCAGTATCTCTTTACCTATTTTAGGTAGTTCTAATTGTTTAAATTCCCTATACATCAATCCAGTATCTTAAAAAAATAAGGACGCAAAGTTACGTATTAAGAATGAAAAATGATAGCGTTTGACTTAAATACATTGAGCATCAAAAACTTAAACTGGTTTGATTTTTGTTCGTATGTTTACAAACAGAAATTAAACGTTTAAATCTTAGTATGATGATCAGAGTAATGAAACTTCAAAAAGCAGTAATCGCCATTATTTTAGGCGTGATTGCACTCGTTGCCTATATACTGATGAGTGCTAAAGATATCGAATGGAGTAAATATGTGTTGGAAGCATCAGGCTTATTCCTGATGCTGGGTGCTTTATTATTCCTTTATCCTATTTTGTTTGCAAGAAAAGATAAGGAAGGTTGTGTAGAGCTCGATCCTGATGCACCGCTGGTAGATAGAACAGAACCAGCTAAAGAATAACTTAGGGTACAGAATTAGCAATAGAGGGATAAGCCGGTTGGGTTATCCCTTTTTTTATGTCATTTATATACATACCTATCAGTTTGGGTCTGCTGATCACTAGCGTTTTTTACAATTACATCAGTCAATATCAGGTTGATATTTAGTAAAATAATTGAACTCTCTTTTCTTTGTATAAAGTAGATTTGATATAGAAGCCACTAATTTTCCTGCGGATGTACAATTTTACCCATCATTTAAGTTTGTTTTTCTGTTTCCTGCTGTGTACACCAATTTTTGCCCAACAGAAAACGCATACTTCCTTAGGTGCGGGCAATCCAATTATTCCTGGATATTTTGCAGATCCTACAGTTAAGAAATTCGGAGACACATACTATATCTACGCCACCACAGACGGTAATGGCGGTGGTTTTGGCCCGGCCCAGGTATGGACTTCTAAAGATTTTGTGAACTGGAGACTACAAGATATGAACTGGCCAAGTACAAAATATTACTGGGCGCCGGATGTGACCGAGGCAGAAGATGGAAAATACTACATGTATTATTGCCAGCCTGTGGAGATTTTTGGTGCCTGGGCATCTACTCCCGTAGGTCCCTGGACACCTCTTTTGCCAGATAAGGAACCTGTTGTCCGCAATTTCCTTGTTCCAAATGTAATTACACTTGATGGGCAGACTTTCAGAGATGATGATGGAAAGATGTATCTGTTTTGGGGCACATGGGGCATTTATCCGAACCACGGTTGCGGGGTAGGGCTCTTAAATCCAGATATGAAGTCCTTTGCAAAGCTTACACAAATTCCAAATACGGATGCCAAAGAGTTTTTTGAAGCTCCTTTTATGTTTAAAAGAAATGGGATCTATTACCTCACGTATTCTTCCGGCCGTTGTGAAGACGGGACTTACAGAGTTCAGTATGCTGTAAGTAAAACCGGTCCTATGGGACCTTTCGTGTATGGTAAAAATAGCCCGATATTAACTACTAATGAAGATGGGACGGTTCACGGACCCGGTCATCAATCTGTTTTGCAGGAGAAGAATGATTTTTACCTCATCTATCACCGGCATAACAATCCGCATTCTGGGGGCGGTTATCACCGTCAGGTGGCAGCGGATAAAATGGTATTTGATGCAGAGGGGAATATTGAAAAAATTATACCTACTCATAATGGCGTTGGTTTTCTAGGTAAAAATGAGAATCCATCAGAAAACCTGATCCTTGGAAAAAAAGTAAGTGCTTCCTCAGTTTATAGTGGTGACTTTAAAGCTGAATTTGCTGTGGATGACAATAACGGCACTTTATGGAAGCCAAAGGATAATAATGCTGAATCGGTGCTGACCATAGATCTTGAATCGGTAAAGACTATTAAAAGTGTACATACCCAGTTTGAGTACGCAACGTGGTATTATCAATATTTATTGGAGTCTTCTTTAGACGGAACGCAATGGTCGACTTATGCCGACCAAACAAAGAATACAGTGCATGGCAGTCCGATGATTGATGTTGGCAATACAAAAGCACGCTATTTAAGATTGACAATCACTAATACCGAATATCCGGGGTTAAATAAGGCAATATGGAATATTAAGGCATATAGCAATGATAAATATCATCCAATAATGCAGGTAAAAGCTAAAGATCCTGCTACAATACCTGCAATTAAACAGGAAGGGTTACTTATAGACCTCGATGCCAGTGAATTTGAACCGGGTACAGTAGTTACAGAATGGCAAAATAGAGGCAAGCTAGGCGGACTGTTTCGCACTGATTCTTCCGCTATTCACCTGGCAGCAATCATAGGGGGTAAAAAGGCATTGTCCTTTTCCGGTAATTCTGCCTTTAGATCTACTTTCAAGGCTCCAGCTTCATTAAGCGGCAACAGTAGTTTTTCTATCGCCATGTGGGTAAATAATCCTGTTATTGAAGATGAAGAACCGTTATTGTCATGGACAGCAAGAGGGGGCGTGGACATGACTAATGCAACAGTTGGTTACGGCAGTAATAAAACCTGGGGTGCTGCTGCGCACTGGGGCTGGGCTGATATGGCATTCCGTAAAATACCTGAAGCTGGTAAATGGCACCATATCGCATTGGTATTTGATGGTACCAACGAGCGGTTGTATGTAGACGGTGTATTGGATAAAATAGAATTGAAAATGTTATACCTGGCTAACCTGAATGATTTCTTATTGGGTACTACGGCTGATCGAAATGCTTTTTTTTCCGGAGCAATAGCGTCCATAAAAGTTTATGATATTGCATTGACAGCATCAGAGGTAGTAATAATGGCAAATGAACAGCGTAATTCAGATGCTGCGGTTTACCTCGATGCAGCTCATTTAGATTACGGTCAATTAAAAAGCTGGAAGAATGAAGGAGCTGGCGGCGGAAGTTTTAATACGAAAGGTCCGCCCCCTGAGGTAAATGATATTGATGGTAAAATAGCTATTTCTTTTAAGGGTAAAAGTGCGTTAAAATTTGATGCTGGAATACCAGCGGCAATGCAAGATAAACATTCGTATGCTGTTGTTGCACAGGTATTGAGTAAAGCACTTGGTGCAGGCTGGCATCATTTGGTCAAAGTAGTGGGGAAGGATAGAGAAAAGCTATATGTTGACGGTCGCATAGATGTCCAGGCAGGGTTGCAGCTATTAGATGTTAAAGATAAAACATTGTTTTTAGGGGCAGAAAAAGATAATCAGTCTCTGCAAGCAATGTCTTCTTTAATAGTCTACGATCATGGTTTTACAGAACAAGAAGTAGCCGCATTATACCTGCAATGGAAGAAAACAATAATTGCCATTCCAAAAAAAGTCTCTTTTAAACAGTTGCCCAAAGCTTTGAGCACAGATAGGGTTGGCATGAGTGCCGGAGCGGTAAATTTGCCAGGGAGTATGTACCAGTATTATTATTCCAGTACAACAGGTAAGGCTGGAAGTAGTAAGGGTGTGTGGGTGAACACTGTGGATTATATTAATTACGGACTTCAGCCAGGGTCTGAATATGCTTATCGTTTAAAGGCAAGGGATAACTATGGTAATGTGACGCCTGCGACTCCTGTTGTGAAGGTAAAGACTGACCCTGCTTTATTTGTAGTTTTTTCTGATGATTTTAATACGGAAAAGAATCTCTTAAAAGATAGTCACCAGCTGAAGTGGGATGGTTTGAGGGGAAAGGCGGATACCGCAAGCATGACGAATGGTACGCTAACACTTCATTCTACAAATACGAAATGGGATGGTACAAAGCCAGAGGGCCCCTTTTTATATAAAGACGTCGCTGGAGATTTTATTGCAGAGGTGGAAGTTTCTGATGTCAGCGGATTTAAAAATAAAAAGACAAACGGGGCAAATGATGCCGGCTTAATGGTGCTTGCCGCAGATACAAGTTTTAATCTTCTCCAGAATAGTATTTTCCCGGGATGGGGTTCGGGAAACATGGTTACCAATCTCGACCAGACTGCGCGTGCGCAGGTAAATAATTCTTCTGGCTGGGAATATTATAAATATTTGCAGATCCAGCGTGTGGGCAATACTTTTTACGTACGGGCATGTGCCGATGGAGTCAACTGGAAAGACCTTCCGGGCAGTCCTGTAAAAAGAGGAGATATAGGTCGGCATGTTAGAGTTGGGCTGTACCACGCTACCTATGGAGTGCAAAGCGGGTATGGGAAATTTGATAATTTTAAATTGGTCCAGCCAAAGTATTAATATCGTTTGCGATATAGTGAGTTGTATTTCTAATACGGTAAAATTTAATAATTAACTTCTTTATAAAGAAACATGATGTTGAAAAAAATTAGTTAAGACATTTTCTGCCTTACTGTTTATAGTTTTTCTGATTCTTTTCCTTCCAGCCCAAGTATTGTTTCTTTTGATCCCAAGATTATGTGAGGGTATTATGTCGGTTTTAACGTTTGAATTTAGCGCCTGGTGAACAGGAACGAGTCTGAAATCCTATTCCTGTTTGACTTGATTTCAAGTACTCGATTTATCATTGTGGTACTAAACTGTAGTTTTGTTGACAAAATATTGGTGTTATTGGTTAAAATGCTGCTGATAGCAATACGTATATCTGATAAATTTGATCTCCTGTTAATAGGTAAATCAGTTAATTGACTAACTTGCTTTATTGTTAGTAGTTATAAAAAATAAATATGTTTTCTAAAGAAATTTATCAGCAAAGAAGAAACGCACTCAAAAATGCTATTGGAGAGGGGATAATTATTCTCCCTGGCAATGAAGATAGCGGAATGAATTACAAGGACAATATATATCCATTTCGTCAAGATAGCTGTTTCCTTTATTTTACCGGGATAGACAGACCCGATCTTTGCTTCATTATTGATATAGATAATGATCAGGAAATTCTTTTTGGAGATGAAGCTACTGTAGAAGATATCGTATGGACAGGTCCTCAAAAAGCTTTGGCAGAATCTGCAGAACAATCAGGAATTGCTTTTTTGAGGGCAAAAAATGAAGTAGAAAGTGCATTAAGAGGTGGCCGTGAAGTTCATTTCCTGCCAGCTTACAGGGGCGAAACTGCTATAAAATTGATGAACTGGGGATTAACAGGTAAACCATCAGTGCCATTAATTAAAGCGATTGTTGCACAGCGGTCCATTAAAAGTGCAGAAGAAGTTGCACAGATTGAACTAGCTGTTTCTACTACTGTGTTAATGCACAAAAAAGCAATGGAATTATCCAGGGCAGGTTTAACAGAGGTTGCTATTGCAGGGCATTTACAGGCCGTGGCTATCGAAGGCGGGGGCAATTTAGCTTTCCCGGTTATCCTTACGGTAAACGGACAGTTTCTGCACAACCACCCAACTCATACAGTATTAAAAGACGGACAACTGGTTTTGTGTGATAGTGGTGCAGAAAATAGTATGCATTATGCAGGTGATCTTACCCGGACGTTTCCTGTAGGTAAGACTTTTACTGCTGCACAGCAGGAAGTTTATAATATTGTGCTTAATGCACATCAGACTGCAGCAAATGCATTAAAGCCGGGTATCTTGTTTAAAGATGTACACTTGCTGGCCTGCGAACAGCTTGCGATCGGATTAACTGATCTTGGTTTAATGAAAGGCGATCCAAAAGAAGCTGTTGCCAATGGTGCACATGCTTTATTTTTCCAATGCGGGTTAGGGCATATGATGGGACTTGATGTTCATGATATGGAAAATCTGGGTGAAGAATATGTAGGATATACAGCTGAATTAAAGAAAAGCACACAGTTTGGGTTAAAGTCATTACGCCTGGGCAGAAGCCTGGAGCCTGGCTTTGTCCTTACTGTAGAACCAGGACTATATTTTGTGCCGGATCTGATCGATGCATGGGCGGCAGAAAACAAAAATGCCAACTTTATCAATTATGAAAAAGTGGCGCAATTCCGGGATTTTGGAGGTATCAGAATTGAAGAAGATTTCTTAATTACCGATCAGGGGAGCCGCCTTTTAGGTCCGCCTTTAGAAAAGACAATTGAAGAGATCCATGGCCTGTTTTAAGGCCTAAGGATATGTTAAAATTAAACCGATATGCGGTAATTTACAGTTGAAAACCAACATTTTCAACCTCTATTTTTGAAAGAAAAAACCAAGTTTATGAATAAAGATTTTTGGGCAGGTGTATTTCCTGCAATAACTACAAAATTTACTGCAGATGAAGAGCTGGACCTTGTTGCTTGCAACAAAGGCATTGAAGCACAGCTTGAAGCAGGAGTTGATGGTATTGTTATTGGAGGTTCATTAGGTGAAGCCAGTACATTAAGTGAAGAAGAAAAATTCACACTATTAGCGGAAACGCTTAAAACAGTAGCAGGAAGAGTTCCTGTAATTTTCAGTATCGCAGAGCAGGCTACAAGAGTTGCAGTTTATCATGCTAAAAAAGCAGAAGAACTAGGCGCTTCAGGATTGATGCTGCTTCCGCCATTGCGTTATTATGCATCTGCAGATGAAACTGTAGCTTATTTTGCAGAAGTAGCAACCAATACGAGTTTACCGATCATGATTTATAACAATCCTGTAGATTACAAGATCCATGTAACATTGGATATGTTCTCTGAATTGGAGAAATACCCTAATATCTCGGCAGTAAAAGAATCTACACGTGATATCAGTAATATTACAAGAATGCTAAACCGTTTTGGAGAGAGATTCAAAATCTTCACTGGTGTAGATCCTTTAGCTTTAGAAAGTATTGTAGCTGGAGCACATGGTTGGGTTGCAGGTTTAGTAGATGCGTTCCCTAAAGAAACTGTAGCGATATTCCGTTTAGTAAAAGCAGGAAGATTTGAAGAAGCAATTGCAATTAACCGTTGGTTCATGCCATTGCTTGACCTTGATATTCATGCTAAATTGGTACAATATATCAAACTTGCTGAAGTAGCAACTGGTACAGGAACTGAACATGTACGTGCACCACGTCTAAAACTAACAGGAAAAGAACGTGAGCAAGTACAGAAAGTAATTGATGATGCGTTAGCAATTAGACCAGAACTGCCAGAAGGTAGCTGGGGAGTTGTTGCAGAACTAAGCTAATCTTAAAAAAAAAGAATGAACGGACTGAACTTAATAGGAAATGAGTATGCTGAAGCTAACACTTCAGCATTTAAGGCGATAAACCCACTAACAGGAGAAGTCCTGGAAGGTGAGTTTTTTCCTGCTCAGCAGAAAGATGTAGATGAAGCTTTAAAATATGCTGTAAGTGCTTTTACAGTGTATAAGAATATTGATAAAGACCGTAAAGCCGCATTTTTGCGTGCGATTGCCAATGAAATACTAGCGTTGGGCGATGCTTTGATTGAGCGTGCCTGTGCAGAGAGTGGATTGCCATTGGGAAGAATACAAGGGGAAAGAGGCAGGACTATCGGCCAGCTGAATATGTTTGCCGATCTTGTTGCAGAAGGATCATGGGTAGAAGCAATTATTGACAATGAGCTGCCCGACAGACAGCCTGCACCAAGACCTGATATCAGGAGAATGCTTGTTGCAATGGGACCTGTTGTGGTATTCGGTGCCAGTAATTTTCCATTAGCATTTTCTGTTGCAGGTGGTGATACTGCTTCGGCATTAGCGTCTGGATGCCCTGTAATTGTAAAGGCACATTCGGCACACCCAGGTACAAGTGCACTAGTTGCTTCTGCTATTCAGAAGGCTGTTATAGCCACAGGAATGCCTGAAGGGGTATTCTCGATGGTATTTGATAGTGGATACGAGATAGGAGCACAACTGGTTAAACATCCAAAAACTAAAGCGGTAACTTTTACAGGGTCCTATAAAGGCGGGATGGCTTTAGTTAAACTAGCTGCGGAGAGAGCAGTGCCAATTCCTGTATTTGCAGAGATGGGCAGCATTAATCCTGTGCTATTACTTCCTGCAGCTTTGGAAGCAAGGGCAGAGAAAATTGCTGAGCAGTATGCAGGTTCTATTACGATGGGAGCAGGTCAGTTTTGTACTAATCCAGGCTTGTTGCTTGGTATTACGTCTGATTCACTTACACGTTTTAAAACAACTTTAGCAGAAAAAGTAGCAGAGATTTCTTCTGCAACTATGCTAACACCGGGAATCTGTGAAAACTACGAGTCGCTTTCTTCGGGAATGCTGGAAGAACAAGAAGTTGCATTGATTGTTAAATCTGAAAAAGCAGTAGCAGGTGCGAGTAACCAGGCATTAGCTACGATCGCAGAGGTTTCGGCCAAGGCATTCTTAGCAAATCCCAAATTAAAAGAAGAAGTGTTCGGCCCATGGTCATTACTGGTTGTTGCAGATAATGCAGCGGAACTGGAAGCTGTGCTTGATTATGCAGGCGGTCAGTTAACACTTTCTGTAATGGCCGAAGATAATGAACTCGCTACTTACAAATCATTGCTGGATAAAGCAGAAGATATTACAGGACGTATTCTTTTAAACGGAGTACCTACTGGTGTTGAAGTTTGTGCAGCAATGCAGCACGGCGGACCGTTCCCGGCAACTAACGATAGTCGTTTTACTTCTGTTGGGACTACAGCGATCCGTCGCTTTGTACGTCCGCTTAGCTGGCAGAACTGGAACCGTGATTTGCTGCCTGCAGCATTACAGGACGGAAATCCTCAGGGAATCTGGAGAATGGTAGATAATACGATGACAAAATAAGGATATGGCAAGCAAAACATTTTTTTGTATAGATGCACACACCTGCGGCAACCCGGTAAGACTGGTTGCTGGCGGTGGTCCTAACCTGGTTGGGGAAACGATGAGTGATAAAAGACAGCATTTTTTAAAGGAATATGACTGGATCAGACAAGGCTTAATGTATGAGCCCCGTGGTCATGATATGATGTCGGGCAGTATCCTGTATCCGCCTCACAATTCAGATAATGATGTTGCTGTACTTTTTATTGAGACCAGTGGCTGTTTACCAATGTGCGGACATGGCACCATTGGTACGATTACGATCGCGATAGAAGAAGGTCTGATCCTGCCTAAAACACCAGGTGTGGTAAAGATGGAAGCACCAGCGGGATTAGTACACATTGAATACAAACAAGAAAATCAAAAAGTATCTTCTGTAAAGTTAACAAACGTTGCTTCTTACCTGGATTCTGAAGGGCTTACTGTAGAATGTCCTGATTTAGGAACGTTAACATTTGACGTCGCTTATGGTGGTAATTTCTATGCCATTGTAGATCCTCAGGAAAATTTCAAAGGAATTGATCATTATGCAGCAGATCAGCTGATTTCCTGGAGCAGGGTAATCCGCAAAAGGATCAATGAACAATACAGCTTTGTACATCCTGAAAACCCTACTATAAAAGATTGCACGCATATCCTATGGGCTGGTGATACTAAATCTCCTGATGCAACTGCACGTAATGCTGTTTTTTATGGTGATAAGGCAATTGACCGCTCTCCATGTGGTACAGGGACCTCTGCACGTATGGCACAGTGGTTTGCAAAAGGAAAATTAAAAAAAGGTGATTCTTTCATTCATGAAAGTATAATCGGAAGTACATTCATCGGACGGGTAGAAGATGTGGTAGACCTTCAAGGTCGTACTGCGATCATCCCAAGCATTGAAGGATGGGCAAAAGTATTTGGATATAACACCATCAAAATTGATGATGACGATCCTTATGCAAAAGGTTTCCAGGTAATCTAATTTAAACCTGGGTATAGATTTTATAAAATTGACATTAAAAGATAAATGGGAAAAGCAATTGTAATAGGTGCCGGGATTATAGGTTTAAGCTCTGCTTATTATCTGCAGCAATCAGGCTGGGAAGTAACTATACTGGAAAAAGGCGACCTGTCCGACAATTGCTCGTTTGGGAATGCGGGGATGATTGTTCCGAGTCATTTTGTGCCTCTGGCAGCTCCGGGCATGTTAGAAAAAGGGATCAAATGGATGTTTAACAGCAAAAGCCCTTTTTATGTAAAACCTTCGCTGAATATGGATCTTGTTGGCTGGGGATTAAAGTTCATGAAAAGTGCAAATAAGCAACAAGCAGATAAAGCTGCTGTGCCACTGCGTGATATTTCTCTGTTAAGCAAAGATTTGTATACTGATATTACGGCGAAAATTGGCGACTTCGGGTTAACTAATAATGGTATCCTGATGCTATATAAAACAGATAAAGTAGGTGAAGAGGAATTGCATATCGCAGAACAGGCCAGAAATCTTGGCCTCGATGTAGCTTCTCTATCGGCTGCAGAAGCGCAAAGCTTACAGCCAGATCTTAAATTGGATGTACTTGGTGCAGTTCATTACCGCTGTGATGCACACCTGGATCCTAATACTTTAATGGTGTTGCTACAGAAATACCTGGAAAAGGCCGGAGTAAAGATTGTAAGAAATGCAGAAGTAACAAAGATCATCCACGAAAAAGGAAAAATTAGCAAGCTGATTGCTGCTGGAAAAGAATATAGTGCAGATCATTACGTGCTTGCCGGTGGATCATGGTCTCCTGCGATTGCTAAAATTGCTGGTTTCAAAATCCCAATGATGCCAGGAAAAGGGTACTCTTTCAAAGTAGATGATACGAAAAAAAATATGCACATCGCAGCATTGCTTTGTGAAGCCAAAGTTTCTGTAACGCCAATGGGACCGAAAATCAGGTTCGGCGGAACAATGGAAATTGATGCAATCAATGACAGGATCAATATGAACAGAGTTAGAGGTATCGTGGAGTCTATCCCACAGTATTTTCCGGATCTTGCACCTGCATTGCCTAAAACAGAAAATATCTGGTTTGGCTTCAGGCCATGTTCACCAGATGGATTGCCTTATCTGGGCAATAGCAAATCACTAACAAATTTAACTGTAGCAACAGGGCATGGAATGATGGGTGTAAGCCTCGGCCCGGCAACAGGAAAACTAGTAAGTGAGCTAATTAACGGTACTCAGCTGACTATGGACATAAAGCCCTTTTCAGCTAATAGGTTCCTTTAATTTGTTGTTTTCCTATGATTTAACTATATTTCGTGTATGAAAGTTTTGCCATTTACCATTCCAGTATCCCATGACAGAACAATTATAGTTCAAGTGGAAGATATGCCGCATTTTTATACCTACCTGCATCGGCATAAAGAAATACAGTTAACATGGATACAAGAAGGGGAAGGGACATTGGTTGCGGGCATGAATATGCATTTGTTCCATCCTGGAGATATTTATCTTTTTGGTGCCAATATGCCCCACGTCTTTAAAAGTGATCCTGAATATTTTGAACCTGATAGTACGAAGAAAATCCGTACGATTACGGTTTTCTTTAATCCTAATGATAAACTTTCTGCATTGTTTGATCTCCCTGAAATGAAGACCGTTCAGGGATTTCTAGAAAGTTATGACTGCGGCTTTAAGGTGCCCCAGTATCTGTTTTCAGATATCTCGTCTAAGCTGGAAGGACTGCTTCATTCAGAAGGTATAGATCAGCTGATGCAGTTTCTGCAACTGCTCAAAACACTTAGTGGTGTAAAAGGACTGGAGCCGCTTACCGTAAATTCTTTTCCACGCTCAATTAATGATAATGAAGGGATGCGTGTAGCATCAATTTATAACTATATCATTCAAAACTACAGCAAACAGATCACACTAGACGAAGTTGCGGAGCAGGCCTATATGACGCCTCATGCTTTTTGCCGTTATTTTAAAAAACACACACGTTATACCCTGGTTAGCTTTCTAAACAAGGTGCGTATTAATGAGGCCTGCAAGCTGCTTACCAGTGGATCACACAATGGAATCGCAGCCATTGCGTACAGTTGCGGGTTCAATAGCATTACCAATTTTAACAGGGTGTTCAAATCAATTACGGGTAAATCTCCAAGAAGTTATAAAGAGCAGTATTAACAAGATGAGTTAATTTTTGTCAAGCATTGATTAATAACAGGGTAATTTTTGGTTGTTATTAATTTATTTTTGAGATCAACTTAACCAATTTCTTGCTAATGGATGAATCAAAACAGTCATTTAAACCGTCTCTAGGTTTAATAGATGCTACTATGCTTGTTGCGGGGAGCATGATAGGCTCAGGTATTTTTATTGTCAGTGCCGATATCGTCAGAAATGTTGGCGGATCGGGCTGGCTGCTTTTTGTCTGGGTAATTACAGGGTTTATGACCCTTGCAGCTGCGCTAAGTTACGGGGAGCTGAGTTCAATGTTCCCTAAAGCAGGCGGACAGTATGTGTATCTCAAAGAAGCTTACAACCCACTGATCAGTTTTCTCTATGGCTGGAGTTTCTTTGCCGTAATCCAAACGGCAACTATTGCTGCGGTGGGTGTGGCCTTCGCCAAGTTTACCGCCTATATCTTTCCGGGTATTAGCGAAGATCTCGTATTTGTCGATTTTGGGTTTATGACCATCTCCCCGGCACAGCTACTGTCTGTTGCAGTAATTATCTTTTTAACCTATCTGAATACAAGGGGTGTGAAGAGCGGAAAGCTAATTCAAACCAGCTTTACTATCGTTAAAATATTAAGTCTTGGCGGATTGATCATTTTTGGTTTCTGGGCCTTAAAAGCAGAGGTTTGGAAGGCGAACTGGACCAATGCCTGGGATATGCATAAGTTATTACCTTCGGGAGCCACAGAAGGGTATACGCTTGTTCCTGCGCTAGGTGCAATTGCTGCTGCAATGGTAGGTTCTATCTTTAGCAGTGACTCCTGGCATAATGTAACTTTTATCGCTGGTGAGGTTAAAAATCCCAAGCGTAATATTGGTTTAAGCTTGTTTTTAGGTACGTTGATCGTAACTATTATTTATGTGGCTGCGAATGTGATGTACACTGGTGTGCTTACTTTACCGGAGATTGCCACTGCGAATAAAGACAGGGTGGCGGTTGCAGCGTCGCATGTAATATTTGGAGAAATCGGTACGATTATTATTGCTGTAATGATCATGATCTCCACGTTTGGTTGCAATAATGGATTGATTATGGCGGGGGCAAGGGTTTACTACTCTATGGCTAAAGATGGAATGTTCTTTAAACAAGCAGGTTCACTGAATACAAATTCAGTACCGGGTTTTGCACTCTGGGTACAGTGTATATTTGCTTGTTTATGGTGCTTTAGCGGTAAATATGGAGATTTGTTAGATATGATATCGTTCGTTGTAGTCGGTTTTTATATGCTTACTATTGCAGGGATATTTATTCTTAGAAAGAAAAGACCTGATGCCGAACGCCCTTATAAAGCAATTGGCTACCCAATATTACCAATCATTTATATTTTGATGGGGTTGGCTTTCTGTCTGTTGCTGATTGTGTATAAACCGAAATTTACCTGGCCAGGATTAATCATTACGTTAATCGGGATACCAATCTACTATTATATCCGCAGGCAGGCTAAGCTTAATAAATAGCTTTTATATTATAAAGGAAAGGGGCCCGGTTTTTAAAGCCGGACCCCTTTTTGTTTTCACTGTAATTTTTTTTACCAAAACTTCACATAAAGTGCTGCGATAATCATCAGCGTTAAAATGATCAGCGCCAATGTAGACGGGTTCACTTTAAACATACTCTTATCAAGTTCGAATGCCTTAGGATTAATTTTTGGTCCAGCTAAACTCATGGCAATCATAATCAGCATCGTAAAGCCAAATGATAAGCCCATGCAGATATGGAATGGAATTTCAAATCCACCTGAGCCATTTGGATAGGCCGTATACATGAATGTATCATGACCAAGCACCGCTGGTGCAAATTCATTAAAGAATACAGATAGTAAGAAACCAGCTAATACCCCAGCGATAGCTGCACTGCCTGTAGTTCTTTTCCAGAACATACCCAAAAAGAACATCGCGAATACACCCGGACTAATAAAGCCTGTATATTTTTGGATATAGGTAAAACCACCCACTCCGCCAATACCAAGCAAATCGCTCCAGGTAAACATAATGGCAAGGATAAGACCGATAATAACAGTTATCCTGCCTACACGTACAAGGTGTTTTTCATCCGCGTCTTTCTTGAAATACTTCGAATAAACATCCAGTGTGAAAATGGTAGAGATACTATTTACTTTACCCGCAAGAGAGGCTACAATTGCAGCCGTAAGTGCAGCAACAGATAATCCTTTTAAGCCTGTAGGCAAGAAAGTAAGTACTGCAGAATAAGCACCGTCTTTTCCACCGATCAGCTGCGGTAAATGTCCGCCTTTATAAAGAACATAAGCAGCAATACCAGGCAACATCACAATTACAGGCATCAGTAATTTTAACAAACCAGCAAACAGGATACCTGTTCTTGCAGTATGAAGATCTGCACCCAGTGCTCTTTGCGTAATGTATTGATTACATCCCCAATAGTTCAAATTGATGATCCAGATACCTGCAACATAAGAAGCCAGTCCTGGGAACGTTAAATATTTACTAATCTCATTCTGCGTAGAAGTAGCTGTTGGCCTTGGAATAATCATTTTGAAATGTTCCGGCGCCTGCTCTATTAATACGTTAAAACCTGCGATGGCATTGCTGCCTACACCGAATTTTTGTCCTACAACCGTTAGAGCGATGTAAGTAGTTACTAATCCACCAAAAATCAATACCGCCACCTGTATTACATCTGTATAAGCCACAACCTTCATTCCGCCTAGTGAAATAAATAGCGCGAAAACAGCCAGTCCGATCATGATAATGTGCAGATATTCTCCGCCCGTTAACCCGTTAATCGCTACTGCCCCCAGATATAAAATCGAAGTAAGGTTAACAAATACATATAAAAACAACCAGAAAACCGCCATAATAAGTGCTACCGACTCATTATATCTGGTTTTTAAAAACTGGGGCATCGTATAGATTTTGTTCTTCAGGTATACAGGAATAAACCATACCGCAACAATAATCAGCGCAATCGCTGCTACCCACTCGTATGCAGCTACTGCCACACCCAGGAAGAAACCTTCCCCGCTCATACCGATAAACTGCTCGGCAGAGATATTAGATGCAATTAAAGATGCACCAATGGCCCACCAGGTTAAAGTACCTTCGGCCAGGAAAAATGCTTTCGCATCTTGTTCATCTTTCTTACGTTTCCTGTAGATGGAATATCCGTATCCGGAAACAACTAGAAAATAGATGATAAAAACTACGTAATCCGTAGTTGCTAAACTATTGGTCATAATTAGTATTTGGTTAGATTGATTAATGTCTGTTCAGCTGGTAATACACTTCATTCCATTTAAGGTCATTGCGCAACTGATTTATTGTCGTATTGTTGTCTATGCCAACATACTCAATACCTGCAATATCTGCAAAATCTGTGAGATGTTCTGCAGTTAGGTTCTGACTGTAACAAGTATGATGCGCACCACCTGCATAAATCCATGCAGCACATCCTGTTTTCATATCCGGTTGTGGTTTCCACAGTACGCGGGCTACAGGAAGTTTAGGTAATTCATGCTGATCTTCTACTCCATCTACCACATTTACCAGCATACGGAACCTGTTTCCCATGTCGATAATAGATGCATTTAAAGCAGGGCCGTTTGCAGAATCAAAGATTAATCTAACTGGATCTGCTTTGCCGCCAATACCTAACGGATGGATTTCACATTTAACAGGCCCTTTAGCCAAAGCTGCATCAACTTCTAACATATGAGAACCAAGTACAAATGAGTTTTTAGGCTCAAAATGGTAAGTGTAATCTTCCATGAAAGCATTAGCCCCTTCCAATCCACTGCCCATCACTTTCATCGTTCTCACAAGTACTGCCGTTTTCCAATCGCCCTCACCAGCAAAACCGTAACCATCGCTCATTAAGCGCTGAACAGCAATACCAGGCAATTGGCTCATCCCATGCAGGTCTTCAAAAGTATCAGAGAAACCTTTAAAATTACCTTGCTCCAAAAAATTACGGAGACCGATCTCAATTTTGGCTGCTTCCCTTAAAGAGGCGTGTTGTGCACCACCTTTGATTAAGCTTTGCGCCATTATATAAGTATCAGCATATTCTTTCACCAAACTATCAATATCACTATCAGTAGTCTGGTTAATCACCGCTACTAAATCGCCGATACCATAGGTGTTTACCGAGAAACCGAATTTTATTTCTGCTTCTACTTTATCACCTTCAGTTACTGCAACATTACGCATGTTGTCACCAAAACGTGCATATTTAGCGCCCTGCATATCATACCAGCCTGCAGCTGCCCTTAACCAGGTGTTTACACTTTCGCGGACTTCAGGATCTTCCCAGTGCCCGGCTACAACCTTACGGTTAATGCGCATTCTGGAAACAATAAAACCAAACTCACGGTCACCATGTGCACTTTGGTTTAAGTTCATAAAGTCCATATCCATTGTACTCCATGGAATATCACGGTTAAACTGCGTATGCAGGTGGAGCAATGGTTTTTGTAATATTTTTAGTCCGCCGATCCACATTTTTGCAGGAGAGAAAGTATGCATCCATGCAATGATACCGATACAGTTCTCGGCATTATTTGCTTCCTGGCAGATCTCGTAGATCTCTTCAGTGGTTTTCACAGTAGGCTTAAAAACGATCGTTACAGGGATCTGCGGAGAATCATTTAAAGCTCTGGCAATTTGCTGCGAGTGTTCTGCAACTTGTCTCAACGTTTCTTCTCCGTACAAATGCTGGCTTCCGGTAATAAACCAGGCTTCTAATTGTTTAAGGTTGGTTGTCATAGTTTTTTAGTTATTGACCATAATAGGAATCCACACCGTGTTTCCTCTCATAATGTTTTTGGATTAAAGCATCTTTCATTGGGCGCACATCTTTATTGATCTGCTCGGTAAGGAAGGCCATTTTTGCCAGTTCCTCTACTACAGCACTGTTATAAACAGCCTTTTCTGCTGTTTTACCCCAGGTAAAAGGGGCGTGGTTGCCTACAAGGATCATTTCTACCTCAGTATAACTCAACCCTTTTTCTTTCAGGTGGTCAATGATCTGAAATCCGGTTTCATATTCGTAGTTGCCTTTGATCTTCTCGTCGCTCATGGGCGGTGCACAAGGAATGGCTGCGGTGGTATGATCTGCATGCGTGGTTCCATAAACAGGGATCGATTTGAGCGACTGCGCCCAGGCTGTTCCATACGTAGAATGCGTATGTACAATACCACCGATATCTTCCCAGTGTTTATAAAGTACAGCATGTGTTTTCGTGTCAGACGATGGTCTAAGGTCGCCTTCTACCGTATTCCCGTCAAAATCTACGATGACCATGTTCTCTGGTGAAAGGTCTTCGTAAGGAACACCACTTGGTTTGATCGCAAAAACTTTATTCTCCCTGTCAGCCGCGCTTGCATTGCCAAAAGTAAAAAGTACAAGGCCTAGCTTAGGCAGCTGCATATTGGCTGCATAAGCTTTTTCCCGTATCTCCTGATATTTATTAGTCATGGGTTATATTTTGTTCTATATATTTTCCTAATGATTGATATTGAGGATAGCGTTTGGCATAATATGCAACGTTTTCTGGGTTAGGATGATATTCTGCATCAAAGCCAGTTCCCATGCCTGTCATTGCTTCTTCTACCGAGGGATAGATGTCTGCCACTACCGAGGCAAATATTGCAGCACCGAGGGCACAAGTATGCTCAAAGCGGTGGATACGGATAGGCATATCCAATACATCTGCCATCATCTGCATGATATAAGGTGATTTTTTGGCTACACCACCGATACCGATGATCCCTTTAACCGGGATACCTTCAGCTATAAAACGATCTACGATATTCTTTGCACCAAAACATGTAGCTTCTGCCAGGGCGCGAAATAATCGGGGAGAATCAGTACCCAGATCAAGGTTGCTTAAGGCACCTTTTAATTCTTGATTGGCATCTGGCGTTCTTCGGCCGTTAAACCAGTCGATGCCTAATTCATCATCGTCATTTTTTGGTAATAAGGCAGCTTGCTTGCTTAACTCCGGAATCATCTTATCCAGCAGCTCTTGTTCTAATGCTTTAGCTGTCGTTTCGTCAATTATAGAAGATTGATGCAGCAGGTTCCTCAATGGCCAGCTTAAGATATTCTTAAACCAGGCATAGGTATCTCCAAAAGCAGATTGTCCTGCTTCCAGCCCTACCATACCAGGTATTACAGAACCATTTACTTGTCCGCAAATCCCCTTAATTAATTTACCTTCCATATCTGTGGTAGGTGCAACAAGGATATCACAGGTAGAAGTACCCATTACTTTACTTAAATGATAAGGCTCTATCTGGCCACCTACAGCGCCCATATGTGCATCAAAAGCGCCAACACCAACTTTAACGCTAGTGCTTAACCCTAATTTTTCTGCCCATTCGGGGGTTAAGCTACCGGCCGGCTCATCTGAGGTGTAAGTTTCTGTGAATAATCTGGAGGTAAAACCATCCAGCAGCGGGTCAAGGGAGGTGAAAAAATCATTTGGTGGCAACCCGTCAAATTCCTCTGCCCACAATGCTTTATGTCCTGCAGCACAGCGGCTGCGTTTCATTTCTTTAACGGAAGAACCCCCGGTAAGTAAGAAAGGGATCCAGTCGCAATGCTCCACCCAAGAATAAGCTGCAGTTCGTACTTTCTCATCTGTCCGCAATGTTCTAAGCAACTTTGCCCAGAACCATTCAGAAGAATAGATACCGCCGCAATATTTTAAATAATTAGTTTCAAATTTTGCCGCATGTTCATTGATTTGTGCGGCTTCTTTAACCGCTGTATGGTCTTTCCATAATACGAACATCGCATGCGGATTGTCCTGGAATTCTGGAAGCAAGGCCAATGGCGTCCCAGCTTCATCTACTGCTACAGGAGTAGACCCGGTGGTATCAACCGCAATGGCTTTAACAGCATCTGCAGCAACTTGTCCGCCTGCTTTCTTTATACACTCTTTAATTGTATATTCCAGTCCTTCTGTATAATCTAAAGGATGTTGTCTGAATTGGTTGATCGCAGGATCACAAAAAAGCCCTTTTTGCCATCTTGGATAATTGAAGACTGAAGAAGAAATCTCTTCTCCATTTTCTGCGTTCACAAGTACTGAGCGGACGGAGTCTGATCCATAATCAACCCCGATTACATATATATTTGGTTTCATATAATAAATAAATGTCTAATTAACGTTTATTTGTTTAGTAAATGAAATTTTTTGTCGTTTTTTAACTAATCGATTTTTAGTACATGCCTTATTTAACTGTCTGAACAGGAATTAACTGATCAGATTTTCCGGATTAGGAATAAAATTAAGGAATGCCTGAAATTTCGCTTTATATTTTTTCTTGTCCAGTTTAAAATAGAAAGCACCTTTTTTGGAGCTTGATTTATCTTTTTCTTCCAGTTTGATCAGCAATCCTGTAGAAGTTAATTTCCGGATAAAATTCCTGTTATCAATTTTAGTGTTATATACGCCTTCATACAAACTTTGTAATTGAGGGATTGTAAATTTTCTTGGCAATAGTTCGAATAGAAGGGGATGTAAGGCCGCTTTATATCTTATTTTCTGCTTTGCAATCTCCACCATCTCATTATGATCAAAAATCAGTTTGGGCATTTCACTGATCAGGAACCATTCTGCGTGGTATCTTTCGCTTAACTGTGTCTCGTATTTATTGATATCAATCAACGCAAAATAGGCGATAGAGATCACACGGTCTTTAGGGTCTCTTGATGGATCTCCAAATGCATGGAGCTGTTCCATATATACGCCATCCAGACCAGTTAATTGTAAAAGAATTTTGTTTGCTGCTTTGTCCAAACTTTCGTTAGTGGTGATAAATCCACCCATCAAGCTCCATTTATCTTTTTCGGGTTCGAGCGCTCTTTTAACCAGCAGGATCTTTAGGTTTTCTCCATCAAATCCAAAGATGATGCAGTCTACCGCGATCAGCATCCGGTTTTCCGTAGTATATTCAATCATTATCTGAGCAAGTAATTTATAATAGCAAAGTATTCATCCTGTAAATAAATGATTTATTATCACAAAGCCAAGAAGAATTATATTAATCGTTGTTTTGACGCTTTATTTTATTTTAGCTACTTTGGTACGAACTAAATATATAATCTGTAAATATGAGAACAAATCAAAAATTATTTCTTGCCCTTAGCCTGGTTTCAGGGATATTAGTAAGCTGCAACTCTTCCTCTGATAAAACAGGGTCGGCCGATTCATCGCAAACTGCTGAACATGTAGTATATGATACACCAGATTCACTTGCTTTTCTTGGTACTGTCGATAATAAAGAGGTTCATTTGTATACCTTAAAAAATAAAGATGGTGCAATTGCATCCATCACTAATTTTGGCGGCAGAATTGTTTCCCTGTTGGTTAAGGACAATAAAGATCAGTTAGTTGATGTAGTATTGGGGCATGACAGCTTGAAATCGTACCAGCGTAAAGAAGAGTTTTTCTTTGGCGCACTGATCGGCCGCTACGGTAACAGGATTGCGAAAGGTAAATTCACGCTAGAAGGTAAAGCCTATCAGCTGGAAGTAAACGATGGGGTAAATACGCTGCATGGCGGATTTAATGGTTTCTACAAAAAAGTATGGGATGCAAAACAAACCGACGACCATACACTGGAGCTAAGTTATCTTTCTAAAGATGGAGAAGCGGGCTATCCAGGAAATCTGAATGTGAAAGTTACCTATTCACTGGAAGATGATAATTCTTTAAAAATCAGCTATAGCGCTGTTTCTGATAAGGCGACGGTAGTTAATTTAACAAACCATGCTTATTTTAATTTGAATGGTGCGGGCAACAAAACGATTACAGACCATATGCTTACACTGGAAGCTGACGAGTTTACTCCGGTAGATACGACATTAATTCCTACTGGTAAATTGGAGAAGGTAGCAGGTACACCATTTGATTTTACAAAAGCAAAACTGATTGGTGATCATATTAATGATACCAATCCGCAATTGAAAAATGGACAAGGATACGACCATAACTGGGTATTAAGAAAAGGTACTGGTTTGCGTAAAGCAGCTACAGTAAGCAGTGCTAAAACGGGGATCGTGATGGAAGTGTTAACCGAAGAGCCGGGCATCCAATTTTACAGCGGAAACTTTCTGACCGAAAAAATGAACTATGGTAAAGGCAATGCTACATATGGTTACCGTTCTGCTTTCTGTTTAGAAACACAGCATTTTCCTGATTCACCTAATCAACCTGCCTTCCCTTCTACGGTTTTAAAACCCGGAAAAGAATATAAAACAGTTTCAGTTTATAAATTTTCTGTCACAAAATAAATCCTTGCAAACAATTAAGCCTAACAGTTATTAATAAAGTATCAAATAAATTTTATTAAGATGGATTCAACTAGTAATATCGAAGAATTAGCTATCAATACTGTACGTACTTTATCAATTGATGCGGTACAAAAAGCCAATTCGGGTCACCCCGGTATGCCTATGGGCGCTGCGCCAATGGGACATGTACTATATTCTCATTATATGAATTTTAATCCTAAAAACCCGCATTGGGCAAATAGGGATAGGTTCATTTTATCCGCTGGGCATGGCTGTATGTTGCAATACAGTTTACTGCATCTCACCGGGTTCGATGTAACGATAGATGATCTGAAAAGCTTTCGCCAGTTAAACAGCAAAACAGCAGGTCACCCTGAGTATGGTTTAATTGACGGTGTAGATGTAACAACCGGTCCGCTGGGTCAGGGTTTTGCAAATGGTGTAGGTTTTGCCATTGCACAAAAACACCTTGCAGCAAGATTTAATAAACCAGGATTTGATCTTTTTGATTATAAAATCTATGCGATTTGCAGTGATGGGGATATGATGGAAGGGGTAACTTCCGAAGCAGCATCTTTAGCTGGCCATCTTGAACTGGGTAACCTCATCTATTTATACGATGATAACCATATCTCAATTGAAGGTGCCACAGATATAGCTTTTAATGAAGATGTAGCCAAACGTTTTGAAGCGTACAACTGGCATGTACAAGTGGTAGAAGATGGGAACGATATTACAGCAATTATTAATGCGGTGCGTAATGCAAAAGCAGAAACACAAAAACCATCACTGATTAAAGTTCGTACGCAGATTGCCTATGGTAGTCCGAATAAAGTAAACACAGCAGGATCACATGGATCACCTTTAGGTGCAGATGAGATTAAACTGGTAAAAGAATTCTTTGGATTTGATCCTGAAAAGTCTTTTTATGTACCGGCAGAAGTTGATGAATACTACCAGGCAGCTGGTAAAAAAGGTACAGCAGCCAACGAGAAATGGGACGAACTTTTTGCGAAATATAAAGAAGAATTCCCAACTGAGGCAGCAGAATATGAACGCGCACAAAGTGGCGAACTGCCAGAAAACTGGACGGATTCACTACCTGTATTTGCACCTTCGAAAGATAAAATGGCTACCCGTCAGGCTTCAGGAAAAGTATTAAATGCTATTGCTGATAGTTTGCCAGGTTTAATTGGCGGTGCGGCAGATTTAGCCCCATCAACAGAAACCAACTTAAAGAAATACGATTCTTTTACTTCTGAAAACCGGGCAGGACGAAACTTCCACTTCGGTATCCGTGAGCATGCGATGGGGGCTGCATTAGTAGGTATGGCTTTAACACCAGGTGTAATTCCTTTTGGTGCTACATTCCTGATGTTCTCTGAATATATGCGTCCGCCAATCCGTTTGGCAGCGATTATGAAGATCCGCCCTATTTTTGTATATACACATGATAGTATCGGATTAGGAGAAGATGGAACAACCCACCAGCCAGTGGAGCAATTGATTTCATTGCGTTCGATTCCTAATATCACAGTGATCCGTCCTGCCGATGCAAATGAAACGGCACATGCATGGCGTGTAGCATTGGAGCATAAAGATGGACCGGTTGCATTGGTATTTACCAGACAGGGTCTGCCTGTATTGGATCAGGACAAATATGGTAAAGCTGAAGGTTTGGAGAAAGGTGCCTATATCTTATCTGATGCGGAAGGTACACCAGACTTAATCCTTATCGCTACAGGTTCTGAAGTTGCGCTGATCATGGATGCACAGGCGAAACTTAAAGAAGATGGTATTAATGCACGTGTAGTAAGTATGCCTTCATGGGAGTTGTTTGAAAAACAAGATGCGGCTTATAAAGAAGAAGTCTTCCCTAAAGCAATTAAAAAACGTTTAGCTGTGGAGACTGGCTCTCCATTAGGATGGCACAAGTATGTTACCGATGAAGGTGATGTTATTGCAATGGAAACTTTTGGCGAGTCTGCACCGGCAGAAGAGCTATATAAAGTATTTGGCTTCACCATTAGTAATGTGGTAGTAAAAGCAAAAGCTTTACTAGGTAAATAGATAGTATTCTTTTATAAAAAAAGGTCTTCAATGTGAGTTGAAGACCTTTTTTTATAACTAACTTTCTAATATATTGATGAGATCACTATTTATATAATATAATTCCTTTCCTTCCTTTACAGGTATTAGTATTTTTTCTTTAACCAATTCAGAAAAGTATTTTGTTAATGTCGTTCTTGAGGATACGTTTAATAAATCACCAAGTAATTTGGGTTTAATATAGGGCTGACTGAATAAGAGTTCATTTACTTCTTTGTTGTACCATTTTATGTTATTTTTTGCATAATCTAATGTTGCCTCCATCTGGGCCATTATACTATCAATAAGTTTACTGGTCAGCAATGCTGTTTTTTCTACTGCTTCCAGCATATATAAAATCCATAGTTTCCATGACTTTCTTTGTGTAACTACCCCCAAATTATAATAATAGTCATCCTTGTTCAGCAGAATATACTTTGATAAGTACAGGACAGGTTGAGTTAACAAACCCTTGTTCACTAAGTATAGTAAATTAATGATACGGCCCGTTCTTCCATTTCCATCTGAAAATGGGTGTATAGATTCAAACTGGTAGTGTGCTATGCACATTTTTAAAAGTGGATCCGCAGGATATTTTTTATCATCATTCATGTAGTCCAGTAGATTATCCATCAGGATTTCAAGTACACCTGCACCTCTGGGTGGGGTATAAATAACTTCTCCCTGCCTGAATTCACTATTGCCCCTATTGATTACTGTTAATGATTGCGGTGCTCTCAACCCTTCTGATGAATCCTTTATTTGCCTGAAAATGCTGATAACACTTTCCAAATCAATCACTCCTTTACCCTGAATCATTTTATGACCTTTCCATAAAGCTTCTCTATATTTTAAAACTTCTTTAATTGCCGGGGTAGCTCTTTCTTCCTGAAATGTATCTGAGACAGCTTTATATAAAGCATCTTCAGTTGTAAAGATGTTTTCTATTTCTGTGGATGTTTTTGCTTCCTGAAGCGCGATTGTATTGATCAGCATCTCAGGATTAGGTAAACGTTGGACGCTGCTATTTACAGCTGCTAAAGCCCTTGATGAGGTAACCAATTTCTTTAAAATTTCAATATCATTCTCCACTTCAGCAAATGGAGGTAAGTGTGGGAGATCATTAAAAGGTTTTGTTCTATCGTAAGCCATATCAAATGTTCATTTTTTGAAGAAAAATGAACATAAGGCAATGTAGTTATAATAATCTGTACATAAAACAGCAACGTGTCCATTTTTTAAAGAAAAATGGACACGTTGCTGTTTTTACTGTATAATCTGGACGCATAATAGCTATATGTCCAGATTATCGAAAAATATGAACATGTTAATTTACGTCGAACCAAAGCTTGGTTGTTAAAGCATCAGCTCCCTGGCTAGCCACCGCAGCTTTATAGCTTACTGAGTTTAATGATTGCTCGGTACCCGGGTAGATAAACCTAACAGGGATTTTTCCGCTTAATGATCCTGCAACTGCTGGTGTAAGTAATGGATAATCTAATCTTCTCCATTCGGCGAATGCTTCTAATCCCTGACCAAAAAGGGCGATCCATTTTTGATTACCTATAGATTTTTTATAATTCGAAGCATCGTATGCAGCAGCAGCACTTTTTTTGTAAGTGTCAATGTCTGCAGCTGAAACTCCATATTGTAACAAAGAAGCCTCTATGGCCTGACCATATAATGTGGCTGAGTTTTCGCTGGTAAATCCTCTGGCAGCAGCCTCTGCACGGTCAAATAATACCTCAGCATAGCTGATAATCACTGCTGGTGCAGTAGGTGCAAGAAAATAAGCGCCCGGTTTTGACGTACGGGTTAATCCCAATGCTGCGGCATCACCTGTAAGTAATCCGTTAGGGACACCGGTATATAATCCTGTAGCAACTGCTTTACTAACAAAAACAGGCAGTCTCGGATCATTAGTAGCAGTCAGCAGGTCTACAGTGGTCTTGCTCACCCTGTAATCATCCCTGGTATCAAACAAATTGCTGATCGGGTTTTGATTTGGTGAAGCTTGATAAGTCAGTTTAGCGGTTTCTGCATTAGAACTGATATAACCACTGCCTTCAGCCTGAATAGCAGCAATAGTTTGCCTTGCTAATTCTGGCTCACGGTCAGCTATCCGTAATGCCACCCTTAAACGTAATGAATTAGCAAACTTTTTCCATGACAGAATAGAGTTGTTGTAAATTATATCGCCGCTAATTGCTTTTCCAGAAGCATCTAATGCAGTCTGTGCTGTAGCCAGGTCTGCAAGCACACCTAAATAGACATCTCGTTGCTTATCATACTTTGGTAACAAGTACTGATCAATATCGCCCGCTTGCGAATAAGGAACGTCACCATAAGCATCTGTCAATAAAGTAAATATCCACGAGCGTAAGACCAGGGCAACACCTTTATAATTAGTGTTGGCTTGTGCATCTGCTAATTTAATAAGCTGGTTAAGGTTTACGATGCCCCTGGAGTAACTTACATTCCACAATTCCTGAAAATCGCTATTTGCAAAAATGTACCTGTCTGGGTCAGTATATTGGATTTTTGACCAGTGCTGTACAAATAGCAGGCTCGAATTCATGTTATTCGTTGTTCCCCAATAGGTGTCTGACGAAGCTTTAATCGCACCAGTTAGCAGGTAGTCGGGTTGTGCACTTTCTGATGCGTTAGGGTTAACGTTACTCTCATCCAGTGACTTCTTGCAAGATACTGCAGACAATAATAAAATGCCTGATAGTAATATATGTATAGAGTTGATCTTCATGATAATTAGAATTTAAGGTTAATGTTGAAACCAATATTACGTACACCTGGAAGAGTTAAATCTTCCAATCCTTGTCCATTGCCGGTATTAAATGCAGTTTCAGGATCGATATTCGGTACTTCTTTATGGATAATCAGTAGATTTCTTCCTACCACAGACACAGTAGCGCTTTGCAGCCCTATTGATTTTATCCATTGCTGCGGTAAAGTATAACCTAATTTTACTTCTCTTAATTTTACGTAAGTAGCGCTATACACAAATGCCTCATCAGCATTTGTAAAGCCTTTATAATATTGTTGTGCAGGTAAGATGGTCGAGTTCGCACTTCCGTCTGCCAATACACCTTTAAATACCATACCGTCATCATAAACTGTTGCACCACCAGGGGCAGCAGCACCTGCAGAAATTTGCACTGCTTTGTTTGCTGTGCTATTGCCAGGGTAATAGTAGCTTAATCCTCCGTTTTCAGCGCCACGGCCTTCTAAAGTTGATTCCAATACACCGGTGTAGGTTCCGGTACGGTTGGTGTTGGAATAGATTTTACCACCTACATGTGCATCAACAAGTACGCTTAAGTTGATGTTTTTATAAGTGAAACTATTCGTGATCCCACCGATCCAGTCTGGTGTAAACTTTCCAAGGATCTGTTTGCTTGAGCTAATCGTAGGTGTACCATCAGCTTTAACAATAATATCGCCAGCGTCATTTCTCACATAAGCAGTTCCGAAAAGCTGACCATAAGGACGGCCTACACTAGCTAATACCTGTACGGTACGGTTGGTGCCCAATACATAACTCTGAATGTCCTGATAAAGCGATTTAACTTCACTTCGGTTTAAGGAGAAGTTCGTATTGATATCCCAGGTAAAGTTCTCTGTTTTTATTGGTGTAACACCAAGTTGTATTTCCAGCCCTTTGTTGTTTATCGTACCACCGTTCACCAATTTCTGGCTATACCCGGTAGAGGTACTAACATCCAGGTTTAAGATTTGATCAACACTGTTCGTATTGTAAACGCCAACATCAAAGCGCAACCTGTTGTTAAACAGTCCCAGTTCTAAGCCCGCTTCTGTAGATTTTGTAGTTTCAGGTTTAAGGTCCCTGTTCAGAAATATTGAATTGGCATATTGTTGCGGATTACTGTTAAAAGGAGCTATAAATCCGTAGCTATTGATCAATTGATATGGAGATGCATCCTTACCAACCTTAGACCAGCCAGCACGCAATTTAGCAAAAGTCAGCACATCGCTTTTGATATCAAAGGCTTCAGAAAGTATCAAACTTCCATTTACAGAAGGGTAAAAGTATGACCTGTTCGCCGCTGGCAGGGTAGAGGACCAGTCATTTCTTGCTGTTAAGTTCAGGTAAGCATAGTTTCTGAACCCTAATTGTGCAGAGCTAAAAGCACTATATATTTTTTGTTTGGTGTAGATATTGGAAGAGATTAAAGGATCCCTGGAGTTACTTAACGTATATAGACCATTAACGGCAAGCTTTGAGGCCAGCTGATAATTGTTTTCAAAAGTTGTGGTGCGAATGTTTCCGCCTAATAAGATATCCAGATTAAAATCCTTGCTTAGCTTTTTAGTATAATCCAATCGTCCTTCAGTATTATTTTCATTGAAAGTATACGCGTCTTCTTCATAAGAACCAAATGGGGTTCCGTTTGTTCCATAAGCAATTTTGATCTTCCTGCGGTCAGTATAATAATCATTACCCGTTCTAAAGTTAGCAGACAAACCGTCTATAATCTTGTAATTCAGTTCTACACTTCCGATTAACCGGTTACGGATCTGGCCTACAGTATTTTCATAAGCTACAAAGTAAGGGTTACTATAATAACTGTTATTCCAGTTAATGTTGTTCCCTAAAGCATCCTGATAAGTTTTGAGCTGATCAACATCTACCTGTCTTCCGAACCAGGTAAATTGGAGCATCGTACTTGTTGCCCTTCTGCCGCCAGATCCCGGTAAGTTATCTGCACTACTGTTCACAAAATTAGCATACGTGTTCAGTGTTAATTTAGGAGTTATTTTGTAGCCCAGATTAAAAAGAAAAGAGTTTTTTGATTGAGAAGAATTTGGGATTACGCCTGTCTGGTCAAGATTGTTATAAGAAAGTCGGAAATCATATTTATCCCCAGTTCCCGAAAATGCAATTCCGTTATTTAATGTACGGCCGGTGTTAAAGAAACTACGCACGTTGTCCGGGTGTGCAACAAAAGGAACAGGTACACCATTAGAGTTGAATTGCGGAATTAACCGTCCATCCAGTCTCGGTCCCCAGCTTTCATCTACACCATCATTAATACCCCCTCCTTTACCATCTACATAACTAAACTGTCCATTTGAACCTTGTCCGAAAGAGTTTTGATAATCAGGCAATACCAGCAAATTAGAAAATGATGTATTCGAATTGATGCTGATGCCTAAACCTTTTGAGCCTTTACCTTTTTTGGTAGTAATCAACACTACACCTGCAGCAGCACGTGAACCATATAGGGCGGCAGCGTTAGGCCCTTTAAGCACACTCATAGATTCTATATCTTCAGAATTGATGTCTGAAATTGTATTTGCAAAATCCCTGGAGCCAGCAGTACCAAGGTTCTGTGTATTATCAACCGGCACACCGTCAATGATAAATAATGGCTGGTTGTTACCAGAGATAGAGGTTTCTCCGCGAATAATAATTCTTGATGAACCCATGTCACCCTGGCTGTTGGTTACTTGCACCCCTGCAACCTTACCTGACAAGGCATTTACCAGGTTGGTTTCTTTTGCTTCAGAAATATCTTTAGATTTCAGCTCTTGTACAGCATATCCTAATGATTTTTTCTCCCTGGTAATGTTTAGTGCGGTAACAACTACTTCGTTTAAAGCGTTTTGAGTTTCTTCCAGTGCAATATTTAAGGTGGTCTGATTACCTGTTAGCGTTATTTCGCGGGTATTATAACCGATAAAAGTGATCCGTATAATGTCATTAGCTTTAGCAGCCAAACTATACTTACCTTCGTTATTACTTTGTGTGCCACCAGCAGAACCTTTAATAGCCACGCTGACACCCGGAATAGGAAGTCCCGTTGTTTTTTCGGTGATCACACCTGATATATTGACGGATTGCGCATTGGCAACCTGTATAAAGGCAAAGGATAACACTATCCCAAGCACATATTTGTAAATTTTAAACATATAATTGTGTTGATTTTAACGGACATATCAATCCCTGCCGGGTCAATATGCTGTCCCGATCAATTCCGCATCAGGTTGCGAAATTTCTTAATTGATAGTACGATTGTGATTAAATGGTTATCTAATTTTTGCTGTGCTGACGGTGTTTACCAGGAGCAACAACAGCATTGCATGACGAAGCAGGAACTGCCTGTTTTGCTATAAGCTGGAGGAGAGTTACGGATTGCTGATTTTGTAAAAATTGTGCTCATTGGGTGTGTGTTGAAAATTTATATTAATAGTTTCCTTAAAATTAGCTGTTTTGATTTTTTTCTTTTTAAAGGGAACTCTCTTATACATAAATTACCGGAACAGATAAAGGGGCTTGCCATGAAGGCAGTCTTCCGCTTATCTTTTCCGCGTAATGTGGATAGGAGTTAGCACCTTTTACAAGAGTAGAGGTTGCTAAGACTTCACAGGGCCATTCCCTCAGTCTTTCTGGATAAGTAAAAAATCAATGAACGTTTAATTCTCTGGCAAAGATATAAATAATCTACTAATTCTATAGTGTTTATTTGATTTTATTGTTTTTGATGTTTAAATGACAATTTATAGCAGGTATCATCCTAAATAGATTTGATCCTCCTGGCATATAAAGGATAATACAAGCGCCTGAAAATTAGTTTGCTGCATCTTAATGCTATTCTTCTGCTCCGCCTGCAGATTTTGATTCGAGATAGAATGCACCTCCGGTTACCAGTTGTACATTTGCGGGTAATTTGCGTAGTGCGTTGATCTGTATATAACCGAGTTCAGATACGCCCGTTTTTACTTCTGCTTTAAGAAAATGAAATTTATCACCTTTTGCTTCTGCAATAAATACATATTCTTTCCCTTCCGAACGTACTACTGCATCGATAGGTACCGCTGGGGACAACTGGTTCCCAACACTGATCAATGCGGTAACATACATACCAGGAATAAGATTTTGTTTAGCGGAATTTTCAATCACCGCATGTACAATTACGCCTTTGCTTTCGTTTTCAAACGATTTATTAATACCGTTAATCTTACCTTTAATCTGCTGGTTCTCCTGGTTAGTCAGCTGAAAATTTACGGTTTGCCCTAGTTTAACCTTCATCAGGTCTTTTTCAAAAACAATCAAGTCGCAGTGGATTTTGGAGTTATCTACAACTTCCATAATTGCGGTGCCGGGTTGTACAAATGCACCCGTATTGGCTGCAATTTGCCCAACTGTACCGCTAATTGGTGCCAGCAAGGGAAATCTGGATACGGTGTGGCCCCCGGATATTTTTGATGGGGAGATGCCTAACTGGAGCAGCTGACTTTCATAGGCGGTGATACGGGATTTTTCTGAGTTGTAGGTGGCTTCTGCAGATTGAAAAGATTTTCCTGTCCCCGCACCTGCTTCTCTAAGTTGGGTTTGCCTGTTATATTCTGCTTGTATATAACTGAAGCTATTTTTTGCGGTAAGATAATCTTGCTGGATCCTGATGAGTTCCTGGTTTTCGATGGTAGCAAGCACTTGCCCTTTTTTTACTTGCTGCCCTTCCAGTACGGTGATTGTGCGGATAATTCCTCCGGAAAGCACACTCACATCTGCTTTGTTTTGTGGCGGAACGGCGAGTTGCCCGTTAGCTTTAACTACGGTACTAAGGTCTTTCTGTTCTAGTGGGCCAACGGTGATGCCAACTGATTGCATTTGCTGGCGGCTCAATAAGAGGTCTTGTGTTTCTTCTTCTTGTGTTTCTTTTTCTACGGCAGTTTCTTTGTCTTGTTTGCTAGTACAGGCAGAGAATAACAGAACCGATAGGAACACTGCTATAATGGTTTTTTTAGTGATATATAATTTCATGGTCTATTCTCCTTTTAAAAATTGTAATTGTATGGCAGACTGGTTAAGACGTTTCACGGCCTCCAGGTAGGATAGTTTGTTTTGTATGGCTGCGGATACGTTTTGCAGGTATTCGATATAGCCGATCTCGCCAAGGTTGAAGGAAACCTGGGCAATGCGGAGCTGTTCATCAGCTAGTTTTAATCCGCCAGATGTATAATAGGCAACGGCTTGGTTAAGTGCTTTAAATTGGGCCAGCTCTTGTTCATATCTAAGCTTTACTAACGACTCGCTTTGTTCGTAATTGGTTTTTGCGATCAGGCTTGCGATTTGTTCGCTTTTTATGCGCGACCGGTTAGCGCCGTTAAATACAGGAACAGCGAGTCCGACCTGGAAACCAGCAACCCGGGTGCCGGGAAAATAACCGCGGTTCGTGTTTGCGGGATCAAAGGAACTGATCACCAATTGCTGACTATAACCAAGGGTGATATCAGGAAGGCTTTTTGCTCTTTCTACCCGGACACGGGCATCCGCCACGGCGATAAACTGACGGTCATAGTTTAACTGTGGATTTTTTGAGATGTTGATCGTATCTGCCACTCCAAATGTTAAAACCGGTACTTTAGCTGGTGCAAGTACTAAAGTTTCCCTTGTGTTTAAAAGTTGTTGTAATGTAAGTTCATAACTGCGCAAATCGGCAGCTGCGGTTAATTTTAAGGCTTGCACTTCCTGAAATTTATTGCGTGCGCTAATCAGTTCCAGGTTGGACGTTTCGCCAGTTTTAAAGCGGATTTCAGCTTTCTGAATAAAATTTCCGTAAATGCTGTCCTGGTAATCAAAAAGGCGCAAGGTTTCTAAGCTAATCAGGCAGCCGTAGTAGGCAAGTTTTACGGCTCTAATAATCTCTAAACGGGCACTGTTCCCTGCTCGTTCTGCCAAAATTGTTTGCTGGTTCAATAACTTTTTCTGGTTTTTATATAACCCTGGCCAGGCAAAACTTTGTGTAACCCCCAAAGCGTTATCCATATTTCCCCCGCTTGTAGGATCTTGCGTAACCATTACTTCCGTCTTAGGTAAATCGACACCTGTTTTTTGCAATACTACCGCTTGTGATACTGTTAAACCGGCCGATCGAAGCTGCAGGTTATTTTGTAGTGCTATTGCGATTACGCTGTCTAAACTTAGCGGGATTTTGTTTTGAGCAGTGGCGGTTAAACCTGATCCAAAGAGTAGCCCGGCAGTTAATATCCAGAGTAAAGCTGACTTTGGCACCGTTTGGTTACTGGTTTTTTTTATATCCGTATTTTTAACCTCCTTACTGTTAAACAATAAATATAAACATGGCAAGACAAATAGTGTGAGCAGAGTTGCCGTGAGGAGTCCGCCAATAACTACTGTTGCCAGCGGCCGCTGTACCTCGGCACCTGCACTGGCCGATAAAGCCATAGGAAGAAAACCCAGAGAAGCCACGGCGGCAGTCATCAGTACAGGTCTTAACCTTACTTTAGTACCTACCAGTACCCTTTCATAAATATTTTCCATTCCTTCTTCTTTCAAATGATTAAAATAGCCGATCAGTACAATCCCATTTAATACGGCCACTCCGAATAGTGCTATAAAGCCTACGCCCGCCGAGATACTGAACGGCATGTCTCTTAGCCATAGGGCAGCTATACCACCCATTGCAGCTAATGGTACGGCGGTAAAAATCAGCAAGCTTTGTTTTACTGAACGGAAGGTGATATATAATAATACCAGGATCAGGATTAATGCTGCAGGTACCGCTATCGACAGCCGTTCTTTTGCTGCTTGCAGATTTTGGAACTGACCTCCATAAGTAATATAATACCCGGGAGGTAACTTAATATGCTGATTCATCAGCTGCCTGATTTCTTCTACTGTTCGCTCTACATCACGGCCTTTCACATTAAAACCTACGTAGATCCTTCTTTTGCCATCTTCCCGGGATACTTGGGCAGGTGCATTTTTAAATGTAATATCAGCTACCTGGCTCAAGGGTACTTTATTGCCCGATGGTAGTGGGATAAGCAGGTTCTGCACATCTGATATATTCTTTCGAAGATCTTTTTGTAATCTCACCACCATTTCAAATCGTTTTTCTCCTTCAAATATTACGCCTGCAGCACTGCCGGCAAATGCGGTGCGCATAATCATATTAACTGTACTGATGTTTAATCCGTATTGTGCCATTTTATCCCGGTTATAGCTCACCATAATCTGGGGCAGGCCGCTAACTTTTTCTATGTAAGGCTCGGTAACACCGTCTACTGGTGCAATCAATTTTGCAATTTTATTTGCTTCTACTGCAAGAATTTCCAGGTTATCACCATATATCTTTATGGCTACATCCTGCCGGATGCCGGTCATCAGTTCGTTGAAGCGCATCTGCATGGGCTGTGTGATCTCCACATTAATCCCCGGGATAATAGAAAGTTCTTTTTCCATTTTCTCCATCATCTCTTCCCGGCTCTCAGCTGATGTCCATTCTGATTTTGGTTTCATCGCCAGCATCATGTCACCACGCTCCATGGGCATGGGATCTGTAGGGATTTCGGAACTGCCGATACGGGTAACTGCCTGGTTAAGTTCAGGGAATTTATCCTTCAGGATTTTTTCTGCTTTTCCGAATGTTTTTACTACCTCAGACAACGACGTGCCCTGCATCATTGATATTTCTACAGTAAGGTCTCCTTCTTCTAATGTTGGGATAAACTCACCACCCATCCTGTTAAATACCCATAAGGATAAACCAAATAAAATGACCGTTAGCGCAACTGTAATTATTTTTGCACGCAACACACGGATAAGCAGCAGCTGATAATACTTCTGCAGGTACGCAATAAAACGATCAGATAATGTTTGCCTGTGCACCGTATTTTTACTAAGGAACAAAGCACTCATCATTGGTACATAGGTAAGGGAAAGGATAAATGCACCAAGAATAGCAAATGCTACGGTTTCTGCCATAGGGCGGAACATTTTTCCTTCAATACCAACCAGCGCAAAAAGGGGCAGATATACAATCAGGATAATGATTTCTCCGAAGGCGGCACTGCTGCGGATCTTTGAAGCTGCCTGGTAAACCTCTTCATCCATTTCCACCTGTGTAAGGCGCGGTTTATCGGTAAAAGCTTTACTTTCCGTAAGCCGGAAAACAATCGCCTCTACGATAATCACCGCCCCATCAACAATCAGCCCGAAGTCAATCGCCCCAAGGCTCATCAGGTTTCCTGAAACGCCAAAAAGGCGCATCATCGCAAAAGCAAAAAGCATCGCCAAAGGAATTACTGAAGCAACCACCAGTCCTGCACGCAGATTGCCCAATAGAAGGACAAGTACCAGCACTACGATTAGGGCGCCTTCAAGAAGGTTTGTTTTTACTGTGCCGATTGCACGGCCAACAAGTTCGGTGCGGTCAATAAATGGTTCGATTACTACACCTTCCGGAAGTGATTTTTGAATTTGTACGATCCGCTCTTTCACATTTTTGATTACCTGGTTAAAGTTTTCGCCTTTTAACATGAGCGTAACCCCGGCAACTACCTCCCCTTCGCCATTCCGGGTTACCGCTCCATATCTCGTGGCACTCCCAAATTGAACATTGGCGACATCCCGGATAAGGATTGGGGAGCCGCCAGTGTTTTTAACTACGATCTTACGGATATCTTCTAGCGAAGTTACCTGGCCAATGCCGCGTATAAAGTAGACGTTGTTCTGCTGTTCGATATAAGAACCACCTGTGTTCTCATTGTTGCTCTCCAATGCCTGGTAAACTTCAGGAATAGTTAAGCCCAACGCATTCAATTTATCATTATCAAGTGCAATTTCGTATTGTTTCACATAGCCCCCCCATCCGCTAACTTCTGCCACACCGGGCGTACCGGCCAGCTGGGTACGTACAAGCCAGTCTTGCAGGGTGCGAAGATCTGTCGCACTGTATTTCTTTTCGTATCCTTTTTTTGTATGCAGTACATACTGATAGATCTCCCCTAAACCTGTGGTAATAGGGGCAAGCAACGGATCTGTGATGCCTTTAGGAATTGCGTTTTCAGCTTCTTTTAATTGTTCATTTACTTGCTGCCTTGCCCAGTAAATGTCGGTGTCGTCTTTAAAAACGAGGGTGATTACTGATATGCCCGACCGTGATATGGATCTTTTTTCGAGGATGTTCGGAATGTTGGCCATCGCCAGTTCAATAGGTGCGGTAATAAATTGCTCTACTTCCTGTGCACCGAGGCTGGGTGCCTGAGATATAATCTGTACCTGGTTATTGGTAATATCGGGTTGTGCATCAACGGGTAGGTGATAGGCGGAATATATCCCCCAAAGGATTAATCCTGCCGTCATCAGCCCGATAGTTATTTTGTTCTTTATAGAGAACGCTATAATCTTATCAAACATACAATGTTGGTTATAAAACAGCTCTGCTGCTTCTTAAAATGAAAAGTTGTTTAGCCTTAATGGAAGGCTTAAGATGGTATCACGACCATTGCGGAGGCTGCCAGATCGGAAGGCTCACATCAATATAATTTCCAGTAAAATAGGGGATTGCTGTGCTTTTGTAGTCAGTAAATGGTACTGATGATAACTGCAGTAATTGTGCAACGGAAGAATTTGCACAGCACGAACAGTGGCAGAATGGAGAACAGGTATCGGTAAAAGGATGGTGCTGGTCTGCTTGCGGTTCCTGATGGATGGCTGTTGTTCCTATTTCGATTGTTTCTTGCGTATCCGCACATGGTACTAAGTTTAGTGCCAATACAAACAGTACAAGAATCAGGGAAAATACTTTCATCATTGCTAATGAGGCAAATGTATTTTTTTATCTGCCACTAACCAAAGATAAAGTATTTTTATTTTTTTGTAACAATAGTTTGCTGCATGCGACTTATCGGTCAAATATCTAAATAGTGGAAAATACAAAGCTACATCAAACGTTTGAGCGGCTGCTTAAAGCCCATGAACTGCTGGTTTATAAAATCTGCAGGTTGTATGGAGATACGGAGGACGACCGAAAAGATCTTTTTCAGGATATCGTAATCCAGTTGTGGAAAGCATATCCGAAATTCAGGGGGGATGCCAAGTTCAGCACCTGGCTATACCGGATCGGAATAAATGTGGCCATCACCCAATTCCGGAAACAGAAAAACAAGATTTATGCTTCTGATATCGAATCCATGAATCTTGTGATTGCCGATGATACCTACAGCACAGAAAAGGATGAACAGTTCAAGGAAATGTATGCTGCTATTGAAAAGCTGAATGACATTGAAAAAGCCATTGTGATGCTTTACCTGGAAGATAAATCTTATGAGGAGATGGAAGAAATCCTGGGTATCAGTAATGGCAACCTCAGGGTAAAGATGAACCGCATTAAAGAAAAATTACGTCAAATCACTAAAAATTAAAACGATGGAACTAGATGATTTAAAACAGAACTGGAAAAAAGCAGACCAGCAATATAAAGGGGAAGATTACGATTTGAGCAAAATCCTGACTGCCAAAGCGGGCGGACCGCTGGATGCGTTAAGGATTGCTTATAAAAGACAATTGATATTTTTGCCCGCAACAGCGGCTTTTCTTACTTTCATCTGTCTTTCTGATGAAGCGCTAAATTATAATGCCATGATCTGGTCGGCAGTACTGATGCTACTATTTCTCACCTATGGGTATTACCGTAATTATAAACTTATCCAGGTGATGCAGCAACCAGTAGAAAATGGTATTAAGCAAAAACTAGAAAAAGATTTGCAGGTACTTCACTATAACGTCAAAAAGGAGTTGATACTTTACAGGCTTTTTATGATCGTATTTATTGTAGCGCTTGAAATAACCATGTATTATGAGCTTGTACCTTCCTACAAAGGATGGCATGATATCATTATCCCAATACGGCTGACCGTTTATGCGCTCTTATTTGTTGTCCAGCCCTATGTTACCAAATACTTTTTCAAACAGAACTACGGACAATATATTAGCAAGCTGCAGGAGCTAGTAGATCAGGCTTCTTAGCCCGACTTAGATTTTCTGTTGTGCTTTTATAGAAAGATAACGGTTAATCACATTTACAGTCAGCTTTTCTGGCGGGGTAAGGATACTTGAAATGCCATGCTTCGCCAGTTCTTTTACCATCAGCTTTTTTTCGTAGGCAAATTTGTCGGCAATGGTCTTGATATAAATCCCCTCTACATCAAGCGCAGGCTCTTCTGCAATCGCTTTAAGCGCTGTGTTTTCAAAAAATACGATTAGCAGCAAATGAAATTTAGCAATTCGTTTTAAATAGGGGAGTTGCCTGTTGAGGGCCGATAGAGTTTCGAAATTCGTAAAAAAAATGATCAGGCTTCTTTGTTTCAGCATGCGCCGGATACTGATATGGAGCGCTTCCATATTTGTTTCCAGATAACGGGTCTTCTCTTTATATAGCACATCCATAATTTTACCTAGCTGCGCAGGCTTGCGGTCTGCTACCACTATACTTCCCAATTGTTCAGCAATCGTAATCAGCCCCGCTTTATCTTGTTTTACCAAAGCTACATTGGCCAGAGCCAGGCTCGCATTTATGGCGTAGTCCAATAAACTTAGTCCTTCGAACGGCATTTTCATCACCCTCGATTTATCAATGATGCAGTATACCTGCTGTGCTTTTTCATCAGTATAGGAATTTACCATCAGGTCTCCTTTACGGGCTGTAGCTTTCCAGTTTACTGTTCTGTAATCATCGCCCTGCACATAATTCTTTACCTGGTCAAATTCCATACTGTGGCCAATACGCCTGATTTTTTTAATACCAATTTCTGTGAGCCGGTTAGATATGGCCATCAGCTCGTATTTACGCAATGACAGAAACGATGGATAAACAGGAACAATAATATCACTTCCAAAATTAAACCGCCGGGTGATCAGCCGTAGAGGCGACTCTACATATAAGCGGGTCTGGCCAAACAGAAATTCGCCTCTTTTGGTAGGGCGTAATTTATAGGTTATTGTTTTATTCTCGTATGATTTTAGATTACTGTTAAACCAGAGGTCCCTTTTCTGAAACTGAAATGGGATCTCGTCAATTATCCCAATGTGTACCGGGAAGGAGTAGAAATTCTCTGTATAAATAGTGATTTGGTTATCATCGCCATTGCTTAACCGTTCTGGTAAG